>Ga0310344_10000842_pt1 | contig 23909 bp, 21 predicted proteins | sample HC15DNA20200_MG_FD_203801 | JGI IMG/M metagenome (GOLD analysis project Ga0310344, IMG submission 203801) | Marine microbial communities from station ALOHA, North Pacific Subtropical Gyre - HC15-DNA-20-200_MG | ecosystem: Environmental > Aquatic > Marine > Oceanic | place: Pacific Ocean: North...
AAGATGAAACAAATTTATTACTTAAAAAATATTGGAAAATACCATCAAAACAAATTGATAATTCAATAGTCTTAGAAAAAGCTTGAAATGTTCTAGAATTGGTCACAAAACAATAGTAATACTTTAGCTTATATGAATATAGCAATTGTTGGGGCGACTGGAAATGTCGGCAGAAAACTTTTAGAAGTTATAGAAAAACTAAATTTCGAATTTAGCGAATTATATCTTATTGCTTCTGACAAAAGTATTGGAAAAAAAATAATTTTTAAAAATAAGACTTATTCTATAGTTGGTCTAAGTGATTTTGATTTTTCAAAAGTTAAAATAACTTTTTTTTCTGCTGGAAGTGCTATAGCAGAAAAATGGGCTCCGATTGCTGCAAAAAAAACAATTGTTATCGATAATTCTAAATATTTTAGAATGGATAAGGATATTCCTTTAGTAGTTCCCGAGGTCAACGCAGATACTTTAAAAAAGTATAAAAATAAAAACATTATTGCGAATGCTAATTGCTCAACAATTCAATTAGTTTTAGCTTTAAAACCTTTGCATGATCAATTTAAAATTAAAAGAGTAATTGTTTCAACTTATCAATCGGTATCTGGAGCAGGAAATGCTCATATTAATGAATTAGAAGAACAAAGTAAAAAGGTTTTGGATAAACAAAAAGTAATTTCAAAAAATTTTACAAAACAAATAGCTTTTAATGTTATTCCACACATAGACACTTTTATGGAAGATCGTTATACAAAAGAAGAATGGAAAATGACAGTAGAAACAAAAAAAATTTTAGATTCAAATATATCTTTGAGCGCAACATGTGTTAGAGTTCCTGTTTTTGTTGGTCATGCTGAATCAGTAAATGTTGAGTTTAATTCAGAAGTTAATGCTAATAAAATTAGAGAGTGTTTAGAAAAAGCACCCGGGTGCAAAGTTGTGGATGAAACTAAGGATGGTGGTTATATAACTCCAGTTGAATCTAGCGGTGATTTTACAACATACATTTCAAGAATAAGAGACGACAAGACACAAAAAAATTCTATAAACATGTGGGTAGTGTCTGATAATTTGCTTAAAGGTGCCGCTCTTAATGCAGTTCAAATTGCAAATATTCTGATTAAAAAATATATTAACTAAATAATGATTGATTCTAAAAATCCATTATCGCCCCATCTTCAAATTTATAAATGGCAAATTTCATCTTTGCTTTCAATAACACACAGAATTTCAGGTGTTATTAATTTAGTAGCTTTAATTTTAATATTTTTTTGGCTGATAGTTTTAAGTTTTGGAGAAACGAATTATGAATTATTTTTATTAACAATTAATAGTTTTTTTGGAAAATTTATTTTAATTGGATTTACTTGGTCCATGATTTTTCATTTATTAAGCGGCATAAGACATCTAGCTTGGGATTTGGGTTATGGATTTGAAATCAAAACAGCAAATATTTCTGGAATAATTGTAATTGTATTATCTTTGATGCTAACAGTTATTTTTTGGTTATTAGCAAGAGGCTTTATTTAAATGATCGAAACACGTAAATGGATTTTTCATCGAATAAGCGCTATAATTTTAGCGCCACTATATGTTTGGTTATTTTTTTCATTAATTTTACTTTCGACAAAAAACTATCCAGAAGCCATTCTTTTTTTTACAAATCCATTATTTAAAATTTTAACAATAATGCTATTTTTTGTTGGGTTTTTTCATGCCCGAATTAGCTTAGGTGAGATTTTTGAAGATTATATACATAATAGAAAAATCAAAGATGTCGCAAACATTTTAGTTTTAATATCGAGTATAATAATTCCTGTAATAATTTTAATTTTATTAATATATAAAATTTAATGAACGCATATAATATAATTGATCACGAATACGATGTAATAGTTGTAGGAGCGGGAGGCTCAGGATTGAGAGCTGCAGTTGGGTTAAGTGAGTCTGGTTTAAAAACAGCATGTATTTCAAAAGTATTTCCAACAAGAAGTCATACTGCGGCAGCTCAAGGTGGAATTTCTGCTGCTTTGGGAAATGCAGGAGAAGATGATTGGCGATGGCATATGTTCGATACAGTGAAAGGGTCTGATTATTTGGGTGATCAAGATTGCATAGAATATTTATGTAAAAATGCTCCAGAAGCAGTTATTGAACTAGAGCACTATGGAGTTCCGTTCAGCAGAACCAAAGACGGGAAAATATATCAAAGAGCATTTGGAGGAATGACAAAAAATTACGGAAATGAGCCTGTTCAGAGAACTTGTGCAGCTGCTGACAGAACCGGACATGCTATACTACATACTTTGTACGGTCAGGCCCTAAAGCATAAGACAGAGTTTTTTATTGAATATTTTGCTTTAGACTTATTAATGAAAAATGGTGAATGCAAAGGTGTTCTTGCCTGGAATTTAAATGATGGGACTATTCACAGATTTAAATCACATATTACAATTTTAGCAACAGGTGGTTATGGCAAAATTTATTATTCTGCTACAGCGGCCCATACATGCACCGGTGATGGTAATGGCATGGCTTTAAGAGCGGGACTACCATTACAAGATATGGAGTTTGTTCAATTTCACCCAACAGGTCTTTATGGAATTGGATGTTTGATTTCTGAAGCTGTTAGAGGAGAAGGAGGTTATTTAGTAAATTCAAAGGGCGAACATTTTATGGAGAAGTACGCGCCCAAAGCTAAAGATCTTGCTTCAAGAGATGTGGTTAGCAGATCAATGGCTATAGAAATTAATGAAGGAAGGGGTATAGGAGAAAATAAAGATCACATTCATTTGCATATTGATCATATAGATCCAAAAATTATAGAGAGTCGATTACCAGGTATATCTGAATCTGTAGAAACTTTTGTACACCGAGATGTAACGAAAGATCCAATCCCAGTTGTTCCAACAGTTCATTATAATATGGGAGGCATACCCGCTAATTATAAAGCAGAAGTTATTAGTGCAAATGGCAGAGATAAAACTGTACCAGGATTAATGGCTATTGGTGAAGCAGCATGTGTATCTGTGCATGGAGCAAATAGATTAGGATCTAATTCATTAATAGATCTAGTTGTTTTTGGTAAAGCAGCAGCAAAAAGGGCTTCAGAATTGGTAAAACCAAACACTCCACATGATGAAATTTCTAAAAGCGAAACTGACAAGTCTCTTGATAGATTTGATAAATTAAGAAATAGCAATGGGTCAAATAAAACTTCGGAACTAAGATTATCTATGCAAAAAATAATGCAAGAAAAATGTGCAGTATTTAGAACTGAAAAAACTCTTAAAGAAGGTGTTAATGAAATAAAAAAACCCTTTAAAGGGATGGAATCAATATCTGTTAAAGATAAATCTTTGATTTTTAATACAGATTTAGTGGAAACCCTTGAATTTGATAACCTTATTCGTCAGGCAATTACAACTATAGAGTCGGCTTATCATAGAAAAGAAAGCCGCGGTGCTCATGCCAGAGAAGATTTTCCCAAGAGGGATGATCAGAATTATATGAAGCATACTTTAAGCTGGTACAATGGAAAAGAAGTCAAAATTAATTACCGTCCAGTTAATTTATCAACTTTAACTAACGATGTTCAAACTTTCCCACCAAAAGAAAGAGTTTATTAATGGTACAATTTAATCTTCCACAGAACTCGAAAATTTTAAAGGGGCAATATTTTAAAGATAAAACTGGTTCTTCGAATTTAAAATTAGTTCATATTTATAGATGGGATCCTGAAAAAAATGAAAATCCAAGGGAAGATACTTTTGAAGTAAATTTGGATCAATGTGGAAATAAAGTTTTAGACATTTTAAATAAAATTAAAAATGAAATAGATTCATCTCTTACTTTCAGAAGATCTTGTGCTCATGGTATATGTGGATCATGTGCTATGAATGTTGATGGCATAAATACTTTATCTTGCATGAAGTCACATAAAGATATTAAAGGAGATATCCGTATTTTTCCATTACCTCACTTAAAAGTAGTTAAAGATTTAGTAGCTGACTTAAGCACATTATATAAACAGTATGAATCAATTGAACCTTGGTTAAAAATAAAAAAAATTAAATCAGAAAAAAATGAAATTAATCAATCCAAAGAAAACAGAGAAAAACTTGACGGATTGTACGAGTGTATAATGTGTGCTTGTTGTTCAACTTCTTGCCCAAGTTACTGGTGGAATGGAGAAAGCTATTTGGGCCCAGCAGTTTTACTTCAAGCTTATCGTTGGATATCAGATAGCAGAGATGAAGAAAAAAAAGAAAGACTAAAAATGGTAGCAGATAAACTTAAATTATATAGGTGCCATACTATAATGAACTGTACAAGTTCCTGCCCAAAAGGGCTAAATCCAGCAAAGGCTATAGGTTCTATCAAAAAAATGCTTGCAACAAGCTAGAAGCTTAATTAAATCATTTTAGACAGCAATGAATTCAATTGAACATTTTATAGATGGAAAGATAACCAAGGGATCTTCAAAAAAAACATCTAAGATCTTTAACCCAGCCACGGGTGAGCAAACAGCTGAGGTAAATTTAGCTTCTAAAACTGATGTAAATTTAGCAGTCGAAAAAGCAAAAAATGCATTTGTAGATTGGTCAAGAAAACCTCCAGCTCAGAGAGCAAGAGTAATATTTAAATTTAAAGAATTGATAGAAAAACATTCAGATGAAATAATTAAGCTTATAGTTTCTGAACACGGAAAAATTTATGAAGATGCCAAAGGTTCATTAACAAGAGGATTAGAAGTTGTTGAGTTTGCTTGTGGTATACCTCATCTTCTTAAAGGAGAATTTACTGAAAACGTAGGAACAGATGTTGATAGCTGGTCTATTAGGCAACCTTTAGGAGTTTGTGCTGGAATTACTCCATTTAATTTTCCAGCAATGGTTCCAATGTGGATGTTTCCCATGGCTATAGCTTGTGGTAATACGTTTGTATTAAAACCAAGCGAAAAAGATCCATCATGTTCACTAAAACTTGCACAGCTATTTAAGGAAGCCGGATTACCTAATGGAGTGTTTAATGTAGTTAACGGAGATAAAGAAGCTGTGGATGCGCTTTTAACAAATAAAGATGTTGCTGCTATAAGTTTTGTTGGATCTACTCCAATAGCAAAATATATTTATGAAAATGCAGCGAAAAATGAAAAACGTGTTCAGGCCTTAGGGGGAGCTAAAAATCATTGTGTTGTTATGCCTGATTGTGACTTGGACCAAGCTGTTAATGGTTTAATGGGAGCCGCATATGGATCTGCAGGAGAAAGGTGTATGGCTCAATCTGTTGCAGTAGCAGTTGGTAAAATCGGAGATCCACTCGTAAACAAACTTGCTAAAAAAGTTGAATCTTTAAAAATTGGTCCCGGCCTAGATAAAAATTCTGAAATGGGGCCACTTGTTACCAAACAACATTTAGAAAAAGTTAGAGGATATGTAGATCTTGGAGTACAAGAAGGAGCGAAGCTTGTTGTGGATGGTAGAAATATTAAACTTCAGGGTTATGAAAAAGGTTTTTATATTGGAGGGTGTCTTTTTGACAATGTTGATAAACAAATGAAAATTTATAAGGAAGAAATTTTTGGACCAGTATTATCTGTGGTTAGAGTCAAAGATTTTGAAGCTGCTGTAAATTTGGTAAATGATCATGAATTTGGAAATGGCACAAGTATATATACTCGAGATGGTGATGTAGGAAGAACTTTTGCTAGCAAAATTAAAATTGGAATGGTTGGGATTAATATTCCAATCCCAGTACCAGTTGCTTATCATTCCTTTGGCGGATGGAAAAGATCTTTGTTTGGTGATCAACATATGCATGGGCCTGAGGGAGTACGATTTTATACCAAGTTAAAAACAATAACTTCAAAATGGCCTACAGGATTAACTTCAGATCCTGAATTTATAATGCCTACGTTAAACTAGATTTTATGAAAAAAAAAATTTCGTTGATAGGTGCAGGTCAAATCGGAGGCACATTAGCTCATCTTATTAGCATTAAAGAGCTTGCTGATGTTGTGCTTTTTGATGTGGCGGCAGGTATTGCAAAAGGTAAAGCTTTGGATATAGCACAATCGACTTCGATTGATGGTTATAATTGCGATCTTCTAGGAACTAATAATTATGAAGATATTAAAAATTCAGATGTAATTATAATAACTGCAGGAGTTCCAAGAAAACCTGGAATGTCTAGAGATGATTTGTTGGGAACTAATTTAAAAATAATTAAGCAAGTAGCTGAGGGCATTAAAAAATACTCACCAAATGCATTTGTAATCTGTATAACAAATCCATTGGATGTTATAGTCATGGCATTCCAAAAATATTCAGGTTTGCCAACAAAAAAAGTAGTCGGAATGGCTGGCATATTAGATTCTTCAAGATTTAAACATTTTCTTTCAAAAGAACTTAAAACTCCAGTAAAAAAAATTGATACTATGGTTTTGGGTGGTCACGGTGATTCTATGGTACCCATGCCAAATCACACAACGATTGAAGGAAAATCTTTAAAGGATTTAATAGATAAAAAAAAATTAGAAGCAATAGTAGATAGAACAAGGAAGGGCGGAGCTGAAATAATTAAATTTCTAGAAAAGGGTTCTGCTTTTTATGCACCAGCTGCATCTGGTATCGAAATGGCAGAATCTTATATTAAAAATTTAAAAAAAACTTTACCTTGCGCAGCTTATCTTAATGGAGAATATGGATTTAAAGGTTTATATGCAGGAGTACCTGTTATTATAGGAGACCAAGGAGTAGAAAAGGTAGTTGAAATTAAATTAGAAGGAAAAGAAAAAGAAAATTTTGCAATATCAATTAAGGCAGTCAAAGACCTTTTAGAGTCTGCTATTAAAATTGATCCAGATCTAGCTAAATAATTTTTTGCTCCTTATATTTAATATTAAATAAGTTTTTATGATTTCAAAATTGCTATTTCAAAAAGACAAATTTTTTATATTATTTCTTTTTTTATTTTCTTTAATTTTTAATCAATATTACGGAAACCAAGGAGTCTTTCCACTGGATAGTTTCCATTTTTTTGACTCTGGTTATCGTGTTTTAAATGGAGATATTCCTTTTATGGATTTTTGGCTCGTCAAGGGTCCATTATTAGATTATTTTCAAGCTGGTCTTTTTTATTTATTCGGGACTCATTGGCAAATTTACGTACTGCACGCTTCTATCATAAATGCAATTATAAGTATTTGTACTTTTTTTTTATTAAAAAATTTCAGTCTTAAATCAGAATATTGTTTTTTATTTTCTTTGCTTTTTTCTATACTTGCTTATCCTTCTAGCGGCACACCTTTTATAGATCATCATTCATCCTTTTTTTCTTTACTAGGTATTTATTGTTTAATTTTGGCAATATACAATAAAAAGAAATTGTATTGGGTCTTACTTCCAATATTTTTTATTTTAGCTTTTTTTTCAAAACAGGTTCCTGCAACGTATATTATTTTGTCAATTAGCTTAATACTAGTTTTGTATTTTTATTTAAATAAAACTTTAGAGGGTTTAAAATATTCATCTATTAGTTTTTTATTATTAATAATTTTTATTTTAATTTTTGGAAAATCACAAGGCATAAAGCTAGAAGCCTTTTTAGATCAGTATATATTTTATCCTCCTACCATAGGTTTAGAAAGAATAATAACTTACGATTTAATTTCTGTAAGTATTTTGGAAAAATATATTTTTGTTTTTATATCAATTTTACCATTAGTATACATAAATTTTTTAAATTTTTTTAAAGATAAAAGTTATATAAAAAAAAATAATTTTTTCCTTTTTTTAATTTTACTTTTTTTTACAATATCTTTAATTTTTCATCAAACATTAACAAAGAATCAAATTTTTATATTTTTTTTAATTCCTGTTTTAACTGCATTTTCACAAATCAGTTTAATTCAAAGTAAATTAAAGTTTAAAAAATTCATATGCTTTATAATTATTTTTTCATGCGTATTTTCCACTTTCAAATATCATTTTAGAATCAATGATGAGAGAAAATTTCATGAACTAAGTAATGTTAATTTAGAATTAGCAATTAGTGCAAAAGAAATTGATAAAAAATTATCAGGTTTAAATTGGATTACTCCACAGTATTATAATGATCCTAAATCAGAAATTAATTTGATAAACAAAATAAAATTGATCTTAAAACAAGATGATAGAAACAAGATGTTAATTACAAATTATCCTTTTTTTTCAGTAATTTTGAATAAAAAAATTATTTCACCGAGTAGACTTTATACTGGTGATGGGACTACACATCCTATAAAAGGTAACAAATACGTTCAAAAATACAAAGCTTTAATGGATAATTTAATTTTAAAAAACAATATCTCTGTAATTTATATAACTAATATAGGTAATGAGAAAATAAATTTTCATTATATCGATGATTACAGTCATTGCTTTGAAAAAAAAATTATACTTGAACAATTAACCAGCTATAATTTAGAAAACTGTAGTTAAATAATAGTATAGTTTTATGAAAAGAAAAAATATTGATGAAATTAAAAAATTAGAGAGCAAGCCTAAAATAGTAAAAATTTTCACAGACAAAGAAATTAATAGCATATTAGAACTTTATAATTTATTACCAACAACTGTTTATAATAAAAAACAGAATATAATTAAAAAAAGATGGTTACAAAATTATAATAAGCCTCTAGATGAATTATATATTTCTAAAATTGGAGAAGTTTTGGATGACTACAAAATGGACAATCTTATCTCTGAAAAAAATGAAGATTTTTTAGGCTTATTTCACGAAAGTTTTTCACCTCTTAAATTACATGTTGATTCAGGATTTAACGAAAAGGATATAATTTATAAGCAAGTAGTAACACCACTTACACCAATTGGTGAGACAGTGGTATTCAAAAACCGGTGGTATGGAAAATCAACATCTTTTACAATTGATGAAGAAGAATTAAATTTTAAACCAGAAATTGGACAAAACGAAAGGTCAAGAGAACATATTGGCAATAAAGAATTCGATAAAGAAATTCATAAGAAATATCTATCTCATATTGATATAAATAATCTTAGAGGTTTAGAGGTAGAATTAATTTATACTTGGAAAACAGGGGAAACTTTAATTATGGACAGAACTCATATTCATTGTTCTTCTTCAAATATTGTAAATAAGAAAATAGGATTAACCACCTTTACAAAAAAATAATATTATTTTTATATAAATATAATGATAAAATATGTAATCTTAATTCCAAGCTTTAATGATTGGGATTGCCTGAATCTTTTAATCCCTAAAATAGATAAGGTGCTACATAGTTTAAAAGAAGAAGTGAGTATTCTAATAGTAAATGATGGATCAACAGAAAAAGAAAATTTGTCATTTAAAAATTTGTCATTTTTAAAAAAAATTGAGGTTTTAAATTTAAAAAAAAATGTTAAAGCACAGATAGCTATTACAACAGGACTTAGTTTTTTGAAAAAGAAAAAATTTACAGGAGGTATTATAGTTATGGATGCCGATGGTCAAGATAATCCAGAACAAATAATAGATATTATTGAAGAATCTAAAAAAAAACCAAATAGAACAATTACGATTAATAGAACAACTAGAAAAGAAGAATTTATATTTAAAGCGCTGTATCAGATATACTTATATATGACTTTTTTATTTACATTTAGATATATGAGATTTGGTGTTTATAGTTATATTCATTCTGATTGTTTAGAGCGAATATTATCAACGAAAGACTCACAAATGGCTTATGCAGCTTCATTAGAAAAGCATTTTAACGACAAAAAAATAATTTATGCTTCTAGAGGTCTAAGAATACATGGGGAAAGTAAAAATAATTATAAATCTCTGATAATATATGCTCTAAAAATCATTTCAGTTTTAAGATATAAGGTATTAATTAATTCATTATCACTAATTTTGATATTTTTTTTATTTTTTAATTCTAAAATTTTCTTATTGATTTCAGCACCCATTATATTTTTTAATATAATATTTTTTTTAATACCACATACAATCAAAACATTTGATGAAGAAAATATTATTCTAAATATTAAAGATGTTAAAAATTTAAATTATTAGTTTAAAATGAATATTCATGAGCATCAAGCAAAAGATCTTTTAAAAGAATTTGGAGCACCCGTTCCAAATGGATTTGTAGTTTTTAATTTAAACGAAATCGAGAAAAAAATTAAATCTTTAGGTACGAATAAACTAGTAATAAAGGCACAAATTCATGCTGGTGGAAGAGGTAAAGCAGGTGGAATCAAGCTAGTAGAATCTCAAGATGAATTAATTAAACAAGCATCAAACATGCTTGGGAAAAAATTGGTTACTCATCAAACGGGACCAAAAGGTAAAATAGTTCAAAGATTGTTTATTGAGGAAGTTTCTGAAATAAAAAAAGAATTTTATCTTTCATGTCTTGTCGATCGTGCTAGTTCCAAAATCGCTTTTTTAAGTAGCACTGAAGGCGGTACAGATATTGAAAAAGTTGCAAAAGAAAAGCCAAAAAAAATTGTTACAACAAAATTTAGTTTATGCAATAAAGTTTCTGAAGAACATTTTGAAAATATAGTGGGTATTTTTAAATTTGATGAACTTCAAAAAAAGCAAGCTAGAAAAATAATTGATTCTGTTTTTAATATACTAATCAAAAAGGACGCAAGTTTAGTTGAAATAAATCCACTTATATTAAATAAATCAAACAAACTTTGCTGTTTAGACGCAAAGATTAATTTTGATGATAATGCATTATTCAGACATCCTGAAATTTTGAAATTAAGAGACTTGAACGAGGAGGATCCAATTGAGGTTGAAGCTAGTAAACATGGTTTATCTTATATTAAATTGGATGGCTCAATTGGTTGTATGGTTAACGGGGCAGGTTTAGCGATGGCAACTATGGATATAATTAAATTGTACGGACAGGAACCAGCAAATTTTTTAGATGTTGGAGGAGGAGCCTCAAAAGAAAAAGTATCAGCAGCTTTTAAAATTATTCTTTCTGATAAAAATGTGAAAGGTATTTTAATAAATATTTTTGGAGGAATTATGAGATGTGATGTTTTAGCTAATGGAGTAGTAGAAGCTGTAAGAGAAACAAAATTAGAAGTTCCTTTAGTTGTTAGATTGGCTGGTACCAACTATCAAGAAGGTAAAAAAATATTAAACAATTCTAATTTAAAAATTTTATCAGCCGAGAACTTAAAGGACGCTGCAAAAAAAATAGTTGATGTTGTAAAGTAATTTATGTCGATTTTAGTAGATAAAAAAACAAAGTTAATTTGCCAAGGTTTTACAGGTCATCATGGAACTTTTCATTCAGAACAAGCTCTAAAATATGGAACAAATCTTGTTGGAGGTGTTACACCTAAGAAAGGTGGTCAAAAACATCTTGGACTTCCAGTTTTTAATACAGTGGAAGAAGCAATTAAAGTCACAAAAGCAAATGCCACGATGATATATGTGCCTGCAAAATTTGCAGCATCAGCAATTATTGAAGCAGCAGAATCAAAAATAGAATTAATTGTCTGTATAACAGAAGGCATACCAATTTTAGACATGATAAAAGTTAAAAAAATTTTAAAAAAAAATAAAAGTAGACTAATTGGTCCAAATTGCCCCGGCATAATTACACCTGGAGAATGTAAAATAGGAATTATGCCAGGGGAAATTCACAAAAAAGGATCAGTTGGCATCGTATCAAGATCAGGAACACTTACTTATGAAGTCGTAGCTCAAACCACAGAGAATGGTCTTGGTCAATCTACTTGTATAGGCATAGGAGGAGACCCTATAAATGGAACTAATTTTATTGATTGTCTGGAACTTTTTTTTAAAGACCCCGAAACTCAATCAATTTTAATGATAGGTGAAATCGGAGGAAGTGCAGAGGAAGAAGCTTCAGAATTTATTAAGTCTTCAAAAATAAATAAGCCAGTTGTTGGATTTATTGCAGGAGTTACGGCACCACCTGGCAGAAGAATGGGGCACGCAGGTGCAATTATATCGGGTGGCAAAGGAAAAGCAGAAGATAAAATTGAAAAAATGAAATCTTGTGGGATTACAATAGCAAATTCACCAGCAGAAATTGGCAAAACATTGCACGATAAACTTGCAAGATAATTTTTTCAATTTTATAATAGTAAAAATTTTTTTAATTCATGAAGTCAAAACAAGGTAATACAATTTTTGAAAAGACTTCTTTTTTACAGGGAATCAATAGTCCTTTTATTGAAGAACTTTATTTCAAATATTTACAAGATCCAGAATCTATTCCTGAAAGTTGGGTAAAGTTTTTTGATGGTCTTGATGAAGATCAAGAAGTAATAAAAAAAGAAATATTAGGACCAAGCTGGTCTCCAAAAAAAAGTAATAAATTTAAAACGAATATTTTAAAAAAGGACTTGTTAGAAGATCAACAAACTTCTAATAATGGCCAATCAATTTCTCAGGAAAATTATGAAAAAGAAAAAGAGCAATCAGTAAAAGCAATCGCTTTAATTAGAGCATATAGAATACGAGGCCATCTTATAGCGAATCTAGATCCACTTGGCATGATGGAAAGAAAATATCTGCATGAATTACATCCAGCCGACCATGGCTTCAAAAAAGAAGATTACAATAAAAATATTTATTTGGGCGAATATATGGACCGAAAATATGCAAATATTAATGAATTACTCTCATTTTTGAGAAAGACTTATTGTTCAACTATTGGAGTTGAATATATGCATATTTCAGACCCAGTTGAAAAAAAATGGTTTAGAGAAAGAATGGAAAAAAAAGAAACTCAATTGAATTTCACATCAACTGGCAAAAAATTTATTTTAAACAAACTTATTCAAGCCGAGGGATTTGAAAGATTTTTAGCTGTCAAATTTATTGGTACAAAAAGATTTGGAATAGATGGTGGAGAAGCATTAATTCCAGCTTTAGAACAAATAATAAAGCGAGGTGGTCAGTTAGGTGTTAAAGAAGTTAAGATTGGTATGCCACACAGAGGTCGATTAAATGTTTTGGCAAATTTACTTCAAAAATCTTACAAAAAAATATTTAATGAATTTGCAGGTGAGTTTGGTTCATCAATAACTGAATCGGCCGGAGCAGCAGGGGATGTAAAATATCATTTGGGCGCATCTTCAAATAGAGAGTTTGATGGTAACTTAGTTCATATAAGCTTAACGGATAATCCTTCTCATCTTGAAGCTGTTGATCCAGTTGTATTAGGTCAAACTCGTGCCAAACAATTTTTTCACAAAGATATTAAAAGAAAAAAAGTGGTTCCTATATTAATTCATGGTGATGCTGCCTTTGCAGGCCAAGGAGTAGTTGCCGAATGTTTTGCAATGTCCGGTGTTAGAGGACACAGTACCGGAGGTACAATTCATATTATTGTGAATAATCAGATAGGTTTCACAACCAATCCAAGATTTGCCAGATCTTCACCTTATCCATCTGACATAGCAAAAATGGTTGATGCACCAATTTTACATGTAAACGCAGATGATCCAGAAGCTGTAGTTCATTGCGCAAGAATAGCCACAGAATTTAGACAACAGTTTAATAGGGATGTAGTGATTGATATGATTTGTTATCGAAGATTTGGTCATAACGAAGGGGATGAACCTTCGTTTACTCAACCGATGATGTATAAAAAAATCAGAAAACATCCAACAACACTTAATGTTTATGGTGAAAAACTTATAAAAGAAGGAATAATTACTACTGAAGAATTTAATAAAAGTAAAAAAGAATTTAAAAATCTTCTCGATCAACAATTAAAAACTGCTAAAGAGTACAAACCAAAAATTGAGTGGTTCGAAGGAGTTTGGTCAAGATTTAAGCCACAAAAAGGTAAAGATAAAAGGGGAGTCACAGGTGTTTCGATAGACACAATTAAAAGAATTGGAAAAAAAATTACCAATATTCCAGAGCAATTTAATACTCATCCAACTATAAAAAAAATTTTTGAAAATAAGAAAAAAATGTTAGCGACCGGAAAAGGATTTGATTTTGCAACAGCTGAGCAGTTAGCATTCGCAACTTTATTGGATGAAGGCACACCGGTAAGACTTTCGGGTCAAGATTCTGGTCGAGGAACATTTAGTCAAAGACATTCAGTGCTACGGGATCAAAAAGACAATAGTTATTATACTCCGTTAAATAATATTTCAAAAAAACAAAAAAATTTTGAAGTAATTGATAGTGTACTTTCAGAATTTGCTGTACTAGGTTTTGAGCATGGTTATGCTCTTTCAGAACCAACAACTTTAGTAGTCTGGGAAGCTCAATTTGGGGATTTTGCAAATGGTGCGCAAGTTATAATAGATCAGTTTATTACATCAGGAGAAAGAAAATGGTCTAGAGCAAGCGGCTTGGTAATGTTACTTCCCCATGGTTATGAGGGACAAGGTCCAGAACATTCTTCAGCAAGATTAGAGAGATTTTTGCAATTATGTGCTAAAGAAAATATTCAAGTTGTAAACTGCACAACACCAGCTAACTACTTTCATGTTTTAAGAAGACAAATACATAGAGATTTTAGAAAGCCTTTGATAATTATGACTCCTAAATCTTTACTTAGAAACAAAAGATGTGTTTCAAACATAGAAGATTTTACTAAAAAAAATACTTTTCACAGAGTTCTTCAAGATCACGCTGAACTAAAAGAATATGGTTTAATTGAACTTCAGAAAGATAAAAAAATTAAAAAAGTAGTTTTATGCTCAGGAAAAGTTTATTTTGATCTTTTAGAAGCGAGAGAAAAAATAAAAAATAATCAAATATTTTTTATTCGTATAGAACAATTATATCCATTTCCTGTCAAAACTTTAGCAAAAGATTTAAAAAGATTTAAAAAAAATGCCAAATTTTATTGGTGTCAAGAGGAACCCCAAAATATGGGTGCTTGGAATACTGCCAGAAATTATATTGAGTGGACTTTAAACCATATAAAAGCTGAAAATAAGGAAGTTAACTATATAGGTAGACCACCTGCGGCATCACCGGCGACAGGTTATTTAAAAAAACATCTTGCGCAACAAAAAGAAATAATAGAAAAGGTACTTAGTTAGAAATAATGTCGAATCAAATTTTAGTCCCATCTTTAGGAGAATCAGTAACCGAAGCCACAGTATCCAAGTGGTTAAAACAAGTAGGTGAAAAAGTAGATTCAGATGAACCATTAGTTGAATTAGAAACTGACAAGGTAAATGTTGAAGTTCCATCTCCTTTAAGCGGAACTTTATCATCAATTAAGGTTAAAGAAGGAGACACAGTAGAAGTTGGTGGCCTTTTGGGAATTGTTAATGAAGGAAAATCGAGTTCTACCGAAACAGTTAAAACAAAATCAATTGAACAAGATCAACAAACGCAAACATCTCCTAAATTACCCAAGAAAAAAAATATTACAAAAGGAACAGCAAAAAAAATAGGTTCAAAAAAAGATGAAACTTTGAAACTGGTTGACAATGAAAATGATGAAAATTCAGATAAAACTTTATTATTAGAAACTTTAGTAGATGATGCTCCTGATGAATTAAAGGAAAAATATATACCTCCAAAAACCAGAAAAAATTTATCTCCTGCCGTAAGAAAAATTGTTGAAGAAAATAATATAGATATATCTAATTTAAAAGGAACAGGTAAAGATGGAAGAATAGCAAAAGGAGATTTATTGAATTTAATGGGTAATATACCACAACCATCAAAACGCAAATCTACTCACGGTCCTGAAGAAAAAGTCAAGATGACTAGATTAAGGATCACTATAGCCAAAAGATTAAAAGAAGCGCAGGACAGCGCTGCTATGTTAACTACTTTTAATGAAGTAGATATGCAAAATGTTATTCAAATGAGACAGGATTACAAAGAAGATTTTCAAAAAAAATATTCAGTTAAACTTGGATTCATGTCATTTTTTGTTAAAGCCAGTGTAGTGGCCTTAAAAAATTTCCCAGCAGTAAACGCAGAAATCGAAGATAATGAAATTATTTACAAAAATTATTACAATATTTCTATAGCTATTGGAACAGATCGAGGATTAGTTGTTCCAGTTTTAAAAAAAGCTGACGAATTATCTTTTGCAGATATAGAAAGGAATATTTTTTTACTATCTGAGAAAGCCAATAAAGGAAAAATAACTATTAATGATCTTCAAGGAGGTACTTTTACGATTAGTAATGGTGGCATTTATGGCTCTATGCTTTCAACACCAATTTTAAACCCACCACAAACTGGTATTTTAGGTATGCACAATATAGTTGAAAGGCCAATAGCAAAAGATGGAAACATTGTTATAAGGCCAATAATGTATTTAGCACTATCATATGACCATAGAATAATTGATGGCAAAGAAGCAGTTTCTTTTTTAAAAATGATTAAAGACTGTCTTGAAGAACCACGTAGACTATTTTTAGATCTTTAGGTAATGGATAAAAATTTTGATGTAATCATAATTGGAGCCGGTCCCGGTGGCTATGTTTGTGCCATTAGATGCGCTCAGTTAGGACTTAAAACAGCTTGTATTGAATCAAGAAAAACTTTAGGCGGAACATGTCTAAATGTTGGCTGTATACCTTCAAAAAGTTTACTTAATCTTTCAGAAACATATCAAAAAGCACAAAAAGAATTTAATAGTAAAGGTATTGAATTTAGCAGCATTAAATTGAATTTATCTAAGATGATGAACAATAAAAATAAATCGGTCTTAACTCTTACTAAAGGAGTTGAGTTTTTATTTAAAAAAAATAAAATTACCCATATAAAGGGCAAAGGCACAATCTCTGGAAATAATAGTGTTGTTGTTAAAGATGCTTTAGGCAAAACATCTAATTATAAAGCAAAGAAAATAATAATAAGCACAGGATCTATTCCTTCATCTTTGTCAGGAATAAAAATTGATGAGAAAATTATTGTTTCTTCCACTGGAGCTTTATCTTTTAGCAGCATACCAAAGGAGCTAGTGATTATTGGCGGAGGTTATATTGGTTTGGAGATGGGTTCAGTTTGGAAAAGATTAGGTTCAAATGTAACCGTTGTTGAATTTTTGGATTCTATAATTCCAGAAATGGATAAAGACATATCTAAAGAATTTTTAAAAATTCTCACAAAACAGGGAATTAATTTTAAGTTAAATTCCAAAGTTACCGGAGTTAATATTGTAAAAGATAAGGCAGTCGTTGATTTTACAAATAATCAAAGCGCAAAAAGAGAAAGATTAGAATGTGATAAAGTTCTAATTGCTGTAGGAAGAAAACCAAACATTAGCCCCGATATAATAAAAGCAGGTATAAAGCTAGATGATAAAGAAAAAATTAAAGTTAATAAAAATTTTGAAACATCAATTAAAAATATTTATGCCATAGGAGATGTTATAAGAGGTCCAATGCTCGCACATAAAGCTGAGGACGAAGGGATAGCAGTTGCAGAGATAATTGCTGGCCAATCAGGACATGTTAATTATAATGTTATACCAGCAGTAATTTACACATCTCCAGAAGTGGCTTCAGTTGGCAAGACAGAAGAACAGCTTAAAAAAGAAAATATTAATTACAAAATTGGCAAATTTCCATTCTTGGCTAACTCTAGAGCAAAGGTTAACAATGAATCAGAAGGTTTCGTAAAAATTATAGCCGAAGAAAAAACAGACAAGGTTTTGGGTGTTCATATGATAGGACCACATACTGGTGAAATGATTGCTGAGATGGCTTTAGCTATGGAATTTGGCGCAAGCTCTGAAGATATAGCAAGAACATGCCATGCACACCCTACTCATACAGAAGCTATTAAAGAAGCAGCTATGGCGGTTGATAAAAGACCAATTCATTTTTAATATTTATTTAAAAATTATTATGAAAGCTATGATACTTTGTGCAGGATATGGCAAGAGACTCAATCCTTTAACTTTAAATTGTCCAAAGCCTTTACTTAAAATCGGTAATGAAACATTATTATCAAATACAATAAAATTTTTAGAACATTTTGGAATAAAACATGTTGTAATTAATGTTCACTATTTAAGTAATCAGATAGAAGAATATATTAAAAAAAATAAATTCAATTTATCGATATCTATAGTTAAAGAGGAGAATAATATTTTAGATACGGGAGGAGGAGTATTAAATGCTATTAAACATTTTGCCAATGAAAGTTTTTTAATTATCAATCCAGATACTATTTGGAATCTTAAATATGTAAAAGAATTAAAGTTAATGGAAAAGATTTTTTTTTCAGATAAAAAAAATAAATGTTTAATGCTTGTTGTAAACAAAGCCAAGAGTTTTGATATAAATTTTAAGGGAGATTTTAATTTAGAAAATAAATTCATTAATAGAAAAAAAGAAGATGATTTAAAATATATTTATACGGGCCTCCAGATCGTGAATCCTGAAGTTTTCTCGAATTTAAATGATAAAGTTTTTTCTATTAATTTGATTTGGGATAAACTGATTCAAAACAACGAGTTACTTGGTATGGAAAGCAACATAAACTTTTTACATGTTAGCACTCTAGAGATTTATAAAAATTTATTAAAAAATTTCAAACATTAAATAGTATTTTTTTAGCTCTACCAGCATCAAGATACTTATAATTTTGGATTTTTAAATCATCTTGAAAAGTGATTAACATAGGATTTCCTGTAGGAATTTCAAATTCAATAACTTTTTCTTTCGAAATATTAAAAATTTTCATTAACAATGCTCTACAACTATTACCATGAAAAACTACTAGAGTATTTTTTTTAGCTTCAATTGAAGGTTTAATTTTTTTCTCATAAAAAGGAACAACTCTGTCAAAAGTGTTTTTTAGCGACTCACTCAAAATTGTAGATTCAATTTTGCTTTTATAAGGATGATCTGACTCCATTGGAGGTGGAGAGATATTAAAACTTCTTCTCCAAATGTTTACCTGTTTATTACCGTATTTTTTTATTATTTCGTCTTTATTAAGACTTGTTAAGTTTCCATAATGCCTTTCATTCAATTCTGAAGCTTTAATCGTTTCAATATTCTGTTTGTTTAAAATTTTTAGAATTATACTTGAACTGTTTATTGCTCTTATAAGTTTTGATGTAAAACATATTTGAATTTCAATATTCAATTTTTTAATTAATTCTCCAGCGTATTTGGCTTCTGATCTTCCTTTTTCAGTTAAATCTATGTCGGCCCAACCCGTGAATCTTCTTTCTTTATTCCATTGACTTTGACCGTGACGAACTAATATTAGATTAATCATTTTTTATAAAATATAATACGTAAAGTGATTAAATTTTTAAAGTTTATATTTCATATCTCAACTTTTTTTTTAATAATTATTTCGCTTTATCCAGGCAGTTTATTAGGTTATTTGCTTTATGGTGATTTTGGTCAGCAACCTAATTTAATTGAAAATCCTGTCGGCACAACTATTAATCATTTTATTTACTATTTTTATCTTACTTTACTTGGGCTATTTCTTTATTTAAGGAGCAGCAAATTTCAACAATTAGTTTATGGGTTGTTTTTTTTGTCAATAATTCTAGAGGTTTTACAACTTATTGTGCCAAATCGAGCCTTTCAATTAAATGATTTAATAGGAAATTTTGTAGGTGTACTAGTAGCTTATTTTTTAGTAAAGATTTACCTGTTTTTTAACAAATCATGAATAAATTTGACGAAAGAGAAAAAAGTTTTGAAAAAAAATTTGCAAAAGATCAGGAACTGCAATTTAAGGTAGCTGCTAGAAGCAATAAATATTTGGCTGAGTGGGCGGGCTCTAAATTAGGCAAGAATGATGAAGAAAGAAAAAATTATATCCAAGAAATAATCAAGGCAGACATGGAAGAATCTGGAAATGAAGATGTTTTTAGAAAAATTAAAAATGATTTTAAATTAGTTTCAATAAGCATAGAAGATTCTGAAATTAGAAACGAAATGGAGAAAGCATTATCGCGTGCTAAAGAAGATTTTAAATAAAAATTTAACTTACTTCATAATTTTTTTCTTTGTTGCTTCTTGCAGCTCTATTCCTAAGTATCCATCAAATGCATGTAAAATTTTTGGTGAAAGATATCTTTGGTACAAACATGCAAAGAAAAGTTCAGAAACATATGGAGCTCCAATTCACATTATTTTAGCTTTTGTCAATAAAGAGTCCGGGTTTAATCGTTGGGCCAAACCTAAAAGAACTAAATTATTTAAAATTGTCCCATATAAAAGACCATCAAGTTCGTTTGGATACTCCCAGGCTGTGAATAAAACTTGGGAATTATATAAAAATGAAACAAATAGCCCATTAGCTTTACGTACTAGATTCAAAGATTCTGTTATGTTTATTGGTTGGTATATAAATAAAACTAATAGAATTAATAAAATCCCTCTTAATGATTCCTATCGCCAATACTTAAATTATTACTTAGGCTGGGGAAATTATTCTAAAGAAGTTTATAAAAAAGATAAAAAATCAATTATTTATGCAAAAAATGTTGAGAAGCAATCTAATATTTATAAAGGTCAATTAACGGAATGTAAAAAAGCTTTAGATAGAAATAAATATATTATTTTTTAAGTTCTTTACTTAGCTGGATATCAATTGCATCAATTCTATCAGTATTTTTTGTAAGAAGAACATACATTGTTGGTGTTACATAAAGTGTAAAAAATGTAGATATTAGCATTCCACCAAATATTGTTGCACCAACAGCTAGACGACTACCTTCACCAGCTCCTGGTCCTATGTTTCCAACTAATAATGGAACCATAGCAATCATAGTTGAAAGTGAAGTCATAATAATTGCACGAAACCTTCTTCTGCACGCTTCTAATGCTGCACTTTGTATATTTTTACCAGTCCTTCTTAGTTGGTTTGCCCAATCAACTATTAGAATAGAATTTTTTGTTGAAATTCCAATTAAAATCACCAACGCGATTTGAGAAAAGATATTTATACTTGAATTGAAAAGTAAGATAAAAATAATTCCACCAAAAACACTTAATGGTACTGTTAACATAATTACAGCAGGATGGATAAAACTATTAAAATTAGCTGCCATAACTAAAAATGCTGTTAATAAAGCTAGTCCGAATATAATGAATAGTTCGTTGCTAGTTTCTTTTAATTCTTCTGATTTACCTTTCCATTCAATTCTTGCATCTGGAGCACTATTATTCACCGTTTTTTCTAAATAATTTAATGCTTCAGAAAGCGTATAATCTCCAATCAATCTTGCACTAATAGTAATAGCGCGTTGTCTATCATAGCGCGCTAATATTTTTGCTGAACCTACCTCTTTAAATTCAACAAGATTAGCCAATGATATTAACTTTCCTGTTGTATCTGAACGTACAAAAATCTTACTCAAACTTTCGCTTTTTTTTCTATTTTTAATATCGGCTTGAATAATGATTGGATATTCCTTGCCAAGTCTATTAAATTTAGTAACAGTTTTTCCAGAAAAAAGCGTATTAATTGTTTCACCAATGGATTGTATAGAAACTCCTAAATCCTGAGCTTTTTTTCTATTAATAATTATTTTCATCTCAGGTTTATTTTTGGAGTAATCAGATTCTACTGCAGCCAGGTTTCTGTTTTTTCTCAACTCCAACATTATTTGTTTTTGCCATCTTTCAAGTTGTTCATAACTATTTCCCAATAAAACCATTTGAACTGGTTTATTGTAACTACTAACACGAATACTTTGAGGAGAAATAGGAAATGCAAGTGCTTGTGGTACTGTCACAATTTTACCTATAGCTTTTCTCATAATTTTTTTTGCACTTTCTTTTCTTTCTTTCCAATCATCTAACAAAGCTATAATGATAAAACTATTATATGATTTACTTGCTCGACCAAAACCTGGAACTCTCATAATTACTCTTTTATAAGATTCACCCTCTTTTTTGATTAGAGGAATTAATCTTTTTTCTATTTCTTCTGCTTTATCTGCTGTATACTGAAATGAACTTCCTTCATCAGTTTTACCAATAACTAGATAAACACCTCGATCTTCAAGAGGAAGGAGTTCTTTAGGAGAGAAATTAAAAAGCAATATAGATGTTATTACAATAAAAAACATAAATGCAATTATGGTTTTTTGTTTATTAATCCAATAGTTTAAAGTTTCTGAGTAAAATTCTAAAAATGACTTATAAAACCGCTCAAATTTTAAAACAATTTTGGATTTTTTTGTATTTTTATTAAGAAACTTACTTCCTAGCATTGGAGAAAGAGTAAGGGCCACAAAGGATGAAACAACAATTGCAAAAGTTAAAGAAATTGCAGTTTCTCTAAATAATGTTCCAGATATTCCTTCTATAAAAATTAAAGGCAAGAAAACAGCTACTAAGACTAGTGTTGTTGAAATAATTGCAAAAGTTACACTTTTTGATCCATTAACAGAAGCTATCAAAGGAGTTTCTCCATTTTCTACTCTGTTATAAATCGCGTCAGTCATTATTATAGAGTCGTCTACCACTATACCAATCGCTAAAATTGCTGCTAAAAGTACGAAAATGTTAATAGATAAGTCAAAAAACCATAAACCTAAAGCTGCTGAAATTAGACTCACTGGCAATGCTACCGCAGGAACAATGACTGCTTTTAGATTCCCTAAAAATAAATAAATAATTATTACAACCAATACAAAAGCTATAGCTAAAGTTTTATATACTTCGTTAATTGCAGCATTGATATATGTTGCTCTATCAAATGAAACACCTAATTTTAGTCCGTCTGGTAAAGTTTTTTTAACTATTTTAATGCGTTCTCGTACTCGTTTAGATAATTCTACAGTAGAAGAACCACTTTTAGCGTAAATACCTATACCAACAACTTTTTCATTTGGTTGACCGTCTTTACTTTGTGCTTTAAAAAGAGTTTTTTCAGAAACAGGGCCATATTTTACTTCAGCAATATTTTCTAAACGAATAACACTATTTTTAATTTTTTTTATTGGCAGTTGTTGAATCGAAGATAAATCTTTGTAGGCTTTATCTAGATTAATTGTTAAATCGATATTAGCAGCCTCTAAGCTGCCAGCGGGAAGACTAATATTTTCTTTTCTAAGTGCTTGCTCAACTTCTTGTACAGTTAAGTTGTTAGCTGCTAGTTTTGTAGGAGAAATATATATTCTCACACTTAATTCTCGAAGACCACCAACCAAAATTCTTCCTACGCCTTTAACATTTGAAAAATTATCAACAAGATATCTTCGAGTATAGTCTCCGATTTCTAAATCGCTCCAAGTTGTTGAAGAAACAGAAAGCCACATAGAAGTAGTAAAACCGGCGCTTTGCTTAAGAATTTCAGGAGCTTCGGCATCTTCAGGAAGGTTGTCAGAGACTCTACTTACTCTATCTCTAATATCGTTTGTTGCTGCATCAAGATCAATAGATGTATCAAATTCGATTTTGATAGTGCCTCTTCCATTTTCAGCAGTTGAATCAATATTTTTTATTCCCTCAGCTCCTCCAATAACATCTTCAATTATTTCAACAATCTCACTTGAAATAATTTCAGGGGAAGCTCCTTTGTAGTCAACTTGTACTTGCACTACAGGTGGCTGAAGACCTGAAGGCAATTCTCTTACAGGCAATTTCCAAAATACAAATAATCCAAAAACTACTAATATCATTGAAAAAACTGCTGAAACAACTGGTCTACGTATTGAAAGATCGGTAATAAACATTGGTAAAGTTATTGTTATTTAATAATAGGTTTTATTTTCATACCTGGTCTAACTTTGGTTAAACCTTCGGCAATTATTTTGTCACCTTCATTTAGGCCATCTAAAATTTCAAGATTACCTTTATGACGAACTCCTGTTTCAATTTCTGTTTTTTTCACTTTATTATTTTCAATTATTTTATAAACAAATTTTTTACTTCCCTCATACATAATACTTGTGTCAGGTACACTTAAGGAGCTTT
>Ga0310344_10000843_pt1 | contig 23899 bp, 26 predicted proteins | sample HC15DNA20200_MG_FD_203801 | JGI IMG/M metagenome (GOLD analysis project Ga0310344, IMG submission 203801) | Marine microbial communities from station ALOHA, North Pacific Subtropical Gyre - HC15-DNA-20-200_MG | ecosystem: Environmental > Aquatic > Marine > Oceanic | place: Pacific Ocean: North...
ATATTTAAAATTCCATTTTCTAATAATTCAAATGCACAATTACAAAGAAATTTTGTATATGAATTACCATTTTTACTATCATAACCTTCAGAACATTGTGCAACAGCATCTATAGCAGAATTTCTAATTATCTCAATTGGAGAATCCTCAATAAAATGAGAATCAACAATTGCAATATCAGCAAATAGACCATCATCATGGAAACTTTGTTTTTTTCCATCAACTTTTAAAACGGATATACGAGTAACTTCGCTACCACTTCCAAATGTAGTTGGAATCATAATTTTATTTTTTTTAAGTTTAAATCCAACATATTTTGCAACATCAAGACTACTTCCACCTCCAATACCAATAACATTGGTAATTTCAGAGTTTGAAAATTGATCAATGATATTTTTTACAGTTTCAAGAGATGGGTTTGGTTCAACTTTATCAAATAATTGATAATCTTTTATTGATAAATAATCTAACCAGCCACGTTTTTTTGCACCTTTTGAAGTTATTATTAGACAGTTTTTATCAAAATGGAAATTTTGACATGAATGGTTTCCTACTATAATATGAGAGGGTTGTTTGATCTGGAACATAACTACTAAACCATGGCATATTTTTTATAACTTGATATAAAGTAATGAATAATGTCTAGTGGATCTGAGAAATTAAGAAAAAAAATTAACGAAAAAGCAATTTTGAAAATTGGAGGAGCATTTGATGCCATGTCTGCCAAATTAGTGGAGATTAATGAATTTGATGCCGTTTGGGCAGGTAGTTTTGCAATTTCGGCTACTCATGCAGTTCCAGATGCTAGCATAATGACAATGACCGAATTTTTACAAGTTGCAAAAAATATGGTTGATTCCTGCGACATTCCAATAATTGCAGATTGTGATACAGGATTTGGAGGTCCATCAAATGTATCTCATCTAGTAAAACAATATGAACAAGCAGGTGTGGCCGGAATAAGTATAGAAGATAAAATTTTTCCAAAACAAAACAGTTTACTAAAAAATGGTAAACAAGAATTATTAAGTGAAAAAGAATTTGTTGCAAAGATTATTGCAGGAAAAGAAGCAAAAATAAACAAAAATTTCATGATTATTGCAAGAACAGAAGCACTGATCGCAGGACTAGGTGTAGATGAAGCCATAAAGCGTGCTACCGCATATGAAAATGCCGGTGCGGATGCAATTTTAATTCATTCAAAAAGTGATACACCAAAAGAAGTTTTTGAGTTTTGTAATTTATGGAAGGGCGTAGTTCCAATCATAGTTGTTCCAACTTCTTATGGGGATGTAACAATAAATGAATTAGAAGAACATAATGTTAAAATGGTAATTTATGCAAATCAAACATTAAGAATTGCACATAAAGCAATGTCAATACTATTGAAAAAATTAGAAAAAGCAAATAGCTTGAATGAAGTAGATGAAGAAATTTCATCAATGGAGGAAATTTTTGAATTACAAAAAATGTTTGAAATACATTCACAAGAAAAAGACATTGAACAAAAGTTAAAAAATATGGGTTATATCAATTGACAAATAATTTTCAATCTAATGTTTTTAATTTCTTAGTAAAAAAAGGAATAAAAAATTTTGTTGGGGTTCCAGATTCAACATTGAAAAAATTTATTGAAGAAGGATTACAAAAGAATAAGATCATAATTTCAACAAGAGAAGAAGAAGCAATTGGAATTGCAGTAGGAATGACACTTTCAGAAAGTAAATCATTAGTATTCATGCAAAACGCAGGATTTGCTAATTCATTAAGTACAATTACATCATTAGTTCAATTGTATAAAATTCCATTAATTTTTTTGATTGGATGGAGAGGATATTTACCTAAAGATGCACCAGAACATACAAAAATTGGAAAAATTCAGCCAGAATTAATCAAAATTTTAGGATTACAGTCAAGAGTTGTTACAGAAAAGAATTGGAAGAGTGTGTGCGAATGGGCATTACGAAAAAATGAAAAAAAGAATCCATGTGCATTAATTGTTAGGAGAGAATTTCTTGATTAGAAAAGAAGCAATGAAAATAGTGATTGATGAAATTGGAAAAAATCCAATTATCTCTGCAAATGGATTCATTAGTAGAGATTTGTTTAATGTTGATGATAAAGAGAGTAATTTCTACATGATAGGTTCTATGGGTTTAGCATCATCAATCGGATTAGGAGTTGCATTAAAGAATCCAAGAAAACGAATTTTTGTTTTTGATGGAGATGGAAATATTTTGATGAATTTGGGTTCCTTAGTTACAATTGGAAGCTTAAAACCAAAAAATTTTGTTCATATAATTTTTGATAATGCTAGTCATGAATCAACAGGGGGTCAACCTACAAATTCAAAATCAGTAAAAATTAAAAAAATTGCAGAAAGTACAAATTATCAGGTATATGAAACAGATACTGAAAAACGGTTAAGAACAATTTTATGTAATTTAAAAAATAAATCTGGACCTATAATGATCATTATAAAAATTAAAACAAAAAAAATTGTCAGCCAAAGAATATCACATAGTCCAGTTTATATCAAAACAAGATTCATGAATTCAATAAAAAAATAATATGAAAGCAATATTTATCGCTGCAGGGGAAGGTACTAGAATGAAATCATTAACAGAAGAAATTCCTAAACCACTGATAGATGTTAATGGAAGTTCGATATTAGAAAGACAAATTACATTATTGAATAAATTTGGAATTAATGAAATAGTTGTTATTACTGGACCGTTTTCTGAAAAATATCACTTTAATGATGTAAAATACATTAATGATAGAAAATTCAAAGACCATGATCAATTAGGAAGTTTATTTGTTGCTTCAAAGGAAATACAAGGTGATGTATTAATCATATTTGCAGACATAATTTTTGATGAATCTATTTTAAAACAAATTTTGGAAAATAATTCTGAAATTTCAATTGCCATAGATATGAATTGGGAGAAATATGATGAAAGAAGTGATAATACAATTAATGATGCAGATAAAGTATCAATACTTGAAGGTAATGTAAAAAAAATTTTTAAGAATATGAAATTCCATACTAACGAATATAGAATTGGAGAATTTATTGGATTAATGAAATTAAACAGTCAAGGATGTAAAAAAATCAACGAAGTGTTTTTTGATTTAGTAGATAAACATCAAGGAGAATTTCATGATGCAAAATCTTTTAACAAATCTAAAATAATTGATATTTTACAAGAGATGATTGAACGTGGAATGGAGATTGAAGTAGAGAATATTAAAGGGAAATGGTGCGAAATCGATACAATTCAAGATTTAGAAATTGCCAAAAAAATATTTACTAATTAGAAATAATTTTTTGCAACTTATCCCATAGTAATTCTTCAATTTCTAAATTTTTATCAATAAGATTTTCTATTTCGTGTGGATCATTTTCTAAATTATAAAGTTCTTTTGAATCGTCATACTCATTAAAAATTAATTTCCACTTAGAAGTTCTAACACATTTTGTATTTGGTTTTTTTGGAGGTTCAGAACTTTCTAAGGGATTGGCAGTTTCAGTATAAGAAATTAATTCATCCATGGATTGATTTTGTAATAAGGGTAACAAAGAAACACCGTCTAATTTTTCAAAATTAGGATCTAAATCTATATCAAATTTATCCAAAATGGTAGGCATAAAATCAACATGTCTTACTTGTTGAGAAATTTCTTTTGAATTAAAATTAGAACTAATGAATAATGCAAAAGTTCGAATTGTATAATCATAACAAAATGCACCATATGCACGTTCACCAAATTTTTCACCAATACTAATTCCATGATCAGATATAATCAATATATCAGTCGAATCAAATAGATTTTCTTCAATTATCGTATCAAAAATTATTTTTAAATAAGTTTCAGCGTTGGAAAATAAATCTGAATATCTTTTAATATTTTTTTCCTTATTTTGAAAATATTCTAAATCAAAGTTGGTATATTTTTTCAATACTTCATTCTTTATCGTAGTATGAATACTTTCATAATGCAAATATAAGAAAAAATTTTTTTCATTAGATTTTCCTTTAATATTTTTAATTATGTCAGGGTGACGTGATTGTAAATCAGTGTCATTTTCATCATACAGCACATATTCATCAAATCCAATCTTGGGTAAAACAAGATCAGAGTGTACATCAGCACATGTATAATAATTATTTTTTTGAAGATATTCAGATAATGTTAGAAAATTATCATGTTTAAAACGATATGAATGCCAATAACTAAAACAACCGTTTCTATTTCCATATGTTCCACTTAAGAGTGCATGAATAGATGAATTAGTATAAGGAGCATATGTTATAGATTGCGAGAAAAAGTTTGTTCCAGGTAACATATTTTTGAAAATTTTAGAATTCTGAGCAAAATCTAATCTACAGCCATCAATACAAATTATGATTAGATTTTTTTTCATAAAAGTATCTTTACTTGTTATTATATTTGATTTACTTCTTCATATAGAATAGAAATTCTTCTTAAGAATAATATACATCGTGATGATTATGAAATTTATATGAATATTCTTCAAGATTTAATAAATGATGAAAGACTAGCCTGGAAAAAATCATTAAATGATAAAATTAGTACAGTGATTATAAAATTAGATGAAAATTCTATCAATGAATTAATTCAGGAAAAAAATAATCTAAAATATTGTGTGATAGAAAATTTTCCTAATCTACAAAAAGAAATTCTAGAATTGAAAAATAATTTTTTGATTAATGGAAATGGATTTTTTATAATTGACGGAAATTCTTTCCTAGATTTTGATGATGAACAAGTTAAGGAAATTTATAGATTAATTTCAACCGGATTAGGTGAATTATATGTACAAAATATCAAAAAAGAAAAATTTGTGATAATTACTGATGAAGGAAAATCGATGAGTACAGGGGGAAGATATCATCAAACAAGAGAAGGCGGGTCATTTCATACAGATAGTCCTCAATGGAGTAAAGTGCCAGATTTTGTAGGTTTGTTTTGTGTTAGATCTGCCAAAATTGGAGGAATAAGTAAATTTGTTAGCGTATATACAATTCATAATCAAATGTTGAATATGTATCCAGAATTATTGCAGTCATTATATACAAAATTCCATTTTGACAAAAGAGGTGAATTTGAAGAGAAAGAATCACCTACAACATTTGAACCAATTTTCAAATATACAAATAATGAATTGATGTTTCGATATCTTCGAAATTATATTGATGCAGGACAAAAAATAGCACAAAAACCACTAACCAATGAACAAAATGAAATTTTAGATAAATTAGATAAAATTATTCATGATGAAGAATTTTCGGTTAGTTACGATTTAAAAAGATATGATATGTCATTTTTTAATAATCATAGAATAATTCATGGTAGAACTAGTTTTGAAGACTTTAAAGAAAAAGAAAAGAAGAGATACATGATAAGAACATGGATTAAAAATATCCAGTTCTAATAAAAATTATGTATTTATGGATGTATCAGTTAAATTAGCAGAATAATTTTTTTTCCATTTTTCAATTACGGGTTCCACTATATTTAGTAAATCAGGTTTTGTTTCAAAGAGATCCAATAGTTTGGTGAAATTAAAATTATTTCCTAATTCTTGTATAACTTTTTTAGCTAATTCAAAATCTTCTTCATAATCAATTGTTAATCTTAAATTTTCAGAAAATTCACGTTCAATTTCAGGGACGAGATATTTTACTTTAAATAAATTATCATTCATAAAAAATTCCTTATATCCAGTTTCAGTATTAGAAGTTTGTTTTTCTTCATAAATTTTTCTTAACGCTACATTTCTAATTCCTACAGGCATTAGTCCATGAGGATAACCTGTTTTTGAATCAAAATTTTCAGTGGACATATTTCCAGAAATGAAATCAAAATCAGAATTTATCATCTCTAAAGCTAATTTATCAACTAACAATGGATCTGTAAAAAAATCATCACCTTCAACGTCTATAATTATATCTGTATCATAGAAAGTAGCAGCATCAAATAGTCTTTTTATTATATCTTTTTCATTTCCACGAAAACACATTATATTTTCTTGTTTCAAAAATTGAACTAGTTTTTCATCTGATGGCGAATCAGTTGTACAGACAATAATATGTCTGATTTTTTCACATGTTTGTAATCGTTGAATTAAATATTTTATTAATGGTACAGAATTTATGGTTTGCAAATGCTTCTCTGGAAATCTAGTACTCTGTAGACGTGCAGGAATAAATATATCACAATTCATTTTATTTTTTCATAAAGTTAAAGGCCATTTGAAACCCAACCTCCATCAACAAATAGATCTATTCCAGTAACATAATCAGATGCATCAGAAGCAAGGAAGATACAAGGTCCCAATAAATCATTTAATTTTCCCCATCTTTTTAACATAGTTTTTTCTGCCCTAGATTTTCTTTTATTTTTATTTGCGTATGTTTTTTTATTCATATCAGTAACAAAATATCCAGGTGCAAGGTTATTGATTCGAATACCATACTTGCCCCAATCTTTAGCTAAAGATTTTGTAAGCATTCTTAGTCCACCCTTTGATGCAATGTAAGCAGGGTTGTTTGGAAAAGCTAATTTAGAATTTATGCTGGTTACATTAATGATTGAACCAGATTTTTGCTTTTTCATATATGGTAAAACAATTTGACTACAATTAAAAGACGAAGTAAGATTAGTTTCTATTGTTTTTAACCAATCTTTTTCAGCATATACTTCAGATTTACTAGAAGAGGTAATTCCAGCATTATTTATCAGAACATCAATTTTTGAATTTTCTTTAATAATATTTTTACAAATTAGCTGGAATTTTTTTTTATTTGTTATATCACATTTAACAAAATTGAGATTAGTGTTATTCTTGAAATTTTTTGGTAGAGTTTTAGATAACGCATAGACAATAGCACCTTGTTTTGATAGCTCAGTTCCGAGATAATATCCAATTCCTCTACCACCACCAGTTATTATGATTATCTTATTTTCTATCGAGAATGTATTATGCATTTTAAATTTTTGAAGTGAAATGTGTATTTAACAAATTCTATTTACTATCTAGTTGTTCTACTAATTCAATTGGAATTCCATTAGGATCATTACAAAATACGACTAAAACTGTTTTATCAGGAGATAATTGTGGTTCAGAAAAAAATTCAATTCCTTTTTGTGAGAGTTTTTTATAATTTTCAGATAGGTTCTTTACAGTAAATGCAAGGTGTGAAGGACCAAGATCATTAATTTTTCTTTCAATTTCTTTTGGAATTGGATTTTTATAATGAAGTAATTCAATTAGTGTGTCAGTTTCAGGAGCAGACATTTTTACCGTTGTTACATTCACATCAGTTAATGATAACATTTTGTCTATATGTTCTCCACTTTCATCCATTTGTTTAGTTATTTTCAATCCAAGATCTTCATAAAATGCAATAGAAGTTTTAAGATTACGTACAACAATGCCAAAATGTCTAGTTCCTTTGATAAAATCAGTCATGCTTATTTTTTTATGGTTAAATATAATAAGATTAAGATGAATTTTTCATATTATGATTAATTCCAATTTAAGAAGAAAGCTTAGTAAAATCAAGATTATTTTAACTGACGTTGATGGCGTGTTAACTGATGGAGGGATGTATTATACAAAAGAAGGGGATGTGATGAAGAAATTTCATGCAAGAGATGGAATGGGCGTCACATTACTAAGAAAAAATAACATTCCAACAATTATTGTAACAAAAGAAAAAAACCAGATCATAAAAAAATGGTCCAAAAAAATGAATGTTAAGAAATTGTATGATGGAGTTCAAATGAAAGAAACTGTATTGGAAAAAATTTGTAATGAATTTTCATTAAAACCATCTGAAGTTGCATTTATTGGAGATGATGTAAATGATTTAGGGCTTTTAAAAATTGTAGGATTTTCTGCAACTCCATATGACGGACATGAAATAGTAAAAAAAACTGTTGATTACATATGTAAAACTAGTGGAGGACATGCAGTATTTAGAGAAATTGCAGATTTGGTTTTAATACAACTAAAAAAAACGGGGAGTAGGTAAAATGATTTTATTTATCGCAGAAATTGGCATAAATCATAATGGCGATGTAAATATTGCAAAACAATTAATCAAAATTGCAAAAGAAATTGGTTGTGATGCAGTAAAATTCCAAAAACGAACTGTTGAAAAAGTTTATTCAAAAGAAATTTTGGATTCTCCACGAGATAGTCCATGGGGCAATACAACCAGAGATCAAAAAGTGGGTTTAGAATTTGGCGAAAAAGAATATAATGAAATTAACAAATATTGTTCGTCGTTAGATATTGATTGGTTTGCATCTTCTTGGGATGTAGATAGTCAATTATTTTTACAAAGATATAACTTGAAATATAATAAAATTGCCTCAGCGATGTTAACTAATCATGAACTATTGAATGTTGTAGCTAAAGAAGGTAAACATACATTCATTTCAACTGGAATGAGTACAATGGATGAAATTCTAAATGCAGTAAATATATTCCGTGAACAAAAATGTCCTTTTGAATTAATGCATACAAATTCAACGTATCCAATGAAATTGGAAGAGGCTAATTTGAGATGTATTGATACATTAAAAAAAGAATTCAATTGTGGTGTAGGATATAGTGGTCATGAAGTCAGTTCTTATTTGGTATGTGTTTTAGCAGTCACATTTGGAATTACTTCTATTGAACGCCATATTACTTTAGAAAGAACAATGTATGGTTCTGATCAGGCAGCATCATTAGAAAAAACAGGATTTGAAAGGATGATTAGAGATGTAAAATTAGTAGAGAATATCTTAGGAGATGGTGAAAAAAGAGTGTGGGATTCTGAAATTCCAGTTATGAAAAAATTAAGAAATCTCTAACGGAATTATAAAAAAGATTTTTCAACCAATTCACAGATTATATGATAAATTGTTCTATGTGCTTCTTGTATTCTAGGTGTTGAAGAACTATTTACAACGATTGGGATATCAACTAGATTTTTAATTTGGCCTCCATCATTTCCTAAAAATGCAATTGTTGTTGCACCTTTTTTGTGAGACGTTTTTAATCCATTTATTACATTTAGAGAATTGCCACTTGTGGAAATACCAATAACGACATCACCTGATTCAACTAAACTTTCGCATTGCCTACTAAACACAATATCATAAGAATAATCATTAGATAAGGATGTGATCGTAGATGTGTCTGTTGTTAAAGATATTGCAGGTAAACTTTTGCGTTCCTTCAAAAATCTACCTAAAAATTCTGCTACCATGTGTTGAGAATCAGCTGCACTACCACCATTACCAAAAACTAAAATTTTTTTTCCTGAATTTAAACAGTGTGTAATTGAGTCAATTGATTTCTGAATTTCAGCAGTATTATTTTTTAAAGATAAAATTGTTTCAGAACTTTCAGTAATAATATTTTCAATATCACTCATGATTTAATTTGTCCTCCATCAACAACATATACAGAACCTGTAATAAAAGAAGCCTTTTGTGAAGATAGAAACACTACCAAACTGGAAACTTCTTTGGGCGTTCCAAAGCGTTTCATAGCTACATTATCATGTAACATTTTTGTTATTTTTGATGGACTTTTTTTCTTTTTTTCATCCCATGTTGAACCACTAAACATTATATTTCCAGGAGCTACGGCATTAATTCTAATTCCTAGTTCTGCTAGTCTTTTTGATGAAATTTTTACGTATGAATTCAATGCAGATTTAGCTACAGCATATGTAACAGGGGCAGAAGTAGTTTCAAGTCCTGCAATTGAAGAAATACATACAATTGTACCTTTTGCTTTTTGAAGTTCTTTTTCAGCAGATTTTATCATGTTGGTAGCACTATGAAAATTTATTGAGAACATTTTTTCCCATTCAGATTGTGTTTCGTGTCCAGAAATAACAGATTTTCCAGAACCAACATTACAAATTAAAATATCTATTTTTCCAAATTTTTTTATAGTTTGTTTAACTAGTTTTTCACATTCATTTTTTTTAGTAACATCCGCCTTGATATAATTAAAATTTTTAGATTGATTTTTTCTTCCATTAAAAATTACAGTGCAACCTTCTTCCTGGAAGTTTTTTCCTATCGCCAATCCAATTCCATGAGTGGAACCAGTTACTATTGCAACTTTATTTTCTAAATTTAATTTCATTATTATGATAAAAAAATGAATTCATTTAAGATTAATTACCAAATTGTCCAACCACCATCAATTACCATTACTGCACCTGTCACATAAGATGAATTTTCACTTGAAAGAAATTCAATAAGAGAATTTAATTCATTTTTTTTCATCATTCGTCCCAATGGCGTATGTTTTGAATATTTTTTTATAAAATTAGAATCTTGTTTAAATTTTACACCACCCGGTGCTACACAATTTACACGAATTGATGGGCCCAAATGTGTTGCAAGATATTTTGTTAAATTTATTACTCCAGCTTTTGAAACAGAATATCCTATGTGTTTATGAGAACCGTTATACAAATCAGGTCTTGCAGAAACGATTCCAGTAGTAGCTGAAAAATTCACTATGGAACCTTTCTTATTATTACGTGCAAATTCTCTACAAACAGAAAATAGGGCAATTAAATTCACATTAAGATAATTTGAAAAAGAATCTAATGGAATATTAAAGAGAGTTTGTTTTTTTCGTTTGTTATCAACATGATCATTCATTGCAAAACAATTGATTAGTGAATTTGCTTTATTTTTTTTAAACCAAGACTTAACAAATTTTTCATCAGTGAGATCATGACCCAAACTTAGATCCAGTTTTAGAATTTGATGATTTTTTTGAAGATGGTTTACTAATTCTTTTCCTATTAATCCTTCAGAACCGGTAATTATTATTTTCATTTTAGTAATTTTGTATTTCTATTGGTGTTTATCAAGATATTGTCTAACAAATTTAAAATATTTACTACACGTTTCTTCTGGAGGTGTTGAATTATCATCTAAATCTTCTCTTGCTCCTTGTATAATAATATCATGAGAATAATCAATTTTAGAAAGAAGAGAGAAAAACTGTTTAAAATTAACATCGCCAGTTCCTAATGAAACTGTATTTCCGTACAACAATCTATCTTTAACATGAACATTTACAATCCATGAACTAAGTTGATTAATTTCTAATTCAGGTTCAAACCCATTTGAAACACTATTGCCAATATCATAATTAATTTTTAAATTTGGATGATTAAGTGTTGTAATAAGTTTTGAAAAACGGGATGGATCAAGATCCGTTTCAAGAGTAATTAATGAATTGTATTCCGATGCAATTGATAAAATTTGTTCAATATTTTGTGAAAATTCTGCTTCATTTTTTTGTTCTTTTATACTAGAAGCATCAACTAAAGGAATTTCAATTATAGGAATTTCTAATTTATGGCAATTATGAATTAATTTTTTTAGTGTTTCAATATTTTTTTCCAGGTTAAAAGAAGATTCAGAAAATAATTTTTCCTTCATAAAATAATCTGCACAGACGGAATTAATTTCCATATTAAATTTTTTTTTGAGTTCTTTAATTTCGTTAATACCATAGTCTTCCATCATGGGATTTAGGGCAGTATCAAATATCCATTCAATTTTTTCAAATCCTATTTCTTCTGCTTTTTTAAATTCATTTTTCCATGAATTAACTGGAAATGCTTGTATTGAATTATCAATTGAGGGAGATAATCTTCCTAGCATAATTCCTAGTTTATTTTTCATTTATTTTTTGTAACCATGACACAAAATTTGTGCTTCTACACTCCATCGATAGAAATTATTTTTTGTTTTTTGAGTCATATTTCTTGCTTTTTTAGTGTTCAAAAAAACTCGTAAAAATTTTGCAATTGAACGCCAAAAATTTGACTTCCATATTAAATCATGATAATAAAAAATTTCAGATTCAATATTTGTAAATCCATTAATTTTTAATAAATCAGATAATCCTTTGACTTGATAAGGATGTACATGTGTTGGATCCTCAAAAAAAACTTCCATCTGACTGGTCCATTCAGGAGTTAAAATTATCAAAATACCTTTTGGTTTCAAAGTTCTGGATATTTCTTTCATGAGTAATGAAGGATTAGATATGTGTTCAATTACAGATTTTGAAAAGATTATATCAAATTGTTCTGAAGAAAATGGCAATTCATCATTTTCCAAATCAGATGTTTTAACTTCTAAAATAGATTCTGAAGCAAATTCTTTTGCTTTTTCGGATGAATCTACACCAAATGCTGAGAAGCCCATATTAGAAAATGCTTGCAGAGTTTCACATCTACCACACCCCAACTCAAGAATTTTTGAATTAGGATTTAATTCAAAACGTTCAACTAAATAATTAATTAATTTTTCAGGAAAATTTGTTAGTGGTTTATCATTTTGGTCATATTTAATATCAAGATAATCTTTTTTTTCAGTATCCAAATTAATTCTATTCAAATATCATCATCTAATTATAAAAACTCTACAAATCAATAATTTGAATAATTATTAACAAATACTAATAATTTCTACTTTTAGATGATACTAGTTAAGAAGTCATTTTAGAATTTATTTTACCATATAATTTCTCTATTAGTTCAGTAAATAGTGACTTATTTTCATTTAGAAAAAGTTTCATTTTTTCATGAGGAATTTCTAAATCAGCAATCCATCCACTGTTAAAAAACAATTTTTGATAATTCATTTGAATTTGTGCAATATCAAAATCTACACCTTCTCTGTCTAATAATTTCATATACTTATCCAAATCAGAGGGATTGTTTTCCTTTTCAATTGAATTTCGAATTGTAGATGATAATTCTGAAAAAGAATTGATTTTTGTAACTGATGAAAGAATTTCATATCCTAAATCAGCAAAAATTATGCTTGATTTTCCATAAAAAGCGGCTTCAAACCCTGCTGAGCCAGAAATAGATATCAATAATGAACAATTTTTGTTTAGTTTTTCATTTGATACTGATGGGTGAAGTAATTTTACATTAGGAATGTTTTGTATATTTTGATATTCTTCAATAGATCTCCAATATCTGATAGACTGACTTGGGTTTTCTTTAACGTATATTGTATATCCAGGAGGTGTGGATTTTGCAATACTACGAATTACTTCAATTTGATTTGTATAAAGAGGAGACGAAAGGAGAATATTTCTTTCTTCATCAACAGAAAGTGGAAAATAAATAAAATTTTCATTTTGGTTGAAATTTTTCTCTAAATTATTGTCGATAAATTTTTGTCTTTTTGATTTTAAGAATTGAGATTTTAAATTATAAAAAAGAACTTTGAACTTTGTCCGACCAAAATATGTATAATGTGTTTTCAAATTAGAATTATCATACTTAAATAAATAATAAAATGCTGATTTTAACAAATCAATTTTTGAAGTTTTAAAAAACTTTCTCTGTTTTATGCCATGTTTGAATATATCATATTTTTTTAATTCTTCTTGAAGTTCACTAAAAGATCTTTTTGAATCTGATATGGATTCTAAATTACATTCATCCATATATCGTGTTATTTTTGATATGATTGTTTTTTTGAAATTTGGTTGATTTATTATCATTGTATTAGTTCCATAATTTTGTAATAATTTTAATAATAATTCATCATGATGAAAATTTGGGTCTAAGCTAATGTAGAAATCAGGTTGTATTTCATTGATTATCTCTTCAAATTTTTTACATTCTGTTTCTAAAATTTTTAAAATTTCTTCATTACTGAATTTATAAAAATGATTAAATCGATGGAATGTTCTTTCATTTACTGCTAATTCCCAGAGATTAATTTTGAATTTTTTTTCAAAGTTTCTAAGATAATCGATGTCAGGTTTAAGATTACTAAAATCAAAAAAATCATGATAGAACCAAAATTTATTGAAATTGATAAAATTTTGTTCTTTATAGAATTTTTTTGGTTTATTTGGAGTATCTATTATTGCATATGCCTCAAAATCTAATTTTTCTTTAAGATAATATGGAATTGAGAAACTAGTGGTATCTCCGTCAATCCAAAATAAAATTTTTTTTTTCATTAATTTATCATTCCAAGTGTTTTTTCATATTAATAGTAGTGAATGAAAAAAATTCGATGCTTTGATATTTACTATTTTCTAATAATACATACTAAGAACATTGCATCTTAATGAATAAAAGCTACAAAAAAATAGTTTTAATGAAATAGAGTGTTAAAAGAGGAATTAGAGGACAGACATATTGCTGGAAATTGGTGGATATGGCTTATTGCAATTTTGGGCATGGCAGTAGCCACAAGATTGTATTTTCTGCCATATGATTTACCCCCAGTTATGGATGGGGTAGATTATTTTGCATATTCACTTGAAATAAGAAATTTAGGAGAACTCCCAAAAAATTGGCCATTAGGAAATAATGGATGGCCATCATTTATGGGATTATTATTTTCAATCATACCATCAGAAGAGTTTCTTGATTATGTGAATTTTTACAGAATTTCAAGTGTAATAATTTCTACAATTACTATTATTCCAATTTATTTTATTTCATCTAAATTTTTTGGAAAACATTTAGGATTATTAGGTGCAGCATTGTTTGCATTTGAACCAAGATTAATGATTAATTCGACGATGATAATGAATGAACCAATTTTCATTTTATTAATAACACTAATTATTTTATTATTTTTTTACAGAAATTCAAAAAATCTTATTATTGTATTTGGGTTAATTGCACTCGCTACTCACATAAGATACGAATCATTAATTTTTATTATTCCAGCCTCAATTTTATTTTTTCTTAACTCTGGAAAAGATTTTAAAGATTTTCAAAAATATTTTTTGGCAATATTTGTATTCTTAATAATTTTAATTCCATTTTTAGCACTCAATTATTTTGTAACAGGTCAAGATGGGATATCAAATCATTACTTAAGTGCAGTAATTCAAGATTATGATCAGTTAGTTGAGAGTGATTTTTCTAATAATGTTTATTTGAACGAGAAAATAGATGATGAAAATAAAAATTATGATTATATTTTAAATGGATTATCAAATGGAATTAAATTTTTAGGATATTCTTTAGTTCCAATTTTTATATTGCTTATTCCTTATGGAATATTTTGTATTTTTAAAGAAAGAAATTTCATAAAAAATGTAATAATTATTTTATCTATTTTTATGATATTACCAGCAATTTATGCATACATGAATGGTTTTAATGATATTAGATATTTGTTTATTTTATATCCAATTTTTTCATTTTTATCATTATTTACTCTACAAAAAATCAAGAATAAAATAAAAAAACAATATGTATTTTTTATTTTAATTTTATTCCTTTTGATAAGTATTGGAATTATAGCTAATTTTGAACAAAATGAACAAAATGAATTATTAAAAGAATATTTCTTTGTTTCACAAAAAGTTGTGGATTTGGCAACAGGATACAATCAGTTTTCATCAGCTAGTCAATATGTTAAAGCAGCAGAAATTGAAAATAGATGGACGGGAAGTTTGGTATCAACACAAAGTGGACATTTTGTAAAAGAAAAAGTGTTAATTCCATATGATGAACATAAAACATTGTTAGATTATATTGAAAATTCTAGAGATATTGAAAAAATAGGAATGGTAAATCATCCTCATCATCAATTTTGGTTTACTGATGCATCAGGAACAAAACTTTTAGATCCATTCTATTATTTATCTGATGGAACAAAAAAACAAGCGCCAGTTGGATTATCACACATAATAGCTGATGATAGAGACGAAACACCCAAATTTATTCAGGATGTTTATTTTAATGAAGAAAAATATCCATTTCTAATTAAGAAATTTGATTCAGGAGATTTTGATTTAAAATACAATGTAAAAATATTTGAAATTAATTATAAGAAATTTGAATAGTTTTAAGAATCAAATATAACCCATTTTTTTCAATTCTTGGCGTATTTTTTCCTCATCTTCACTAGGGATATCAGATTCGGGTTTCATAATATTTTGATTTTTTATTTCATGTAGTAATTTTTCCATTTCTTTTATAATTTCAGGTTCATCATTAGAAATATTATGAAATTCATTTGGGTCTTTATCCATATTGAATAAAGTAACAAATTTCTTTGGATCTTCTTTTGCTCGTAGATATTTGAATTTTGAAGTTCTAATTCCCTCTAAGAAACCATCTCTAAATTCTTCATTATTACTACTTTCAATGTACAAGGGTTTTTCAATAATTTTTTTACTTTTAAAAATTATTGAAAGATCACGTCCATCAAGTTCAGATTTTTGATGTTTTATGTCAACAAGACTTAAAATTGTTGAGAAAATATCAACACCACCTACAAGATTCTCTAAAATAACTGGTTTTTGAATTCGATCACCAACAAAAAGTAGTGGCACTCGTAGTGCTTCATCGTAAAGTTCTTTTCCACATCTAGGAGTTAATGATCTAATTTCTTCTTTAGATAATGTTTTTTTCATTTGTTTAATTTGTGATTTTTTAGAATAATCACGAAGTGAAATAAATAATTTTAATCCTAATGGTTCAAGAAATGGAAAATATTTTTTAGTTTTCTTCATTATTTTTTTTATAAAACTGATTTCACCAAATTCTTGGATTACAGGAATATAATCACCATGATCAGCAGTGATAACCAATAATGTGTTATTAAGATCAATGTGGTTTAGAATTCTTCCAATCCAATCATCTATACAAGAAACCATTCTATCATATTTTGTATTTCCAAATTTTTTATTATCAAAATCTTCAGGTACAATGATTTTTTGGTGAAGATCTGCTAAATGAATATAATAAAACCATGGTTCTTTCATTTGTTTGTTATCAAGTCGTTTTAATATTTGTGAACCAACTTTTTTTGTTAAATCATCTTGAGTTAAATTTGCACAAAAAAAGTCATCACATTCATCAAAATCATTTGTTAAATGTGTAAACCAGGTTAACTTAGGAATTGTTGCATATAACGAATAACCATGATTTTTTAGAATATCAAAAAGAGTAGTGGTTTTTGAATTAAGATCAATTTGGTTTATTCCATTTTTAAAAGAATATTTTCCTGTGATACAATTACCAATGGCAATACCTGTTGAATCAGCACCACCTATTGTATTTTTACAATATAGTCCACGATTAATTAAAGAATCAATATTCGGAGTTTTACAACTTCTATCTGAACCAAAAAATCTATCAGATCTAAAAGAATCAATTACAAGAAAAATTATGTTTGTAGTCATGTAATATTTTTAATATTAATATTTTAAAAATTGTTTTATTTTTTCCTTCTTAGATAATAGTTTGAAATTGATAAAAAGCTAGCATCAATAGTGTTTGCGAGTAAATAAGAGATAGCAAGTCCAATTATTCCAAAATTCATTCCTAGAAAGATCATGCCAGATGTGATTACAGATAAACTAAGAATTCTTCCAATCAAAACATACCTACTTTTTTCTAATCCAAGAAATTTTGATGTTAAAATTAATGTGATAGAACTTGGAATTGCGGTAAGACTCATTATTTGAATAGCAATTATTGATTCATTAAATGCAGGAAATAGAATTGGAACAAGATATGGAGATAATACTATACTACCAAATGCAAATCCAATTGAAGATAATATGGTAATTATTTTTATTTTTGTATTTGGTTCTTGATTTGCATCATATGGAAGAATAAACTTGTAAACTATATTTGGAAACATATTCAAAATTGCCATAATTTGTAAACCTAATGCATAATTACCTAAAATAGAAAAACTAAGAAACATTGGAATTATTATTTTATCAATTTGACTTCTAGTAACTTGTATAATTCCAAATGAATAATTATTGGTTACAAATCCTGCATGTTGCTTCAAAAGGGGAAAATTAAAAGTTTCACGCTTCAAACCGCGATAAACTAGGATAGTGTAAAAAACATACGATAATCCAATTGCATAAAGTATACCATCTACACCAAAAATATAAAAAAAGCTTAAACCAAATATTACAACTAATCCTTTTTGTGCTAGTATGAATTTTGAGTATGAATTAAATAATTTTCTTCCAAGTAATTCACCAATTGCCAAAGTATTGAACACGAATCCAATTAAAACAAAAATTATATCGACACGATAAAACCAAAAAATTATTACAAATGATGCAATAACTGTTGCAATTAGTGTAATTACATAAAGAGTGCTTTGAAGTTTTATTTTTTTAGCTAAATAAACAGTAATTGTATTTTGATTTGCTATTAAAACAATAGAAGATATTAGAGTTGCAATTCCTAAATAGAAAAATATTTCTCCATAGTTTTCTGGAGATATAACAGATGCTAAATAAAACCAAAAGAACGCAGTTGCCCCAGTACCAATTACATCGGATAACCCTATAGCTGAAAGATTTTTTAGAATATTTTTAGATTTCATGAATATCTTAATTTTTTCTCCAAATTAACATTTTGAGGTTAATAGATTTTTAAAAACTGGTTAATATCTAAGGATTACTTCTTAAAAATAACAAGACTAATTCAATATTGAAGGATTTTTAAAATACTTTAAGAATCTTGCAAGGTATAATATACTGGGCTTTTTCCTTAATATCATGGCTAAATTAGACTTTAATTTAGATTTAGATGCACCTAGAGAAAAGCTAATAGAAAAAATTACAAATTATCAAAAATTATCAGAATTTTTACCAGATCAATTAAAAAATATCGAGATTCTAGAGCAAGATGAAAATAAAACTATTACAAAGGAAACAATATTTTTTTCTACTGTAATAAATAAACCATTTGTACAAGAATCAGTTCATAAAAAAATATCATCTAATAAAATTCAAACAGAAATTGTTTCAGGTCCAGCAAAAGGAACTTTGATCATTATGGTATTAAATGAGAAAGGCGATGGAACAAATATTTCAATCGATATTGAATTGAAACTAAGTCTTAAAGCTATAATTTTACAACCTTTAATAAAAAAATGGTACAAACGAATCCTAACGTCAACATTATACAAAATCAACAATTCAATTATGAATAATTCATAGTGTTTAAATAAAATTAGAATTTATGATGAAAATGGAAGATTTTTCAGAGATAATTAACTGGGATAATGTACTTAAACAAAAAGAAGATTATCAGAATAAAAAACCATTTAGATTTACATTCATAGAAAATTTTTTCAAAAAAGAGTTTTATGAAAAATTATATGAAACGTATCCCAAAATTGATGACTCATGGTCACCTAGTGAACATATGGCAAAAAGTATTTTCATGAAAACATGGGGAACTAAAGATCTTAGCGTGGTGGTTCCGGAAGGTGATGATCCTTCATTTAGTGAAGCATGGAATAAATTCAAACGTTATGTTGAATCAGAAGAATTCATTACAAATTTTAGGGAAATGACAAATGTTCCCGTAAACAAATTGAAAGAGTTTAAACTAATGGCCTATAAAAAAGGAGGATTTCATGTACCACATATTCATAATGAAGGTCCAAGTACATTGATTTTTACAATATATTTTTCAAAAGGTTGGGAAAAAGGTGACCCAGGGGGAACATATGCTTGTACAGATGTAGACGATCCTGAAAATACCATAATTTTTGAACCAAGTAATTTGGATAATAGTGCAATTTTGTTTCATGACGGACCAGAAGCAGCACATGGCGTTAGATATATCAAAAAAGATGTAGTTAGACAAGGATTACAAATCTATTTAGAAGAATATTCGGACGAGACAGGATGGTCCGCAGGTGATCATGAAAAACACCTAGAAGAACAAGTTAAAATCGATATTGAATAAATTTTAATTTTTATAAAGATATTTTTGTCCCTTCACCAAGAAGAAATTTCTTCTTTTTAGATGTAGAATTATCAGATGAGACTTCAGAATTTTTTGCAAGAATACTATGAGAGATTGATATATCGGCATTTAAAATACAATTTTCCATGACTATGGAATTTTCAATAATACAATTAGAAATTCTTGAATTATTTCCTATGCTAACATTTGGACCAATAACAGAATTTTTTGTAATAATACAATCGTTCCCAATTATTACAGGTCCTATAATTTTACAATTATCCTGAATAATCGAATTTTGGCCTAATGAAAAAATTCCATTTACATCTACAGTGGAATCTATAATTCCTGAAATTTTTGGTGTCATGTTTTCTAAGATAATTTCATTTGCATGAATAATATCATGTGGAGTGCCTGTATCCTTCCAGAAATCAGTTATCATATTATAAGATATTTCATCACCATCATTCAAAATCATTTGTAATGCATCAACAATTTCTAATTCATTTCGCCAAGATGGTTTTAAGTTCTTAATTTTTTCAAAAATTTTTGGTGTTAGAAAATAAATTCCTGTAATAGCTAAATTTGAATCGGGATTTTTAGGTTTTTCAACCATTTTTGAAATTTTATTTCCATCCAAGTATGCAATGCCAAATTGTTCAGGGTTATCAACTTCACATAACAATAATGCAGCATCAGATGAAGAATTTTCAAAATCAGTTACAAAATTTTTAATGCTCATGTTGATGAAGTTATCACCTAGAAAAACAACAAATTTTTCATTTCCTATAAAATTATGACATAAACTAATTGCATGTGCAATACCTTTTGGTGAATCTTGCTCAATGTACGATAAATTTACATTGAATTTCTCTCCATTTTGATAATAATCTTTTACTTTGTTAGAACCTATGCCTCCAACAACAATAGCGATATCTGTTATTCCAGAATCACGAAGTGCCTCAACACAATACTCAGACATGGGTTTATTAGCAATTGGAAGAAGTTGTTTTGGTCCAGTATGAGTTAGTGGACGTAAACGTGTTCCATGACCACCATGTAAAATAATTCCCTTCATAAGTTTGTCACATTCCAATCAAATGGTTTTTGTGTTTTTGGATCAATAATAGAAGGATCATTCCACTCAATTCTTTCTTCATCAGGATTATCATAATCGTAAAGATTATTCATAAAGTAAATTGTTTCCGATGGGATAGTTCCAATATTTTTTGTTCCATGCCATAAATGACCAGGAATTTTAATAATTTGAGGATTTTCAGAAGTTGATATAATTTCAACTAATTGTCCAAAAGATTTTGAATTTTTGTCACCATCAAAGGCACAGATTTTCACGGTTCCTTTTAAAACAAAAAATAGATCAATTTGATGTCGCAAGTGTTTGTGCCAAGCCCTAATTATTCCGGGTTTACTTTGAGATATAAGGACCTGTTTTAAGTCAAAGTCAGGTAGTATGTCATTCCAGTCTTGTCTGAATATTTCACCTAAAAATCCCCTATCATCATTATGTAATGATATAGTAATTTTTTGAATACCCAATCCACAATTCTCAATTGTTGGTTTCAATACAAAAAAATTATCATAATTAGTTATTATTGTTTAGTAATCAATTATTAGATAGAAAATTGGATTTTATTTATGGAGAAAGATTTAGTTTCAATAGTGATTTTGAATTATAATGGAAAAGAATTCCTTGAGAATTGTATTAATTCAATAAAATCAGAAACTGAAAAAAAATATGAGATTATAGTAGTAGATAATGCATCACCAGATAATAGTGGTAGAGAAAATTCAATTAAATTCCCAGATTGCAAATTTATACTAAACAATGAAAATGTTGGCGTCCCAGAAGGACTAAACATTGGAATTAGAAACTCAAAAGGCGAATTCATAATTTTAATGAATAATGATGTAACGGTGACAAAAAATTGGCTCGATGGTTTCTTTAAAGCATATAGCAAATTTGGTATCGCGTTATATCAGCCAAAATTTCTTAAAATGAAAAATCCAGAAATTTTGGATGGGACAGGTGATATGATTAACCTATTTGGATTTGGATTTGCAAGAGCAAAAGGTCAGATTGATAAAATGGCATATCAAGAGATTGAAGAAGTAAGTTATGCATCGGGTACTTGTATGTTCTTACCAAGAAAGATAATTGATGAAATCGGATATTTTGATGAAAAATTATTTGCCTATCATGAAGAATTAGATTTTGGATGGAGAGCCAGACTATGTGGTTACAAATCATTTTACGTACCAGAATCAGTTATTCATCATTTTGGAAGTGCAGGATGGGGTTGGACAGGTCAAAAATTCTATTTTTTAGAAAGAAACAGATGGCATGTCATTTTAAAGAATTATTCACTCAAAACAATAAGTAAATTATTACCATCTTTGATTATACTTGAAATTTTAATGATAGGATTCTTTGCAAAAAAAGGAATTTTGATGATGAAATTGTCAAGTTATGGAAGCATAATTAGATCATGGGAAAAAATTAGAAAAGATAGAAAAAAAATTCAAAAGATGAGGAAAATATCTGATGATGAAATTATGAAAAATTTTTGTTGTAATATGTACATACCACCAGAATCAGAAGAAGAAGGCCATATGGAAAATTTCAATAAAGTTTTGATTAAGTTATCGAAAATGAGTGGATTTTATAAAAAAGTAAGAATTGTAGAGTAATCATTATACCGACAAACCAAAATCCTTAGTTTATGATGTATAAATTTAGAAAAACTTGTAGATTATGCTCAAGTAAATCCTTTGAATTAGTTCTAGATTTGGGAAAACAGCCTCCATCAAATTCGTTTTTAACAAAAAATCAATTAAGATATTCAGAAAAAAAATTCCCTCTCAGACTGTATATATGTAAAAAATGTTATCATTTACAATTGTTAGATGTGGTAGACAAAAAACATCTGTTTTCAAATTATCACTATTTTACAAGTGCAAATAAACCAATTATTGAACATTTCAAAAAATATGCAGAGCATGTATACAAAAAAATCTTAGAAAAAAAAGAAAATCCATTTGTCGTTGAAATTGGAAGTAATGATGGAACCTTGTTAAAACAATTAAAAAAAAATAAAGTTAATGTACTAGGAATTGAACCAGCAAAAAATTTAGCACAGATATCTAGAAAATCTAAAATAAAAACTGAAAATAAATTTTTCAATCAGGCATTAGCTAAAAAAATTGCAAAAAAACAGAGAGCTGATTTAGTAGTTGCAAATAATGTATTAGGACACGTAGATGATTTAGATGAATTCATTATAGGAATAAAAGAATTATTGAAAAATGATGGAGTATTTATTTTTGAAGTTCCCCATGCACTAAATTTGATTAAAAAATTGGAGTTCGATACAATTTATCATGAACATATTTCATATTTTTCAATTATTCCATTATCAAATTGGCTAGAAAAATATGAATTGGAAATTTTTAATGTGGAAAAACAAAAAGTACATGGGGGTACAATTCGAGTATATGTTTCTAAAAAAAATAATTTTAGAAAAAATAATTCTGTAAAAAATATTAAAATTATTGAAAAAAAATATGGAATTACAAAAATCACTACATACAGAGATTTTTCAAGAAAAATATATAATTTAAAAAATATATTGAGAAAGAAAATTTTGACTCTAAAAAATAATAATAAAATTATTTTTGGTTATGGAGCATCAGCAAAAGGCAATGTATTGTTAAATTTTTGTGAGATTGATAACAATATTCTAGATTTTGTTACAGACACTACAAAAATTAAACAAGGAAAATTTACACCAGGCACAAAAATTAAAATAATTAATCCAAAAAATAGACCAAATAAAAGTTCAGAAATGATTGCTCTTTTACTAGCTTGGAATTATAAAACAGCCATAATAAAAAATGAAAAAAAATTCTTAAGAAATGGAGGAAAATTTCTAATTCCAATTCCCAAACCAAGAATCATAAGTAAATAGAACAGGAGTGACAATGAATAAAAAATTATGTTTCGTTACAAATTCAACTGATTTTTCACTATTAGAAACTTCAAATGTTGAAATTTTTTCTTTTGATTATGAATCTCACAA
>Ga0310344_10000845_pt1 | contig 23880 bp, 20 predicted proteins | sample HC15DNA20200_MG_FD_203801 | JGI IMG/M metagenome (GOLD analysis project Ga0310344, IMG submission 203801) | Marine microbial communities from station ALOHA, North Pacific Subtropical Gyre - HC15-DNA-20-200_MG | ecosystem: Environmental > Aquatic > Marine > Oceanic | place: Pacific Ocean: North...
AGCACTCAAAATTTGACATGAAATGGAGTTTTTAACACATAAATTGCCTTCTAGCGCCTTAAACAGGCAAACAAGCCAAGACAATTTTTACTAGTTAGTCTCTAAAAAATATTACGAAATTACTAAACTTGAAACAAAACCACAGAAATGACAATCTAAACACAAAGACCAGAAGACTATGCAATTGATACTCCGAACTTCTTATCTTGCCGTAGCGCTCTTCATTTTCATCGGTCTATTTACCTTAGTCTCACCAGTCCTTGAATCGATCAAGAAACCACAAGAATCATTTGATCATCTCTACGAAGCATACGGAACTCTTCTGAAAGATCACATTAGCGAAACAAAAGTTGACTACCAAACTCTTAAGCTACATCGGACTCGACTTGACACAATTGTCGATACGTTTGGACAAGTGACGGAAAATCAAATCAGTCATTGGACACGTGAGGAACAGATAGCTTACTGGGTGAACGCTTATAACATATTTACCCTTCAAGCAATCGTAAACAACTACCCATTTAAACGGACCTGGTTTGGCTGGCTCAGACTGAGCCCCTATAACAGCATCAAACAAATATCAGGAGTGTGGACACGACTAAGATGGCAAGCAGCGGGACGACAGATGACTCTCGATGAAATTGAACATGAAACACTCCGATTGAAATACGACGAACCACGCATCCATTTCGTTGTTAATTGCGCCGCGGTAAGTTGCCCACCTTTGCGCGCAGAACCCATCACAGGGAACCGCCTCACCGAGCAACTTACAACGGCCGCACGTGATTTTCTAAAAAGCAAGGAGGGTTTGATTGTAGAAGATTTCGAAATAAACGTTTCCAAGATCTTTGATTGGTATGGAGACGACTTCAAAGCAAATTACGCCAATCTTTCAATCCTTAAGAGACCGGTAAAAGAAAAAGCGATTCTTGGCGTCATAGCATCCTATGGACCAACCAAGGCTGCAAGAGTTGCCACCTCAAAACAAGTGGAACTCAGATTTCTCAGGTACGACTGGACTTTGAACGATACATCAAATATCAATTCTGATTAGCTAACAACAACCTGGCTCACAGCCATTGTCATCCTCTTGGTCAAATCCTGCAGCAGTTGGGTTATTTGAAATTACGAACGAATCAGCATAAGGCTTTTGGGAAAGCTTGGCGGCTGTGTCCGTGCATATCTCCACAGGAATACCACGCGGAAACAAATGTCCTTCTTCGTCAACGACAGCTTTCTGTGGACCACGATAAACTGCGTACTGGCCAACAAATTTACAACCAGCTTTCTTTTCAAATTTATATCCACGAACCGTCACTGAAAAAAACTGACAACCCTCAACAATTCGCCAAGGCGTCTTAGAAAGAATTGACACACCGTAAAATCCTGCACGTTCTAGAGCGCTTAGAAATGCCTGCTCAGTAAGAGCGCCACTAATGCACTCACCCCAGAGTTTCCCATCCGCGCGCATTTTCGGCGGCACATCTCGATCTGAAACAATATCCGACACTACAGCCCTACCGTGGTCTTTCAAGACACGCCACACTTCTCGCAATACTCGTGGTTTATCAGCAGAAAGATTAATCACACAATTTGAGGTGACAACATTAGCAACCGCATCCTCAAGAGGAATTTCTTCCAGATAACCATGACGAAATTCGACGGCATCGTACCCCAAGACTCCAGCAACTTGGCCTTGGCATTTACGCGCAACTGCCAGCATCTGTTCAGTCATATCAATTCCATAGACACGACCTGACTGCCCAACTTTTTTTGCCGCCACAAAACAATCAATACCTGCGCCCGATCCCAAATCGACCATAATTTCTCCAGGTACCAACATGGCTGCTGCCACGGGACTTCCACATCCATAAAAACGCTCAACCACCTCTTTAGGAATGTGCGCTAAGTCGTCCGGATCAGGCGTCACAGGACAACAGAGTTCCACCTTCGGCTCCTCGGCGGCATCTCCATAAAAGTCGCGAACCGTCAACCGAGATTTCTCAAGAACTTCCTCAGATAAAACACATGCCGAATGCGTCGTCCTGACAATCGATATATCATCGTGAAGAGTCTGCTCACCCATTGATCGAAAAACCACTGGACGATCAAAACCAGACTTTTGTTGCACCGTCTGACGCCCTTCCTCAGCCATATCCTCAAGAGCATCTTTTGCCAATCCCTGGTACAAGTCACAATAGGGATCATGACTAAGAAATCGCCGACCACTACCCTCAGGTTCAGTTGATGAAGCCCAGTACCCATGCTCCACATCTCCACCCCCACACAAAAACCTGATGGAGCATGAACGGCATTGAGTCTTTTTTTCTACGGTTGCTTCTCGTAACTCCTTACAGACCTCACTCTGTTTCCAAATTTCGCTTAATGTTTGTTTCGTCAAATCACCACACTGCAATTCAGAAACACCTGCGAGGGATGCAGATGGATAAATACAACCGTCTGTATATAGACACAGACTGTTCCAACCGGAACCGGCAAGATCATTCTTTACGCCTGGAGAGCCATCCAGCCGAAGACGGAATTCTTCAATGTTATCAATAATTACATTCAGTTCAAGAGCACACTGTTGAGCTTTTCGAACCACCCTTAATATTTCATCAGGATGGGGCACATCATCCGACAAACCGTCAAGTAGTCGCCCTCGTCTATGTGGCCACAGTAGATGAAAATTACGCAGACCAAGCGTTGACGCAAGACGGATTAACTCGTCAATATCATTCAAGTTCTGTTTAAGGATTGTTGTAGTAAGTGTGGGACGCAAACCAACCTCTACAGCAGCCTGAATGCCCTTACACACAGCCCGAAAACTTCCCTGCCCTCGAATGGGATCATTTATCTCTGGATTCGACCCATCGAGACTCACCTGAATACGTAACTCTGAAGAAATTTCAGGTTGCTCTTTACTTGTAGAAAGCGGTGCTGCGAACTCTGATAGTCCGGACAGTAAATCACCTTTTAGCAACGTACCATTTGTAAGCACCACCAACTCTAACTGATGAACCTTCAACACATGTTGAACAAGTTCCAAAATATCTGGACGCGCTAGCGGTTCTCCCCCGGTAAAAAAAATACGCTTTGTGCCTAAAGCTACGGCCTGATCAATGGCATCAATGAGACGATCGGTCTTTAAACCTTGTTCGCGATCAGGACCCGATGACACCAGGCAGTGCTGACAGGAGAGGTTACAAAAGTCATTTACCTGTATCCATAACTCAGACAAATATTCAAGTCGTAAATAGGCCTCTCGTCCTAAATAAGGTGCAGGCGAAGCTCCATCAGTAGAAAGAAAACCAGCACGTAACGCATCGTGACAAAACGTTTCGGCCTGGAGCCACGCCTCGGCTAGACCAACATCAAAATGAGAAGCATAATCTCTCACAATAGTAGCGAACGGTGTCCTACCATCGCACTGACCCAGTAGATACAATCCCCTCTTTTCACTAGCAATCCAGTGTGGCTTCGCTGGATCTAAAGCAAGCAAGTTTCGTCCAGCAGATAGAACGGAAAATGCTGGAGCACGAAGTCGAGTACTATCTTCAAGAAAAGTGGACATCTTTGGCCTAGACCTCTCACAAACTTTTCAAAATAAAACAACTAAAGATATTTAGATTGTGTCATGGCTCTGTGACTTTAAATTATTTTTTTTCGACCAGAAAATTAATAAGGCAAAAGTTGCAAATAAACCATACTCTAATGGCTCAACCCATATAGGTAATATCCATCCAAACCCGCGGGCCTCTGAAGACCACACCACGTATGTCAATAAGACCCCACAACTCCAGCACAGTAAAGGCCATGTGTGGCGGGAAATCAAGAAAGGTGTCAACCAAACGAGATACCATGGGTAAACAGTCGGCATAAATAATAACGTCGTCGCCATCGGCCACGCCCAAGCTTCGGGCGCATCACGAGAAAACCACCTACGCGAAACGATCGCGACTATTAGACCACTACCAACAGTCGCTGTTACAGCGGGGACTATCCCGAGAAAGTGCTCTATCCATGCGAACAAAGGACCGTTGAATCGCCACTGCGCTGCGTACACCGTTAATGAACCGGTCGGAAAATCCAGCAAACTATCTATAAACTGAAGATAAAGTACCCCTACTAGACCACACGCAATCAAAACGTCACGCACTAAAACACGACGCCACAGCAAAGGAACTAAAACTAGAGAAAGGAACTTCATACTAAAAGCAAGGGCTAACGCCACTGATGAGATTAGTGTCCGCCGCCGATGGAGGGCATACACAGCGATGACAACGAATAAAGTTCCAACGATATCTATATGTCCGCCTCCCGCACCCTCAATCGTAACTAAGGGATGAAACAAGTAGAGAAGCACCCAATTCGGATTCCTTCCTGTTGACAACAACCAGCGCCACAAAACTAAAGCAACTAGCAAATCACACAAAACCACCGCCGCAACCATGGCAAACACCGATTCATGTAATTGAGTTACGGCACGAAAGAATAATTGCGCACCAGGAGGATAAACAGTCGGCAACACCGCACTAGAGGGCGCTATTTTTCGAGACACCTCGTCATGCAGATACTCATAACTTGAAGCATCTGGAGTAACTTCATATGGGTTGAGACCTTGTTGCTGAACACGCCCATCCCAAATATACCTATACACGTCGTCAGATGCGATCGGAGCGCCAGTTACAACGACGATGCGCCATACAATCGCCAACAACACACAAACAACAAGGGATGCGCCCCCGCGATTTTTCCATCGTCCGATAAGACATACAGCAACAAGGTATACACCAACGTTAACCATGAGAAGCTGTACAAATAAATCCGCTTCAACACGGGCATCAATGCTTGATATTTTAAAAAAAAGAAGACCCTGCAAAAGAGCACATAAAACTATTGAATTTCCGATCACAGATTGCCCATGCTGTCGTCTAGACATTTTTTCTACGGCCAAAACGAGTACACCAAAGAAACAAAATTGTGAATAACATCCGCGTTCCAGCCCGAACGGTTCCAAGTGCTGTTCCAGAAATTTTTGATTGCCCAATACGTGACCGCTGTCTTATAGGAACCTCCAATATTGAAAATTTCTCCTCTACAGCTTTAACCTGCATTTCGATCGTCCAACCATAGGTAGCTGACTTCAGGTCGATTAAATCAAGGCTCTGTCGTCGAATCGCCCGAAACGGCCCAAGATCTGAAAAATGTGTTCGCCACAACAAATTGATGGCGCTCACACATAATTTAGTTCCTAGACGTGCCGCTAGGGGACGCTTCTCTCCCCCACGAGCCCCCATGACAAAATCAGCCGAACCCTTAAGAATAGGATCAAGCAGTTTTTGCATATCTCCAGGATAGTCACTGCAATCTCCATCTAGAAACACAATGATGTCCGCATCGTCTATTTCTTGAAGACCAGCTGCACACGCCCGACCATACCCTTTTTGTGATTCACTGATGACCTTGGCGCCAAGTGATCGAGCTATATTTGCGGTGTCATCACTCGACCCATTATCCACGACTATTACTGTATCGATCACGGTTGGGATCTCAGACAAAACCCTCCCAATTGCTTCCTCCTCGTCGAGAGCAGGAATAATCACCGCGACCTTAGCCTTCTCATTAGTAGCCATATCACGATCTATTGTCTGACCTTCTTATTACCAATCAGACCACTTTGTTTATGTGAACTGTAGTAATAACGAGCAAGACGATCAGGAGACATCCCAAGGAAATAGAGCAATAAGAGAAAAACATTGGCCATCGTCCGGAAAATCCAACCGTCACGTTCCCAGCGACGCGCCGACACCTTGATAGTAGAGTCCATAACAAGAACAACAGCTTCTTTTTGAAGACGTCTCGCCAACTCGACATCTTCCATCAAAGCGACGGGTAAAAATCCTCCCATTTTTTCAAAGATTACACGACGTACAAATAGACCCTGGTCACCGTACGGAAGTCCGAACCACCGAACCCGCCACGACACTCCAAACTCCACCACGCGGGCCCGCCAATCGAAAGAAGCAATTTGAAATGTCAACGCTCCCCATACTTTTCTTCTGTCTCGATTTATCAATTTGAATTCATCAAACCATCCATGAGACGGATAGGTGTCAGCATGAAGAAAGAGAAGCCATTTTCCGGCAGCTTTTTGAGCCCCCGCATTCATTTGAATTCCTCGATTAGGCGCACTAGAAATCCATTTGACATTAGAAAATTTTCTTTTAAGAGCTGCAACAGACAGGTCAGTCTCGTCACCATTGGAAACAATGACTTCATATTGATCACTGTCAAATCCAACTTCACGACGCTGCTGGTCTAGCACGTTAAGGAGACGTTCAAGCTTAACGGAATCCCGCAACACTGGAATGACAATTGAGACTAGGGGCTCGGTCATGGATTGTCATCAAGATCGAGAAATGAAGCTATCTCTTCCCACATGCGATCAAAGCTTTTTCCCAGTTGATGATCATCATCGACCATAACAAGATTGACATGGGGTCGGGTTGAAACAAATTTTTTGACGACCATCGGATTGACGACAACGTCGTGTCGCCCCTGAATTACCAGTGTTGGCACCTGAACGAAACTACTCTCTGAGTCGTAGAGTCCCGCATCTGAATAAAACTCATAATGTATTCTTCGAGGTTCTCCAAGAGCATAGTGCATCATTTCCACCCAACCGTCCCGTCTCCACTGTTCAAGACCTTTTTCACCAAGCCCTTGAACTCCGGCTCGACCGAAATCAAGTGCTGGGGCCAAAAATACTAACTTTGTAATTGGATGAGCGACCGATTCTGATGCCATTAACCGATCCGCTAAATGCAGCGCAACAAATGCGCCCAGACTTGAACCGATTAGGACAACAGGTGCTTGCGGAAGAAGCCCGATATGATTAACAACTTGATCGATCATCCGCGTTGTTGTCAGAGTTGAAAAATCAGGTCTATTGAGATCGGGGCAATGAAGCAACATCCCATGTTGGGCTAAATGCCCCGCCAGAAACTGAGCCTTCCCAGAAGCTGGAGAAGAAGCGAATCCGTGTAAATACACTAAATTACACTGTGTCATTTCTCTATAGCTTTCCGTTCATAGCCGAAATTAGCAGCAGGTTAATGAAACTCAAAAACAGCATGTGCGTAATGCATTGCATAGTACTTCTAACTTTGTGAAGGACCGACTATCACAACTTCCCGATTCAGGATTATAGATCGTGCATATAATTGCCATACGATGTGCAAATGGTGCCAAGACCCTCCACCCCGACTACTGCTGGACGGAATTACTCGGTTCAACCTGGGAGATTATTACGAACAACACGAAATACTTGAAGATCTATGGACCCATGAGCATCGCAACATACGACGTTTTTATCAAGGTATCCTTCAGATTGGTGTAGCGATGTTCCACATACAAAATGGCAACAAACACGGTGCTGTGTACATGCTTGAACGTGGCTCAAATTATCTTCTTCCATTCACACCTCACTGCCAGACCGTCAATGTGACAGATCTTTTAGAACAGGCAACTCGTGTACTAGAATCCATAAAAGACATTGCTCCAGAAAAGCTAGCCGACTTCGACTGGAGTCTTGCGCCCACAATCAACAGAAAAAAACCCTAACCAAGAAACAAGCAGAGCACTGCAGGAACAATAAACAATGCTTGGTATACTAATTTTTTAAGTAAAAATGGCAAGCCCTTATTTCAGTGAGACCACGCTTAAATTTTTACGAGGTCTGAGAAAGAACAACAACAGGGAATGGTTCCGTGCGCGACGCGAGCAGTACGAAGAAGATGTAAGAGGACCAATGGTTGCAATCGTCGAACAGCTAGGCATCGATCTTCAAGATTTTGCACCAGAACTTGTAGCGTCACCGAAGCACTCTATTTATAGAGTGTACCGAGACACCAGATTTTCCCCTGACAAGACACCATTAAAAGCGCACATCGCAAGTGTTTTTCCGCATCATACACTCACAAAACACGGGGGCGCAGGCTTATACCTGCACCTAGACCCTGATCAAGTATTCATCGGTGGTGGAGTCTACGCACCTGATTCTCGGCAACTGTTTCACATACGACAACATATTGCAGACAATGAACTACAATTTCGTTCAATTATTGAATCACAAAAGTTCACTCGAATTTTTGGAGCCATCGCTGGAGAAAAATTAAAACGTGTTCCACGAGGATTTCCACAAAAACATTCAGCTGCAGAGCTTCTTAAATTGAAACAATTTCTTGCCAGCAGCCATTTCCCAGCCACTTTCGCCATCGAACCACTCTTCTATAAATCGCTGTTACGATTATTCAAAACACTCACACCTTATATCCAATTTCTGAATCAACCTCTTGTAGAAAACTCGAACATTCAATTCTAAAGGTGGAATAATTCCGGACACATTTTATGAATTTTCAAATCGATCACATAATTCAAATAAAAAAATCACCGCAACACTGGACACTCTCGGCAACCCAGTGGGTTCCGACGCCACGCTCACAAGTATTTCCATTCTTTGCAAATGCGAAGAATCTTGAAAAGTTAACACCAGACTTTCTGAAGTTTAAAATTCGACGTGTATCCGACAACAATATCCAGGTGAACACACTTATTGATTATTGGATCAATCTACATGGTCTTCCCATTCCCTGGCGAACAAAGATTGACGAATGGCAACCTCTCTCACATTTTGTAGATGTCCAAATCAGGGGACCTTTTCGTCTCTGGCATCATCGCCACGAATTTGAAGAAATGAAAAGAGGCACTCTTCTTAGTGATATCGTAACGTTCGATCTCTACTGCAAGAAATATCAGAACACTCGACTTCTGCGTTGGGTTAACAAGGATTTACATAAAATATTTCATTACCGACACACACAAATCAGCAAAATATTTTCCGAACAAACTATGCCGGAGTGAAATGCCTCGTCTGGTAAATACTTAATGAAAATCGTACGACTCTATACTAGGACCAGAAATAAAAAATGACTGGCATTGATCTGCTTTAATCGACACAACGCCATCCTGCCTCTGCAGACAACCGTCAATTAACAAGAACTTTTGCTCAAGGATAATTGTTTTCTGTTTTTCAAAAATCTTCGGTCGTACGATGACATTAACGATCCCCGTCTCATCTTCGAGCGTCAAAAATACAAAACCTTTTGCGGTTGCAGGTCGCTGCCTTGTAATCACTGCCCCCGCCACTCTGACACGTCGACCATTACGCATACGCAACAAATCAACAGCGCGCAACACACCGCGAACCGCAAGTGCGCTGCGCTGCAACGATACCGAATGAGGTCCAATCGTCAGACCCGTTCCTTCGTAATCAGCTGCCGTGCGTTCACTCGGCATCATTTTCGGCAACGGAGATTCTGACGGTTCTACCACTGATTCAGAAAAAAGTTGTCCTCTCTTTTTGATTGCGTGTTCTATTTGCCACAATGCTGAACGACGGTCATACCCGAACATATTAAGCGCACCAATTTCTGCTAAAGTTACCAGTTCATCGCGACGTACCCCGATCTGAGATACAAAGTCATCAAGAGAACAAAACCGCTGTTCCTCGACAACATTATCCAAAGACTGAACCATGTTCTTACTAGATTCAATATTTAGTCCTACTTCTTTACGTAATCCAACTACATACCTTAAACCGAGTCGAATAGCCCCATCGATATCCACCTTGCAATTCCAATCAGAAGCCTGCACATTTATTTCAGTAAAGCGAATTCCTCGACGCTGAGCATCCTTCACAAGTGTGGCCGGACTATAAAAACCCATTGGTTGATTATTGAGTAATGCTGTATAGAAAGCTGCGGGGTAATAGACCTTAAGATATGCACTGGCGTACACCAATAATGCAAAACTCGCTGCATGCGATTCAGGAAACCCGTACAAAGCAAAAGATGTTATTGATCTGATAATTTCGTCTGCAACATGACCATCTATGCCTTTCTTGCGCATTCCTAAGCGTAATTTCATTTCAATTTGTTTTAAGCGTCGTTTCGAACGTTTATTACCAAATGCACGCCGGAGTTCTTCTGCCTCACCTCCTGTAAAACCAGCAGCAACCATCGCAATACGTAACAGTTGTTCCTGAAAAATTGGCACTCCCAACGTGCGTTGCAATATGGGCTTTAGTAGCGGGTGCGAATACGTTACCGGCTCTTTCCCGGATCGGCGCCTAAGGTACGGGTGCACCATCTTGCCCACAATAGGTCCTGGCCGAATAATAGCAACCTCCACGACAAGATCGTAAAATCGCTCAGGTCGCATACGTGGCAAAGTAGCCATTTGCGCACGGGATTCGACTTGAAACACACCTACAGTATCAGCTGCCTGCAACATCTGATAAACCATCGGATCATCAGCGGGAAGACGAGCTAAATCAATCTGATGACTGGTCGTATTAATAATCGCAAGTGAGTCTTCAAGAACTGACATCATCCCTAGCCCAAGCAGATCTACTTTTACAATTCCCATCTCCGCGCAGTCGTCCTTATCCCATTGCACAACAGCACGATTTGGCATGCTGGCTCTCTCTAGGGGAACCACTTCATCCAAGCGCCCACGGCAAATCACCATCCCGCCAGAATGTTGTCCGAGATGACGTGGTAAATTTTGCAGTCGCATCCATAACTCACCAAACAAATTGAGGTTTTGCTGTTTTGGATCAACGCCTGTGTTTCCAATGCATTTTGTAAAACTTTTACGCAAATCCGCTTGGTCAACGCGGGGCATTATCTTTGCCAATCGATCAACTTGATCCTGATCGATTGACAACACTTTTCCCACATCCCGAGCTGCATTTCGTCCACGATATGTAATGACATTGGCAGTCATACCCGCGCCGAACTTCCCGTAGCGCTTATAAATGTATTGAATAACCTGCTCACGCCGTTCGCCACTTGGAAGATCAAGATCAATATCAGGCCACTCTCCGCGTTCTTCAGATAAAAAACGTTCAAAGAGCAACTCCATCCCAATCGGATCTACTGCTGTAATTCCAAGGCTATAACAAACAGCACTATTTGCCGCTGAGCCACGTCCTTGCACTAAGATTCCATGCTGGCGACAAAAATTCACAATGTCCCAAACGATGAGAAAATATCCACCAAGATGTAATTTATTAATGAGATCTAATTCACGGGAAATTTGCTTTCGAACTCGTTCATCATATGTACGATACCGTTCACGTGCTCCAACTTCAGTTATTTTGCACAAGAACGATCCAACTGTTTCACCAGATGGAACAGAATAATCGGGAAATCCATATTCCAAATCTTTAATCGTGTAATTGAGACGCTCAGACAATTCATGTGTTGTGCGTATCGCTGAAGGCACATCGCTGAATAATTTTTTCATTACAGTCGGAGGCTTGAGATACCGCTCGGCATTCCGAAGAAGACGATTCCCTGCTCGCGCAAGTGTTGTTTTGTGTCGAATACAAGTAACCAAATCATAAAGTGGTCGATCTGATGCACGAGCAAACCTCACTCCATTAGTGGCCACAACAGGAACGCGATAAGCCGACGCCAGCGCTAATAAAGCTTGATTGTCATGTTCTTCATCACGCAACAAATGTCGCTGAACTTCGAGATAAACATTCTTTTGCCCAAATATTCCAACCAGACGTCCAACCAATCCACCGACACCATGCCGATCCCCTCGTAACATTTGACGTCCCACCAAGGCGACCAATCCAGAAGTGTGCCCCTCAAAATCCTCAAGCGAAAGTCCATCTTGATCTTTAGCAGCTCCTAATTTCATGTGTGTAATAAGACGACAAAGATTTTTGTAACCCTGCTGCGTTTCAACCAGCACAGGTAACTTCCATGCCGCCCCCTGATCAGACTTACCAACATTTCTTGAATGGCAGTTGTTAATCCGCATCGACAACTCACTACCAATGATGGGTTTAATACCGGCTGCAACAGCTGCTTTGTGGAAGCGTGGAATACCATACACTCCATCCCTATCAAGCAACCCAAGGGCCGGATAATCAAGTGCCGCCGCACATTCAACTAAAGTCTCGGGAGAAGAAGCTCCGTCAAGAAATGAAAAAGCAGAAGAAGCATGCAATTCAATATACATAAATGCTATTAACCACGGTCATACGAAACGACTTGGCAAGAAAAAAATCTAACGATAGATCCCACTCGAACTATCTTTTTTAATCCATCACTCCTTCTACAAACCATTTGTCTACTAAGCGATCTCTAAAAAGTCGATACACACTGCCCCCACTCAATACAACATCCCATTCATCTCTATTCCACGGATGCGAAGCAATGTCATGGTCCTGAGCTCTAGAAAGATTGCGTGTCTCACCTTCCCACCAATTGCCAGAACTTCGCCATGGACCTGAACTTCCAACTATTCGTCCCGATATCACACGTTGCGTTTCCACTGTCAAAGAGACTGGCCTGCCTGAAAGTTTTCCAACCGTGACCTGAGCGCGAACTGGCATGCGGAACCGACGAATGACTGCAGGCAAAAGACTTAATACTGCTTCTTTATCCTCAAAGTGTTTCCCATGCTTCTCTTCAAGTGATTTCGGTCTAAATTCCTGCATTTTAAAAGCACCTGGATAATGGGAATCTATCAACTCCGCAACCCCGCACCGACCAGCACCGACTAAAACTTTTAATCTTGCCACCAAAATCGATAAACGTTCTGGAGATGGCACCGCGGAAGTGAACAATGAATACTGCAACTTACGATTCGGCACTGTGTCAATGCTCACCGTCATACCATTAACACCTTCCGGAAGTTGACGCGCCTCAAGATCTAGTAATATCAACGCGCACAATTCCTGTGCATCTCTTAAAGGCGTGGCAAATCGCAAACTCCGCTTATATTTTTTACCCGAAACCAAAATTAATTGAGTATGCAATGCACCAGCGCACTCATCACGATATTCAAGCGTTTCACACAACAAATGAAGCAATCGCGCTAATTCAAACGACAACAATTCGAGCCGCTCAATTGGCCAATCAAATGTTACCGCCTGCTCAACTGAGTCACGTCCTTGTTTGCATACAAGAGGACGTTCGTCCTGGCCACGCGCAATGCGCTGTAAAACCCTTCCAAAAGAACCCAATCTCCCAAATAATTGCTGATCTGGTAATGCCGCAAGATCTCCAAGTGTTTTAATTCCCCATCGTTGTATTGTTGACAAACACACTCCCACTGGAACACTCATGACTGCTGGTGCCACATGCAAGTCTCTTTGGTCTCGTTTTTGTCTCTTACTCTTTTTGTCTGAACTGCTATCCTGCACTTGAGACAGTTTTTTCAAAATAGTCACAGGTAAAGGATCAAGTACCGCAGCTTCCGAACCTAACGGAACAATTGTGAGTCCACTTCTTGCTTGTGTAATCAACAACGCTGCTGTCTGCGTAGCCGAAACTGCAACCCTCACTACAAGACCACGATCGGCAGCTGCACGTCTGAGAGTCATTCCAATTTCTTGCGGCGTTTTATAAAGTTGACTCATCCCATGCATGTCCATCATTACAAGACAAGGTCCATACAGTTCGATCCGTGGAGAATAATCCTGCGCCAACCGAATTAGTGCACTCGTTGAATATTGGGCTGAACGTTTACTTAAATGTTGATCGAGATACAAGCAGGTGTACATAAACTAACATTCCGTACGCGCACGAAACACTGTAATAGGCTGTCGTGTCGATATAACCTCGACATCAAATTCAAGACCTTTAAAAAGGTTTCTTTGTGTATCTGTCGCCGACCATCGAAAGAACTGCCCGGTGGGTGTCAATACAACTGAGAACCCAGTCGAACTTCGCCCCATTGAAACAGACCCAACCAGTAGTCCAACCGTCTTACTCGCTTCAACAGCACGCGCCAGTCGCATCCACGCACGCGACGGAACTCTGCGGAGTTGAATCGGTAAAGCATCTGCGACATCAACTACTACAAGGCCAAATTGCCCTGCTCGACAAACTAATTCTGCAGATTTAATAGCGCGTTCTATCATCCGTTCTGCATTACAATGGGAAGCGCCTTGCCCACGTACCCACAACATGCGACTCAACTCAATTCCAGCAGCTTGTCCGGAAACAGGATCGAAAGAGTCAACTGCATCAACAAGTGCAACAATCTCCCCTCTCTTCGTAGCCGCAGCCAACGCAGCGCACATGATGCTGGACCTTCCGGATGACCGCGGCCCAATAATTTCAGAGAGATGCCCCCTTGGAAATCCCCCGTTCAAGTGTTTGTCAAGCATACTTAAACCAGTTTTGGCCGGAACATTCGGACACACAGAAAGACCTAGGGACACGGCTCCGCTAAGTTCTTTTTCACAGAGTAATGTTTCAAGACGATTGAAATTTTTATTCATTTCGCTTTTTCTTCGCCTATAATAACCTGCGAACCCTTAAGAAGCAACATGGTGAGAACTGTTAAGCTATCTGAAGAACCCTTGCACTAACTTACTTAATCACCAAATTATCTTTATTCTTGTGGCTAAACCGGTATCAGATATAGCTAAAAGCAAGACAAATACTACTTCTCCCGTAATAGCACAATCTTCCCTCAGTGTCCGTATCTTTTCACGTTTAGCTGCAGCATTTTCATCTGCAAACTTTCGTAATCTGTGGCTCGGGGCATTTATTTCTGCAATAGGAACATGGATGCAGCGATTTGCACAACAGTGGCTAATTCTGACGCTAACAGGCTCAGCATTCTATCTAGGACTCGACACATTTGTCGGCGAACTGCCGCTTCTGCTTTTCACTCTCATTGGAGGCGTTATCGCCGATCGGTACGATCGACGTCACCTGCTAATGGCTTCTCAAACTCTACAAATGATTTGCGCGCTAACACTGACCGGTCTTGTAATACTTGACCTCGTGCAAATTAAATACATCCTCGCATTATCATTTATGACAGGCGTTGCACAGGCTTTTGGTGGGCCAGCTTTTCAATCTTTAATTCCAACTCTTGTTCCACGAGCAATCGTACCGAATGCAATAGCTCTAAATTCGATTCAATTTAACTTGGCACAAACGCTAGGACCACTCATAGGAGGGATTGTATTGGCATCACTCGGTATGGTCGCTTGCTTTGGACTAAATGGAGCCTCTTTTATCATCGTTATCATTGTACTCGGAGCGATGAAGCTACCTCGACCTGCTCTTAACGGACGCAAACGAATGATCACCGAACTTAAACACGGTCTTTCTTATGTACACAAACAACGCGTTCTACTCTGGCTAACGGTAATCGCCCTATCTACGACAACACTCGGGATACCACTCCGATCTTTTCTTCCAGTCTTCGCAGACAACGCCACACATCTGAGTTGGATGATGGCAGCCCTAGGGGCAGGAGCGGTAACCGGAGCTCTAGTGATCGCTTGGCTTGGAACATTTGAAAACATGGGTCGCACATTATTACTTGTCTTAATAATTTTTGGAGGCCTTGTGACAACTTTCGCACTGCTTCCATTTTCAATATTTAGTTATTTAATCCTATATTTAGCTGGAGCTTCATTGTTAGTAGTATTTTCGCTGATGAGCTCACTTGTTCAACTAACAGCACCAAACGAATTGCGCGGAAGAGTCATTAGCATCTATCTCATGGCGCAACGAGGAGGAATGCCTTTGGGAGGCTTAATGAGCGGATATTTAATAACCCTGACATCGGCACAAACTGTCATCAGCGCCAATGGCGTAATACTCATTGCAGTTGCAATTTATGCTTTAACTAATGTTTCAAGCCTCAAAAACATTTAACGCCCTGAGCATCCCTCGGACAAGACACCTCTCTCCTGGCAAAACCTTTCACATGATTCTTTATAATTATTGAACAAGCGGTCTCCAAGAGAGATTCCATGAAAGCGGTATTTGTGTCGGAAGATAGCAAACTTCGTCATCGCAAGCTTGATATTCTAAAGTCCCTTCTATGATCAAACTTTCGCCCGGTGTAGATGCTAGTTTTGTAACATCGTCATTCATGGGAATCGTAACTTCCTGGACAAGATCAAAAGGCTGTTGATAAACAGGCACGGACTCATCCAAAGGTTCATAGTAGTAAATCTCTGAAGATGGGTACACCGATTCATGTATTCTTAAAAATTCTGGCTTATCAATAGAAAGACGAACAATACGATATGAATGATCTCCAGGTGCGTAGACATGCATGTTCGATTTTGGAGATACCGTAACAATGAGCGAGAAACGATTTCCCGGTGCCACAATATCGTCACTTGCAGATAAGGTTACGCTTATGTGGCTTGTTTCACTATGTGCTTGAAATGGACTAAGCAAGGCACCTGATCTACGCAACATACTCGCCGTAGTCACACGTTCTTGATAACGTTTTTCAAAAAAACGACTCACAACATGGCGTTCACGATCTACAACAAAGGTTCCAGGATAAGGAATCCCGTAAAGACGAATGTCACCAAAAGCAGTGTCTGGAGTTACTTCTCTATTATGAATGTCGTAAGTTTTAATAACCTTCGAACCAACATCAGATAACACAGGAAATTGGATCCCCCATTTTTCAGTGAATGCTTGTATGGCATTTTGATCATCATAGAAAATTACTGCCAAACCTATCCCTTCAGATTGCAACGCATCATATCGACTTTGCAGCTCCACGAGCTGCGTCTTACAGTAGGGTCACCAGCGGACAGAACGACTAAACACTATCAAGGCACCGTTCGGGCCCAATATGGAACCGAGATCGCGCACCACACCATGTTGATCCGATAGAAAAAAATCAGGAATGACCTCTCCAACCTGAGGACCGAATTTACCGACGTCAGGAAGAACTGACTGTGCCTGAATCGCAGCCGCCATGTAAATCAACACACACAGGACGACAAGACACCAACAGATAACCCTAGGGGACTTTCTTTTAAATACCTTATTGGTATGTTTCATCATTACGCTGAAAAATTTTGAGAGAAGAATTAAGCAAAAATTTAATCTATAGCATAACCTACACGCACTGCATTCGTATCTACGTAATGTGAGATTAAGAGACTACTCGTGACATTAAAACGAACCATCGTAGAGCTTTCGTCGCTTTTTCTAAAACTTGGCATCACAGCATTTGGCGGACCTGCCGCTCACATTGCGATGATGCGTAGTGAAGTTGTCGACCGGAAGAGGTGGCTTACCGATACAGAGTTCTTAGATCTACTTGCGGCGACGCATCTTATTCCTGGGCCGAATTCCACAGAATTAGCAATTCATATCGGATTAAAAAAAGGCAAACTGTGGGGCCTTTTGTTATCTGGACTTTGCTTTATTCTTCCAGCCGCTGTGATAGTTGGAACAATAGCGTGGGTATACGTTCGCTATAGCCAAACCCCGCAATTAGGATGGTTTATGTACGGGGTCAGTCCTATTATCATCGCCATTATCGTTCAAGCAGTTTTGAAGTTAAGCAAAACGGCATTAAGAAACAAATTTCTTCTAATTCTCGGACTCTCCATTACCGGACTGTCCATTGCAGGCATTAACGAACTCTTACTTCTTGGAGCCGCAGCGATCCTTGTTGTTTCAACACGCGTTAAATGGAGAAGTATCCTTACTGGATCACTTTTCGCACTTGCGAGCACAACGTTACTATCAAATACCCTCATAGCAACCGCGCAAACTGTTCCAGTGACTCTTACAAGACTTACACTGTTTTTTTTAAAAACAGGCTCAATTCTATTTGGAAGTGGATATGTTCTTTTGGCATTTCTACGAGCCGATCTCACAGAACGCTGGGGCTGGCTTACCGAACAAGAATTAATTGATGCTGTAACAATAGGACAGCTCACTCCAGGACCAGTCTTTACTACAGCAACTTTTATAGGATACCTCCTCGAAGGATGGCCCGGTGCCGTACTCGCTACGATCGGAATTTTTGGCCCTGGTTTTATTTTTGTCGCGTTAACACAACCAGTAATGTCTAAACTCCGAGAATCAACTATCGCCAGCGGCATACTCGACGGTTTAGTAGTAGCGTCGCTGGGGTTAATGGCTGCCGTGGCGTGGCAACTATTTCTTACAACTGTAGTTGATATTCCAACACTAGCTTTAGTAATTACGGCATCCCTCATTCTAGCTGCCTGGAATCCAAATTCAACTTGGTTGATATTAATGGGTGCCGTCGTCGGATGGCTCGTTCAAGGTGGATAGCGATCAGATCATTCGCCCCCCACGAAGCGCTAAAACCTACGTAGATATTCGGTTTAGAAATTTAAAAAATAAGATCTGCATCTATCAAAAGTTTTAAAAAAGTGGATAAAAAATCGTCGTGATAGGATGTGAAGGACTGGCATTATATAAAAACTTAACTTTTTAGAGTGACATGCGTATCGCAGCCATAGATATCGGATCAAATTCAGTCCATATGATAATTGTCCAGGTTCGCCCAGATCAGTCTTTTGAAGTCATTGATCGGGAAAAAGAAATGGTCCGACTTGGTTCTCGCGGATTTAGCGGACGGAAACTCACTGACACAGCAATAATCTCAGCACTCCGTGTGTTAGGAAAATTCAAGCAATTAGCCAAATCTCATAACGTTGACGAAATAATTGCTTCGGCAACAAGCGCTGTTCGTGAAGCTGAGAATGGGCGGAAATTTCTTACAGCAATTGAGCAAAATACAGGGATCCAAGCACGCGTCATTTCTGGAAGTGAAGAGGCTCGTTTAATTCATCGAGCAGCTATTTATGGGGTTGATATCACGGATCAGACTGCTGTCGTTCTCGACATCGGCGGTGGAAGCGTCGAAATCAGCCTAGGAACAAGCGCTGATCTTAAGTTCGCTCAAAGTGCAAAGATTGGGGTTATTAGATTAACTGAACAATTTGTACATACTGATCCTATTGCTGAGCGCGACATCAGAAGAATGATTAAATACGTGAACGGTCAAATTGGCGAAATAATCGAGCAGGTAAACCGAATCGGATACGACCGTCTCATTGGCACATCAGGAACAATTCTTAGTCTCGGAGCGCTTACTCTTGGCAAGAATCTTGCCATCGGCTCTGAGGACCTTAGGAACCGGCGAATAGACGTAAAAAAAATTCGTGAACTTAGGCGCACACTAACAAATTTGACTTTGGCAGAACGTCTCCAAATTCCCGGCTTGGATCCTAGACGAGCAGACTTAGCCATATCTGGAATAATCTTGCTGGATACAATCCTCAAAAAAATAAAAGCTACCGAAATAACACTTTGCGACCTCGCCTTACGTGAAGGCTTGGCGCTTGACTACATTAAGAAAAACAAGACTCGCATCGCAACAATTGAAAAATATCCCAATATAAGACTGCGAAGCACCGTTGAACTTGCAGAACGTTGTAACTATTGGCAGGAACACTCCGAACAAGTAGCGACACTGGCATTATCGATTTTCGATCAAACCCGTATTAGTCACGGATTAGCTGAAAAAGAAAGAGAACTTCTTTACGTTGCGGCACTGTTGCACGATATTGGAGTGCATATCAGCTACGGAAAACATCATAAGCACTCCTACTATTTGATTAAACACGGAGACCTTAGAGGTTTTGAACCTATAGAAATAGAAATAATGGCACTTATTGCTCGATACCATCGTCGGGGCAAACCTAATAATTCACATTCAGAATTTAATCGTCTTTCGTCGCCTCTTAAACGTACAGTTAGAACACTTGGAGCAATTTTACGAGTCGCTGAATCACTTGACCGGAGCCACCAACAAAGTATTCAGAAAATTTCAATCACCTGCAGGTCAAAAGATTATTTGTTCCACTTAACATCTACTGGCGACACTGAATTAGAGGTATGGGCCGCCCAACGAAATATACAACCCTTACAGCAAATATTTGGACGTGCTGTTTGTTTTCAGGTTTCTCGTAAAAAAACTCAAGACAACGGCCTCTCGAACCGAGAAAATAGGAAAGAACATGGAACGGGCCAAAACCGACGTGTGACAACAACTAATCCACCAAGAATCAATCATCGCCTGAATAAAAAATAATTTTTCACTCAGACAACTCACTAAATGAATATGCTTAAAATATATCTGCCAATCGGAATAACATTGCTTCTGTTGCTGCCAGGCTTGCGAGCTCAAGAAAACTCACTAATTGCAACTTCTGCAGGAATTGAAAAAATCGCGGGAGGATTTCAATTTGTCGAAGGACCAGCGGCTGATCCGGAAGGAAATCTTTTCTTCGTAGATATTCCCACCGAACGAATTCTTAAATGGAACCCTGAAACAGGCGTTTCGACCATACGATCGGAAAGCGGTCGAGCAAACGGTCTGCGTTTTGATCCTGAAGGAAACCTAGTTATTTGCGAGATGAAAACTCGTCAAGTTACCTCCACTGACAAAAATGGAGATTCCCGAGTTTTGGCTAGTCATTTTGAAGGAAAACGTTTTAACAGTCCAAATGACCTATGGATTGATCCGAATGGGGGAATCTACTTTAGTGATCCCAGATACGGATCAACAGAAGATCAGGAACTTTCTGGACACCATGTGTACTACATCAACCCTGACGAAGATCAAATTCTACAAGTTACAAATGATTTAGAACGACCGAACGGGATTATCGGCAGCTTTGAGAGTGACAAACTATACATTGCAGACCACGGAGCCGGACAAACCTATGTATACTCAATAAAAAAAGATGGCACCCTGACTGACAAACAACTATTTGCTCCTCAAGGATCAGACGGCATGACAATGGATGAATTGGGTAATCTTTACTTAACTGGGCAGGATATAACGATTTATGCCGCGAACGGTGTAGCCATCGAGTCAATTGCAACACCAGAACCACCTGCAAATGTTACTTTTGGTGGTCCAGATAATATGACACTATTTATTACGGCGAGGACTTCAGTTTATGCTCTTAAAATGAACGTGACGGGCCAATAGGAAACGAAGAATTAATAGATGCCCCTCTAAATCCTCAAGCACTGATACAATCTAGTGTCAAAAAATTTTAATGGAAACGCGATGGAAGGTCTCGACGATAAATGTGTTCGGTGCAATCGAATACTGTGTAAGCCGAAGTGGCACCCTTTCTGTTCTGAACGATGCAAAATGCTTGACCTTCAGGACTGGATGACTGGACGTTACCGTTTACCAGGAACGTTCGTTGCTACTATTCCTGAAAATGATGAAACAACCGACTAAAGCAGTAACGAAGGAAGCAGATAAAAAGCATGGCTGATACGCTAACAATCACAGACAACCGCACAGGTAAAAGTTACGAATTACCAATTACTGATGGCACTATTCGTGCACTCGATTTGCGTCAAATTAAAGTCGACCCAGACGAGTTTGGAATGTTGTCATATGATCCGGCATTTCTGAATACGGCCTCATGTAAAAGCCGTATCACTTTTATTGATGGCGACAAAGGTATCCTTCGCTATCGGGGCTACCCCATAGAACAACTCGCCGAACACAGCTCTTTTGTCGAAACATCTTACCTGCTTTTAAAAGGTGAACTTCCAACTCCTAGCGAACTTGAATCGTGGGAGAACGAATTAAGTCAACATGCCATGCTCCATGAAAACATTAAAAGGTTCATGGATGGATTTCGCTACGATGCACATCCGATGGGAATTTTAATTAGCACAGTGGGCGCGCTGTCTACATTTTATTCCGATTCTAAAAGAATCTTCGAAGAGGACACCCGACAAACTCAGATAGCACGTTTAATTGCGAAAGTTCCCACCATCGCCGCATATGCGTACAGACACAGTATCGGGCAACCCTATATCTACCCAGACAGCCAACTCGGATTTTCAGGGAATTTTCTCAGTATGTTACTGAAACGCGTCGAAAGACCGTACAAAGCAAATCCAGTACTTGAACGGGCGCTCGATGTTTTATTTATCCTTCATGCGGATCACGAACAAAATTGTAGTACCAGTGCAATGCGAAGTATCGGCAGTTCACAAGCTGACCCATTTGCCTCATTGGCCGGCGCGGCAGCAGCTTTGTACGGCCCTTTACACGGGGGAGCAAACGAGGCGGTGCTACGCATGCTGACAGAGATCGGAACAATCGATAAAGTACCTGAGTTCATAAAACAGGTAAAGAACGGTGAAGGCCGTTTGATGGGTTTCGGTCACCGTGTCTACAAAGCCTACGATCCACGAGCAACCGTTATTAAAGATCAGGCTTATCGAGTTTTTGAAGAGACTGGAAAAAATCCACTTCTCGATATAGCTCTTGAGCTTGAGCGGATTGCTCTTGAGGACGATTATTTTGTAGAACGCAGACTATATCCGAATGTCGACTTCTATTCTGGGCTGATTTACGAAGCCATGGGATTCAAACCCGACATGTTCCCAGTGTTGTTTGCAATCGGAAGAACACCAGGGTGGGTGGCCCAATGGTTAGAAATGATCTGCGACAAGGAACAAAAAATAGCTAGACCTCGTCAAATTTATCTGGGTTCCAGTGAACGTGACTACCCCGTCAATACAAAATGACAACCGGCTATCGAACTATTTGTCAGAATCAACCGTTAATGTAGCGTGGTTGGAAAAAATCTGACCGTGCTAAAAAATAAACCCTACAGTTTTAGACGAAAAATAAGGAGAACACCTGCGCAAACCAAGATAAGCCAAACCGCAGGCTTTACAACTTCTCCACTTAGTGACAACCCAACGAACCAAGTAACAGCTAACAATAAGAACAAAAATAGAATTAGTGACGTTGGAAACTTTTTCTCTGAACGACCATTTCCACTGTCTCCTATACTGATTTCACTTGTACTCGTACCACAACGAAAACAAACAATCGCCTGATCTGCAATCTCTATTTGACAATTCTTACAGTGCATGGGCTCTAAAATTTAACTGTAATTAGTTTTGTCTCGAAATACCAGTTCCGATGCCAGGCGCAACCTAAAACACTTTCAGGACTCTTCTTCAATAATTCTTAACAATAGTTCTTGAGCAGGCTCGTAGGTCGGAGCCAACTCTAAAGCCCCCAGTATCGCTTTTTTCGCTTCACCGAACCGTCTTGACATTAAATAACTTCTCGCTAAATCACTGTAAAGAGTGACTCTATCGATTGGAGAAGCGGCCAATGCGACCTTAAATTCTAAGATGGCTTTGTCACTGTTCCCGTCTGCCATTGCGATCTGGCCGAGCCCAATGTGTGGCAACGGATCAAATGGGTCAATACCAATAATTCGATCAAACGACAATCGTAAACGTTCCTGATGTCCAGCTTCTTCTGCCAATCTTCCAAGTTGTCGTGCGGCTTCCAACGAAGTCTGATCGTAATCAAGAAGCGCCTCAAGTTCACGCATGGCTCGCTCATCATTCCCCTGACTCTGAGCTATTTCAGCAATCACGCCTCTTGGGCTTTCAATACCTGTTGCCATCGGCGCCAACAACGAGGCATGCTCTAATGCAAAAATAGCAGCGTCGTGATTACCCGCTCCATAAAGAGCTTTTCCAAACGCAAACTGAACTTCGAATCGATCAGGATATTTTTCGGCAAGAGTGCTCAGTATTTCAACACTTTGGCCAAAATCCAGGCCAGTGGTCATTTCTTCAATATTTTCCTCAATGGGAAGTAGTGCATTTCTTAGAGCACCAAAACGGCCATCAACCGCTTCATCAAAACTAGCCTGCAAGCTATCAAAGTCAAGCCCGACGCTCGCAAGAGCCTCCTCGGTTTCAAAACCACTCGCGTAAGATCTGACCAGAGCGTGCAGCACTGGCTCACCGTAAAATTCAATGATATGTTCGACCAAGACAGATGCCTGAAAATAAGAAAGCGAAATAGTTTCCGGTTTTGAAAAACCACTATTCAGATCACGAAGAGATAACACATTACCGCTATTTAGTGCTTGAGCGAAACTGATTTCCTGATCGC
>Ga0310344_10000846_pt1 | contig 23828 bp, 25 predicted proteins | sample HC15DNA20200_MG_FD_203801 | JGI IMG/M metagenome (GOLD analysis project Ga0310344, IMG submission 203801) | Marine microbial communities from station ALOHA, North Pacific Subtropical Gyre - HC15-DNA-20-200_MG | ecosystem: Environmental > Aquatic > Marine > Oceanic | place: Pacific Ocean: North...
ACCACACGCTGTGGCATCTCGAGAATCTATGGGGGACTTTGCTTTTCGAGCTCGGCATCCCCGGTGCGGCGTTGTTCCTCGCATTGACCGTCTATTTGCTGGCGCGCACGTTGGCCGCGGTTCGCGCCGAGCGGGCGTGTAAGTACCCGGCGGCTTTAGCCGGTGCGCCCGGCGTGGTGCTTGCCTCACTCGCGGGCATGCACGTGCTGGCGCTCACCGACGGCGTATTCGACGTCCCCAGAATCGGGGCCGGAGTCTGGTTACTCTATGCCTTGGCCCTCGGTGTCACCGCACCGCTGAGCACCCTGATCCTCAAGGAAGCACAACCTTCGGGGCATCCGGGTTCCGGCGAAATAAGATGACCGTGTGTCCGACGACGCCACATAGCTCGGCGTTCACACGCTCGACTAGCGCCGCTGCCGCGGCCTTCTTGTCCTCGGGTAAATGCAGCCGAACTTTCACGAGCTCGTGATGATTGAGTGCCGTCTCGAGCTCCGCGACGACCCCATCGCTCAAGCCGGACTGCCCGACATGGACGACGGGGCGTAAGCCATGAGCCAACCCGCGCAACACCCGGCGTTGCTTTCCGGTCAAAGGCGCCGTCATCGAGCTTGCGCGTGCTCGCGCACTGCCTCGCCGAATGCAGAAAAGATGGCACAGTAGAAAGGATGATCCGTCGCCGCATGCTCGGGATGCCACTGGACACCGAGCGCAAAGCCGGGCGCATCGGCGACTGACACTCCCTCTATCGTGCCGTCCTCGGCACGGGCTTCGACAACGAGTCTCTCGGCGAGCGCGTCGATGCCCTGACCGTGCAAAGAATTCACGTCGGCATGCTCACATCCCGCCAGCGCTGCGAGCTTCCCGCCGGGCGACAACCTCAAGCGGTGACGCGGGCCCATGGATTCAGAGAAAGGCAGATCACGGCGGCGTCGATGGTCTTGGCGGCCGGGCACCTCGTGCAAACGTTGGTGCAACGTGCCACCGAGGGCGACATTCATTTCTTGTAAGCCTCGACAAATGCCGAGAAGCGGCACGCCTCGATCAAGCGCTTCACGAATGAGCGGCAGCACCAAATGGTCGCGGCCGGGATCGCGTTGATCCTCACCGGGCGCTGGCTCGTGGCCATAGTGATGCGGCTCAACATTGGCCGCACCGCCGGTCAGGAGAATGCCGTCCACGGCATTGAGTAACGAACCAATGCAAATGGCATCACCCAGAGGGGGGATAAACAATGGCATCGCGCTGCAAACGTCCATGAGGGCGTGTGCGTATTTCTCGCTGACCGTTTGCAGCTTAACATTGGCGTTGTGCTCGCTCTTTCGGGCGTTTGCCGTCACGCCGACGATGGGCATCAGGGAATTAGCTCTAAGCGTCATGGACCGATTTTCGATCAACCAGGCGATCATCTGCCGGTGAGGCTAACACATCGTTTAGCCGTCTTGGCCGGGTGCTGGCTGATCGCCTCCAGTGCATCGTCTGCCCCGTCGGCGTTAGGGCCGATGGTAGTGGTCGACGCGTCTTCGGGCCTCATCATCGCCGCGCGCGAGCTGGACCGGCGTTGGTATCCCGCGTCGTTGACCAAGCTACTGACGCTCACCGCAGCGTTCGACGCGCTCGACGCGGGAAGCCTGTCTCCACACCAATCCCTGACCGTCTCGGCCCGAGCCGCAGCACAACCACCCACGAAACTCGGGCTTCGCGCCGGCGAGTCGATTTCCGTGGACGATGCAATTCGCGCCGTCGCCGTCATATCGGCGAACGACGCTTCGGTGGTTCTCGCAGAAGCGATCGGAGGCACCGAGGCCACGTTCGTCGGGCGCCTCAACGCGCTGGCGCACGAGCTCGGTCTCACCCGCACTCAGCTGCGCAACGCAAGCGGGCTGCCTGGGCCAGACCAATGGACCACCGCCCGGGACATGGCGCGCCTAGCTCTCGCCTTGGCGGCGCGGCATCCGAGCCGGATGGCCGTGTTCAGCCAACGCACGGTGACGTTCCGGGGCCGAAATCGCGCATCCCACAACCGGGCGCAGCGTCTGGTCGTCGGGGGGGCGGGCTTGAAAACCGGTTTCACATGCGACGCGGGCTACAACGTTGTGCTCCGGACCCATCGCGAAGAAAGCTCCAGGATCGCGGTGGTGCTCGGCGCACGCTCGCGCTACGCAAGGGACGTATACGCGCAGGCCCTGATCACACGACCTGTTTCCGATCCATCGAACGGACCGCCCCTGCGCTCGGTATGGGGGGCACCTTCGCCTTCGCCCGCGCATCCCCCACGCCGCCTGTTGGGCAGGGCATGTCACCCACCCACTGCTTGGCGGCCTATCACCCGCCAGACGAGCATCGAAGGGTGGGGGATTTTTCTCGGCAATTACGCCGACCGAGCGAAGGCAGCGAAGGCAGCAGGGAATACGCATACCCTCCTGCACGCGGGGCTGACAGGCCAAGGGGATTGGGGCCGAGGCGCCGTCGGGGATCTGAAACGCCGGCTCAAGGCCGCTTTGCTCTCGCGCACAGTGGGGGCGCAGCCAACGTGGAAGCTGCTGATGACGGGACTGACGCCACGCGAAGCCGGCAGCGCTTGCAAGGAGCTCGCAAGACACGATCGCCTGTGTGCTGCTCAATCGCCGGCCCGCATGGCGATGACCGGATACCCGAACCAGTAGCCGCTACCGCTGTTTTTGCCGTTCGTAGTTGTCAAGTGCGACCTTCACCATCGGCAGGCGCCGCTCGCCAGGGTCTGGCTCGATCGCGTCGGGGTCATCTCGGGAGAGACGGCTGAGCGCGTAGAACGCGTGGGCGCTCTTCATGTGCGTTTGGAAGCCTTGGCTATCTTGAGCGTTGTTCACCGCCGCTTTGATCATGCGGAGCGCGAACGGGTCGTTCAACGCCACGCGCTCGGCCCATTCGAGCGTGTGCTCGCGCAGCGAGTCATCGGATACGACCTGGTTGACGAGCCCCAGGGTTTTCGCTTCCTCCGCATCGATGAACCGGGACTCGAACAGCAGCTCCTTGACCTTCCGCGGCGGCAGATCCCATGGCATGGAAAAGTACTGGAACAAGCTGCCGAGAAAGAGGGCGGTGCGCGAGGCAAAGATGACGTCCATGGCCGAAGCAATCATCCACCCACCGAAGATGCAGTATCCGTGGACCCCGGCGATCGTCGGGGTATCGAGATTGCGCCACCGCAACGTGTTCGCATAGAAGGTTTCGTGTGTGTACTCATACCATCCGCGAATCCCCTCGGGCCAAGGGCGTTCCTTGCGATCATCGAGCTCCTCGGGCGTGCCGAGGTCATGCCCGGCCGAGAAATGATCTCCTTCGCCGAACAACACGATGACGTTCACGTCGCGATCGCGGTCGGCCGCGAGAAAGGCGTGATCGAGCTCCTCGAGCAGCCGTCGGCTCTGGGCATTCTTGTAGCGAGGCCGGTTGAGCGTTAGTCGCGCCACCTTGTTCACGACCTCGTAACGTAATGTGTCGTATTCCATGGGTGAGGTCCTCCATTGTCCTTAGCCGCATTGTCCGAGCGCATTTTAGGGCGCGTCAGGTACCATAAACTCTCGCATCGCAAATGATCTTGCATCAGGAGCAACCCATGGCCCTACACCCCGAAATACAAAACTTCCTCGAGAAGGTCGCGGAACTCAACTTGCCGGCGGTCCAGACATTGACGCCCGCACAGGCCCGCACACAGATGGAGCAGATGGCCGCCGCGCGAAACACCGATCCCACGCCGGTCGCCAAGATCGAAGCACTGAGCGCCTCAGGCCCGCATGGAGACATTCCCGTACGGCTTTACCGAGCAAAAGAGGCGAGCGAACCGCAACCGCTGCTGGTGTACTTTCACGGTGGGGGGCATGTCATCGGTAGCCCCGACACGCACGACGCGGTGGCGCGAAGTCTTTGCGTCGGCGCAGGCTGCGCCGTGGCGTCAGTGGACTATCGCATGGGACCCGAGCATAAGTTTCCCGCCGCGTATGACGATTGCGTCGCCGCCACTCAGTGGCTCGCTGGCAATGCGAACGCGCTCGGGTTGGATGCCAATCGCATGGCGGTGGGCGGTGATAGCGCAGGCGGCAACCTCGCAGCCGTCGTCGCCTTGGCCGCGCGCGACGCGGGCGGGCCACCGCTGTGCTTTCAGCTACTCATTTACCCGGTAACCGACTACCGATGCGCAAGCGGATCCTATGACACCTACGCCAAAGGCTACGGCGTGCTCGAGGCCGACACGATGCTGTGGTTCCAGGGTCACTATTTGAGCCGCGTTGAAGATCAAACGGACTGGCGCGCCTCGCCTTTGCTTGCGCAAAACAAAGCCAACCTGCCGCCGGCACTCGTCATGACCGCGCAGTGCGACGTGCTGCACGACGAGGGCGTGGCCTACGCCGATACGCTAAAGGCTGCCGGCAACGAGGTCACCCACGTGGAGTGCGCGGGGATGATTCACGGGTTCTTCGGACTCGCCCCCATGATCAGCAGCGCGGTCCAAGCACAGACCACCGCAGCCGAGGCCTTACGGGAGGCCTTCGGCCAATGACCCAAGGTAGCGGGCCTGTCGCGCCGGCCTCGGAGTTTCTCCGCGGGGTGGTCGATCGCGGGTACATGCACCAGTGCACAGACTTCGAGGGTTTGGACGCTGCCGCCGCCGCCAACGACGTGGTGGGCTACATCGGCTTCGATGCCACCGCCGATTCCTTGCACGTGGGCAGCTTGGTGCAAATCATGCTGCTGCGGACTCTCCAGCGCGCCGGACTTAAACCCATCGTGCTCATGGGCGGGGGCACCACAAAAGTGGGCGACCCCTCAGGCAAGGACGAGCAGCGCCAGCTGATGGACGACGATGCTATCGCCGCCAATATCGCAAGTATTCGCCGGATCTTCGAGCAATTCCTCGTGTTTGGCGATGGCCCCTCCGATGCAATGCTCGTCAACAACAACCAGTGGTTGAACGGGCTCAAATACATCGATTTTCTACGCGAATACGGACGCCATTTCTCGGTGAACCGCATGCTCACCTTCGATTCCGTGAAGCTCCGGCTCGAACGGGAGCAACCGTTGTCGTTCCTCGAGTTCAACTACATGATCCTCCAAGCGTATGACTTTCTCGAGCTCTCCCGGCGCCATGGGTGCCGGCTCCAGATGGGGGGGTCCGATCAGTGGGGGAACATCGTCGCGGGAGTAGAACTTACGCGACGGGTGAACGGCACCGGTTTGTTTGGCCTAACGAGCCCGCTGCTCGCAACGGCAAGCGGAGCGAAGATGGGCAAGACCGCGGAAGGCGCGGTGTGGCTGAACGCTGAGAGGCGCTCGCCCTACGACTACTGGCAGTACTGGCGCAATACCGAAGACGAGGATGTCGGCCGGTTCTTACGACTATTCACCGAGCTCCCGCTCAAAGAGGTCGCACGGCTCGAGGAACTCAAGGGCGCGGAGATCAACGACGCCAAAGTGGTGCTTGCCAACGAGGCAACAGCCCTTTGCCACGGGCGGGAGGCGGCCGCGAACGCGGAGCAAACTGCCCGGCGCACGTTCACCGACGGTACCTACGGGACGGAATTGCCGCGTATCGAGGTTGACCGGTCCCGCCTCGAAGGGGGGATGCTGGCCTATGAGCTCTTGCGCGAGGCGGGGTTAGCAAAGAGCAACAGCGAGGGACGGCGACTCATCAAAGGCGGCGGCGCACGGGTCAACGACGCGCCGGTGCCCGACGAAAACGCGACGGTGTCGGTTAGTGACGTGAATACCGACGGCATGATCAAGCTCTCAGCAGGAAAGAAACGCCACGCACTGATCGTCCCAGCATGAGCGCAAACCGTCCGTAGCCGCACTGTGCCCAAAAGGCGGTGCCTATGGGCTTGGAGCGGGTCTACAGCGAGACCGATTCGATGCCCGCTCGAACCCACTTTGCAGCACCCGGGCGCTGCGAAGACAATCGACCGGCTCTCTCGAAACGTCAACGTTCATCGTTGGCATTCGCAGGGGTCTCACGTCCGCCGAAAAGCATGAGCAGCGCAGCCAGAGCACTCACCCCTGCTGCGAAACCGAACACTTGGGTGTAGGGGCCGATGAATTGCTCGGTCAGCGCGCCGTGGACAGGGAATACGCCACCGAGCTCGGTGAAGATCACCGACCCCAAGCTCGCACCCAGGACCACGCCGATAGTCCGCGTGAGGGTCGTGAGCGCACCAGCAACGCCTTGCTGCGAGCGCGGGACCGAACCCATGATGTAGTGGAGATTTGAGACTTGGAACAATCCGAGGCCGACGCCGCCCGTAACCAACGTGCCCATGATAAAGGGTAGCCCAGTGGTCGGAGTCCAGAACGTTACGCCGGCCAAACCGCACGCAATCAGCGCCAAGCCGATGGCGCTCAGTTTCCAAGCCGAATGTCTTCCGAGCAAGCGTCCGGCAATGATCGCAGTGATCGCGCCGCCCATCGGTGACACGCCCAGCAGCACCCCCGCTAGCGCTACACGCCCTTCCATATACCCCACGAGGAAGTAGGGACCGAGCAGGAAGACCGTAAAGAATGCGAGCTGTGCCAGCACATTGGCCACGTTCGCGATCGAGAACTGGCGGCGGGCGAAGAGCTCCAGATGAATCACCGGGTTCGACACGCGAAGCTCGATGCGCACGAAGGCCACGAGAGAGACGATTGCCACTGCGGCGAGTCCCAAGGTGGCCGACGACCCCCAGCCCAAGGTGCTCGCGCGATTCATGGTGAGCAACGTGCTGACAAGGGCGACTGAGAGGCTGACCGCACCGGCGATATCAAAGCGACCGGAACGGGGGGCCGACACGGGAGCGCGCACGACCAGGATCGCCGCCACGGAGATGACAATGGCGATGGGCACACGAAACCAGAACACTGCGGGCCAGCCCCACTGGGAGACGAGCAACCCTCCGAGAAGCGGGCCGACCGCCATGGCACCACTGAGGAACATCGCGTACCCACCGAGGGCCCGCGCCCGATGGCTCTCGGGGAAAGACAAGGTGATCAAAGCGGGACCTGTCGCTAATACCGCGCCGGTACCGACACCCTGCGCCGATCGGGCGGCGAGCAGCCATTCATAGCTCGGCGCGAGGCCGCACATCGCAAGGCCTGCGACACTCGCGATCAGCCCCCCAACGAACACCCGGCGGTGGCCCACGATGTCGGCGAAACGGCCAAGGTTGAGCAAAAGACTTGCGTAGGTGAGCACGTAACAAATGATCACCCACTGGATAGCGCCGAGCGGCTTTCCGAATCCCCCGGTGATTTCAGGAAACGCAATATTGACCGACGTGTCGAGCGGGCCAACGGCAGCCCCAATGCCGATGACGCTCACCGTCGCCCAGCCTCTGAGGCCGAGACCGCTGGCGCTCCCTGCGTTCAATCGACCATGCTCAATCGATCAGCCGCCGGCGAACGAGCACGACGGCAAGGTACATGCTCACCACGGCGTAAGCGGTGAGTACGCCAAGGTGTAAGAGAACGTTCTCCGACGGCAATCCCGCCGCCAAGGGCCGAATCAAGGCGATAGCATGGGTGAGCGGGGCGAATTGCACCAAGCCCTGCAGCCAACCGGGCAGCGTCGCTACGGGGTAGAACACCCCGCAAAAGATGAACATGGGCGTGAGCACGAGGGTCTGGTAGTAGGCAAAAAAGTCGTAGGACGGCGATACCGCGCTCGCCACGATGGCCGGACCACCAAACGCGAGTCCCACCAGCACGAATAACGGAATGCACCACAATGCTGTCCAAGACTGCACCGCGCCCAACATGGCGCCTACGATCAGAATCGCCAGCGCGCTGATGAACCCTTTCGTCGCACACCACAGCATCTCTCCCGCAACGATGTCCTCGATATCGAGGGGCGTCGCCAGCATGCCCTCATACGTCTTCTGCGGCACCATGCGGGTGAACACCGAGTACATGCCCTCATAGGTCGCACCGTTCATCGCTGCAGACGCCAGCAGACCGCTTGCGAGGAAAGTGAAGTAGGGGATGCCTTCAATCTCGCCAATAAAGCGCCCGAGGCCAAAACCAAGCCCCAGTAGATAGAGGAACGGCTCGCCGAAGTTGAAAAGCAAGCTGGGCGCCACGAGCTTACGCCACACCAGCAGATTTCGACGCCACACGGCAAGCGCGCCCGGATGAAGCCCCGGGGGCCGCCAGTCGAGGGCCGCGAGCCTAATCACGGAGCTCACGCCCCGTTAGCCGCAAGAACACATCCTCCAGATTCGCTGGACGATGAAAGAATTTGACGTCATCGAGCGCTTCGAGCTGTGCAATGAGCGCGCGCGGGTCGGCGGTGTAGCAGTAACGGGTCTCGTCCACCACCTCGTCGCGCACGCCAGTGAGGGACGACAGAACCCGGTCGACCACGCCGTGTGGCCCCTGCACCTCGACAACGTCGGGCTCCACGTGTGTCTTAATCAGCGCAGCGGGCGCGCCTTGGGAGACAATCACGCCGCCGTCGAGCACCACGAGCTCGTCGCAAAGCCGCTCAGCCTCCTCCATGTAATGCGTGCTAAGCACCAGCGTCTTGCCGCGACGCTTGAGCTCCCTCAGCCGAGACCAGATCAGGTGCCGGACTTGGGGATCGAGGCCGGTCGTCGGCTCGTCGAGAACAAGGAGTTCGGGGTCGTTGACGAGCGCCCGGGCGATGCTCAGCCGCCGTTTCATTCCGCCCGAGAGCGCATTGATCGGAGACGAAGCCCGCTCCGTCAATGCAACCAGATCGAGTAGCTCGCCTACCCGAGTCTCCAAGTGCTGTCGGCCCATGCCGAAATAGCTTGCGTAGACGTACAGGTTCTCGACCACCGTGAAATCGGGATCGAGATTGTCGATTTGCGGCACGACGCCCAGGCGCCGCCGTATCGCCCGGCGCCGCGCCGGCATCGGCTCGCCGAGCACCTCGAGCGCGCCGCCGCTCGGCAGCGTTTGCCCGAGCACCATGCGCAGCGTGGTGGTCTTGCCAGCGCCGTTGGGACCGAGCAGACCGAAACATTGGCCCGGACGTACCGCGAGGTCGATGCCTCCCACCGCGGTAGCCTCCCCGAAGCGTTTGGTGAGCCCGCAGGCTTGGATGACGAGCGGGCTCCCCATCGACGTCAGACTGCGATCGTACCTTCCATCACCATCACGCTCGGCCCGCCGACGTAAAGCACCGTCGGCGTGCCGTCCTCCACGACCGCACGCGCGCTCAACTCACTCGGGCGTCCCATCTCCACCCCTTGGCGCACCGCGTAAGACACCTCGCCATCGATCACGCCGTCGTGCTTGGCGAGCACTCCGGCAAGTGCACATACCGCGCTGCCGGTCGCTGGATCTTCGGGGATACCGATCGCTGGGGCGAACATTCGGCAACGCACATCGGTCCCTTCGCGGGCATAGACCAGCACGCCGTCGGTACCGGCCCCGTACTCGTCCCACGAACCCGCGGAGACCCGAGCTCTCCCCAGCGCCTCCGTACCGTCGAGCGCCACCATTGCGAAGGGCAAGCCCACGGAAGCGACGGTCGCACCGTCGGCGTGAATCTCGGCATCTGCCAGACCGAGCGCGTCTGCAAGCCCCTCAGCGGGCAACGGCGGGCCGAGCTCCAGCGGCTGCGGCGCCGCTAACTCGCACTCCGCCGGCTGGCCGTCAACGACCCGGATGCGAACCGGCACGGTGCCCGCCAGCTCTTCGAAATGAACCAGGTGATCGCCATCGGCAAGCTCCCCGAACGCGCCCGTCGCGGCGAGGGCATACGCGGTCCCGACGTTCGGATGCCCAGCAAACGGTATCTCTTTCGTCGGCATGAAGATCCGTACCTTGCGATCGGCACCCGGGTGGTCCGGGGCAAAAACGAACGTGGCTTCCGAGTAATTGAACTCCCGCGTTATCGCTTGCATCTGGGCGGCGCTCAGCCCTTCGGCATGCGGGATGACGGCTAGCGGATTCCCGCCAAAGCGCGTGTTCGTAAATACATCGACCGTGTAGTATCGATACTGCATGAGGCCATGGATTGCTAGCTATGAGGATACTTTGGGGCGCAAAAACCTCGCGCACGATGCGGGTGGTCTGGGCGCTACATGAGCTTGGGCTCGACTACGACCATCGTCCCATAGAATCCCGCAGCGGCGAAACCGCCACCGACGTGTACACGGACATCAATCCCCGCCAGAAGATCCCTTGCCTTCAAGACGGCGGCCTCACCTTGGCCGAGAGCGCGGGGATCGTGACCTATCTCGGGGAGCGCTACGGGCCGTGCACTGACGGGAACGAGCTTGTCCCCGCACCGAACACCGACGAGCGCGCCTTCTATTTCCAATGGTGCTTCTTCATGATGACCGAGCTGGATGCGCATACGCTCTACGTGCTGCGCAAGCACCGCGATCTCGTTCACCTCTACGGCGACGCCCCCAACGCAAACAAACACGCTGAGGAAGGCTTCGCGAAGCAGGTGGCCGTGGTGGCTAAGGCGTTCGACGACGGCCGGGAGTACCTGCTCGGCCCCGCCTTCTCGGGCGCGGATATCATTCTCGAATCGATCATCGGTTGGGCAATCCGCTACGAGCAGCCGGTACCAGACGCGTTGCTCACCTATTCCGAGCGGGTCCGCCGGCGCCCGCACTTCGCTACCGCCTACGAGGCCAACTACCGGCCCAACGAGTCGTTGCCCCGAATCGCGATCTGAGCATGATGTTGACGAGCGCTTTGACCGACTTCCGCTACTGGAAGTGGCGGGTGCTCATCGCCTTCTGCGTCTTCTACTCGTTCAACTATCTCGGCCGCTTCAATTTCAGCCTGGTGCAGCCGGCAGTGATGGACGATCTGAGCTTGAGCGCCGCGCAAACCGGGTTCATCAACTCGTGGATGTTCTGGGGCTTCGCCTTCGGCGATCTCGTGCACGGACGCCTCGGCGAACGGTATGGCTACCGACGCATCGTGCTGCTCGGTGCGCTCGGCACCGCCACGTTCAACGTTGCCGCAAGCTATGGCGACTCCGTACTCGGTATCGCCGTACCTTGGGCGATGGTCGGCTTTCTCAATGCCGCCACGTGGTCACCTGGCATTGGCTTGCTCGCGCAATGGTGGGGCCGGCGCGAACGCGGGCGGGCCCTTGGACTGGTCGGGTTTGCAGCCGGGGTGGCCCTCCTCCTTGTTTGGATCGTCACACCGTGGGTTGCGGCGGAGTGGGGCTGGCGCGCGGCGCTTCGTTATCCGCCACTGTCCATCGCTCTGCTAGGGGTCCTCTTCTACTTCACCGCCCGCGACGGCCCACGCGATGTCGGCCTCGAAGACTACGAGGAGGGCGACGAGATATCCCGAGAGGCCGAAGCCGCAACAGACAAATCTCACATCGCCGGTCTTGCTGCGTACTGGCATTTGATGACGAACTGGCGTTTCTTCGTCGCTTGCCAGGTAAAAGGGCTCGACAACGTGGTGCGCTACGGCGTGGTGTCGTGGGCCCCGGTTTACTATGCGAAGGTCGGGGGCCTCGATCTCAAGAGCATGGCGCTTGCGACGTTTGCGTATCCCGTGGGCTATCTGTTCGCCCCGCTGGTAGGTGGATACATCTCGGACCGGATCTTCCACGGCAACCGCTCGAGCGTTATCGCGATCAGCAGCATCCTCTCCGCAATCTCGGTAATGGGTATGGCGGTTGCACCCGCGGATAGCATTGCTATCGCGGTCGTGCTTCTCGCAATCGTGGGTTTCACCGCCAACCTCTCCCCCCTGCCAGCGCTTGCCGTGGACCTTGCGGGCCGCCAGCTTGCAGGCACGGCGTCAGGGGTGTTGGACGCCCACGGCTACGTCTACGGCGCGCTGCAGGCGACCCTGTTTGGCTGGCTCGTCATGGCGTCGGATCACGGGTGGCTCCTGGTGTTCTCAGCGATGGCAGTAACACGCATCGTGGGACTCGTCGCGATCCTTCGGATACGGGTTTGAGCCTCAGGCTCGCGGCGGGAATAGCCCGGAGACCGCCTCTGGCAACGCGATGGCCAGGCGGTTGTCCAAGTCCATAACGACAGAGGTCACCACCGCTTCAGCGGATATCGCACCGTCGGCCTTCATGAGCCTCTGAAACACCGCAAAGCTCTTCGTTCCAACGCGTTTGGGCCAGGTCAGCACGTTGAGCTGCTCGCCGAGACGGCACTCGGCCAAGAAGTCGCAGTTCACGTTCACCACCACGGTATCGGCATTCGTATGGCCGGCGGCACGGCAAGCGTCCATCAACCCGCCTACGTCATACCAGGTGGTACGCCCGGCCTCGAAGAACTCGAAATACTTGGCATTGTTGACGTGTCCGAGCTCGTCAAGATGCGATTCGACCACCTCGACCGCGTGCTCGTACGGCGCTCCATCCGGCGCATCCATGCGCTCCCTCCCCGTCGTATCTACCGGCCTTTGAACATCGGATCGCGCTTCTCGGCAAACGCCCGCATGGCTTCTTTCGAATCCTCGTACTTGCCGAGCTCAGCCGTCATGCCCTGCTCGAACCGATATCCGTCGCGCAAGGTCGAGTGTTCGATGGCATTCATCGCGTGCTTCGCCAATCGCATGGCAATCGGGCTCTTCGATGCGATATCTCTGGCGAGGTCGAGCGCCGCGGGCATCAGTTCGTCGTGTGGCACGCACGCTTCCACGACGCCGAGGCGGTAGAGCTCAGGCCCGTCGATTCGTTGCCCGGTAAACATCAGCATGCGCGCTTTGGAATGCCCGAACAAACGCATAGCGTGCCGCCCGCCGCCGAGCAGACCCACGTTGATCTCCGGCAGTCCGAGCACGCCGCGTTCCGATGAGATGAGAATGTCGCACGATGCGGCAATGGCCAGCCCTGCACCGAGCGCCGGACCGTTGAGCGCGGCAATGACCGGCACCTGGGACTCGAGAATAGCGTTGAACGTTTCACGCGAACGGCGGCTGTGCTGCCAACCGTCACCCGGCCCCGTCGCCCGGGTCGCCCGGTTCTTGATGTCTGCGCCAGCACAGAAAATCTTCCCTGCGCCCGTCAGCACCGCAGCACGAACGTCGTCACGATCGGTGAACGCGTCAAACGCCTGCGTCAACCCTTCGAGCAGTTCGGGGCTGATGGCGTTGACCGGTGGACGGTTCATCGTAACCGTCGCGACGAAATCGCTGACTTCTACTTCCACGCAAGTGGTGTCCATTTCGTTCTCCTAGGGTGTGCCGCCGTCGAGCTTCAAAATAGCCCCGGTGCAGAAGCTCGAGGCATTCGACGCGAAGTAGAGCGCTGCGCCGACGACCTCATCGGGCTCACCGCCGCGGCGCAGCGCATAGCCCTTCGCGCGCTCCTTGAACTTATCCATGTCCCACGCTTTCGAGATGTCGGTGAGGAACGGGCCGCACATGATGCAATTGACCCGCACCTTCGGTCCGAATGCATGCGCCATGCCTTCGGTCATCGCATTGAGACCGGCTTTCGCGGCGGCGTAAGAAATGATGTCGCCGCGCGGGCGTATCGAACCGGTGCTACTCACATTGATGATGGAACCCCCGTCGCCGTCCCGCATGCGGGTAGCAACCAGGGCGCTCAGGCGAAATGGCCCTTTCAGGTTGACATCCAGCACCTTGTCGTAGAGCGCCTCCGGGACCTCCACAAGCTCGCCGTAGAGCGGTGACATGCCTGCGTTGTTCACCAGTACGTCGACTTTACCGAACCGCTCGTACGCGGCATCCACCAAGCCATCGAGCTCGTCCCAGTTCCCGACGTGACAACCGTACGCGAGCGCTTCACCGCCCCGGGCCTCCACCTCGCCCGCGAGCACCTCGCAGCTGTCGAGCTTTCGGCTCGTGATCACGACCTTGGCGCCGGCAGCGGCGAACGCGAGCACCATCTCCTTACCCAGCCCGCGGCTGCCGCCCGTAACGAGCGCAACCTTGCCCTCCAGGGTGAACAGTTCATTTGCATCCATCATTGACCTGCCGTGACGGGGGAGTGAATCGGATCATGCTAGTGTGCGCGGTCCGGCAACGGAAGGAGGAACGGAAATGCTCGAAGGGAAAAAAGTGCTCGTGACAGGCGCCGCGCGGGGCATTGGCCGCGCGATCGCCGAGAAGATGGCCCAGGCCGGCGCCGACGTCGCGGTCGCCGATCTACGCGAGGACCTGGTGGCCGAGGTCGCCGGCACCGTCGAAGCGGCCGGGCGCAAGAGCTTGAGCCTCAACGTCGATGTCACGATTCCATCCGACGTCGAGCGGATGATGAACGAGACGATCGCCGAGCTCGGCGCGATCGATGTACTCTTCAACAATGCAGGCATCATCAAGATCCAAGACTTCTTCGAGGTGACGGCCGAAGACTGGCAGCAGACGATGGACGTGAACGCAAAAGGCGTCTTCTTGTGTGCTCAGGCTGCGCTTCGCCACATGCTTCCCCGGGGTGAGGGGAAGATCATCAATACGGCATCCATCGCCGCACGCCAGCCGGTGCCCGACAGCGTGCCCTATGGCGCAAGCAAAGCAGCGGTGATGTCGATCACACGGTCTTTGGGCGCACGTTTCGCCGGCACCGGCATTACCGTCAATGCGATTGCGCCCGGCATGGTGGACACCGACATGTGGGACCTCATCGATGAGCAAACCGCCAGCCTGCGCGGTATGGAGCGCGGCGAGCCCTTACGCCGACGCGTGCGACGGATCCCTATCGGTCGGGCGGCCGTCCCCAATGACATCGCCAACGTCGCGTTGTTCCTTGCCAGCAACGCCTCCGACTATATGACCGGTCAAACCTTGAACGTCGATGGCGGCAGCGTAATGAGCTAACGTGTCGACGATTCGCTGAACAATGAAGGTCTGGTTAACGCAGCGACTGCGAGCGCTGCTCGAGCGGCTCGAGGTTGCGCCCTCACCATCGGATACAGCGCAAGAGCTGCGTTACTTGCATGCGCAGCTTGCATTGCTCAAGCAAGATCAAGTCTCACTCGACGCCATGCTTAAAGATAAGAAGGATTCGTTTCACCACAGCATTGCGGCGGGTACCACGACGCATGTGCAAGAGTTAGCCGAGCGCACCGCGCGGCTCCAGGCACGGATCAAGGTGCTCGAAGCACAACGACAAGAGGAAAAGGAATCGTGAACGCACCTGCATTTCATCGCGTACATCTCATTACGGGTGGCTTCCCGGTTGGATCGCTCGCGGGACACGACATGGACTACGCTCGGCATGCCTTGTTGGGACTGCTGTCTGAATTCGATGACGTCAGGGTTACCGTCGGCAACGACTATAAAGACATCGAGCGCTGGTTGCCGGGCACGGATCTGTTGATCACCTACGTGGCAGGGCCGTTTACCACCGACGAGGAAGCGGCGTACCTCGAGCAATGGATGAGCGCGGGCGGACGTTGGCTTGCACTGCACGGCTCCTCGGGCGGCAAAGCGGTGAAGTTCCAGGCCCCCGAAGGCCAACGCAAGCGCATGGTCAAAGCCAGTCACCACGGCGCAATCGGCAGCTTCTTTCTCAACCACCCCCCGATCCGCCGATTCCGAGTCGACGTCGCTAATGACGCGCATCCGCTTACCGCGGGCTTACCCAGCCATTTCGAGGTCGCCGACGAGCTCTATCTCATCGAACTGCAGGACCGCGCTTCGACCCACATTCTGCTCACCACAGAGCTCGAGGACGATCCGTCGCCGCCCGGATTTGGGTTTGCCTACCAAGAGGACACGTCCCGGCTCGACGGCAGCGCTACCCGCGTCATCGGCTACGAGAAAACGCTCGGCAAGGGCGGCGTCGCGTACGTTGCACTCGGTCATTGCCACAGCCCACAGAGCAACACCCAGCCGTTAGTCGACGAGAGCGTCGCCCCGAACGGTACCCCGCCCAATCCGTTCCGCGGCTCGTGGCAGGAGGAAGCGCTGCCGACGTTGATTCGCAATGGCATCAGCTGGGGGATCCGCGCCGCGTGAGCGTGCGCCCCGATCTGACCTGGCCCGAAGGCGGGGTCACCCGCGTGCCATACCGGGTCTATTCGGATCACGAAATCTATGCGCGTGAGCAAGCGCGGATCTTTCGCGGGCCGGTGTGGAACTTCCTCTGCTTAGCGCTCGAGATCCCCAATCCGGGCGATTTCAAAACCACCTTCGTCGGGGAAACGCCGGTGATCGTGACCCGCGACGGGGACGGCGGCGTGAACGCCATGGTCAATCGCTGCGCCCACAAGGGCGCATTGGTGTGTCACGAGCAGCGGGGCAACGTGAAGTCGCTCACTTGCATCTATCACGCGTGGGCGTATGACCTGAAAGGCAACTTGAAAGGACTCGCGTTCAAGGAGGGCTTACGCGGGCAAGGCGGCATGCCTGAGGACTTCGATGTCTCGCAACACCGATTGGAGTCGCTCACCGTGACGACATTCTGCGGGCTGGTATTCGGCACGTTCTCGCCCGATGTGGCGCCGATCGAGGACTACCTCGGTCCCGTGATCGCGGGCAACATCCGCCGAGTTCTCGGCCGCCCAACCAAACTTCTCGGCTTTCAGAGCCAGATGATCAATAACAACTGGAAGCTCTACGCCGAGAACATCCGCGACTCCTACCACGCCACGGTCTTGCATACGTTCTACACCGCATTCAAGGTAAACCGCCTCGACATGGACGGCGGAATCGACGTCTCTGAGCACGGCTGGCACCACATGAGCTTCGCCAAGCGCGAAAGCTGGGTGAAAGACGACCAATACGATGGCGAGAGCATTCATGCCAGCAAATACGATTCGCGTCTCAAAGGCCCCGCGCTTCTCGAAGCGTGGCCGGAGTTTCCCGACGGCATAACGCATTGTATCCAGTCGGTCTTTCCGACCCTGGGCGTGCAAATGACGCTCAACTCGCTCGCGGTACGATTCTTCGTACCCCGGGGCATCGACCGCACCGAGCTCTTCTGGATGTACCTCGGCTATGAGGACGATGAAGAGTGGATGACCCGGATACGGGTCAACCAGAGTAACCTCACGGGCGCGGCGGGATACGTATCACTGGAGGACGGCTGTATCAACGAATTCGTCCAGCGAGGCACCCGCGGCAGCCCCCATCAGGCCGCGTTTATGGAGATGGGCGGGCGGGACGTCGCGCCCAGCGAGGGCTCGAGGGCGACGGAGACCGCATTACGGGGCTTCTGGTCCGCCTACCGCGAGCTCATGGACGTGTGAGCATGGGCGACGCCGTAAGCGCTCCGGTAGCCCGCCGCATCGAGGACTTTGTCACCGACTACGCGCATTGCCTCGACGACGGCGAGTTCGAGGCCTGGCCTCAGTTCTTCGACGAGAACGCGCACTATCAGATTATCTCGAGAGAGAGCTTCGAGGCAGGCTTACCGATCGGGGTGATGCACTGCGACGGACGGGGCATGTTCGAAGACCGCATCCGCGCATTGCGCAGAGCAAGCATCTTCGAGCCCCATGTGTACTGTCATCTTCTCGGGCGGCCTAGGATTTTCCCCGATGACAACGGTAGCTACGGGGTACGCACAAACCTGCAAGTGCTGCGCACGATGCAAGACGGGCGCACCGACACCTTTGCCACCGGCAAATACCTCGACCGGATCGCCCTCGACGACGCGGGTTGCCGAATCCTGGAGCGCAAGGTCGTTCTCGATTCTCGCCGTATCGACATCCTGCTGGTAGTGCCGCTCTAACGCACGGGTACACCGGGGGGCGCGAAGGCATCGCTCACCGGCTGCTTCGTCGATGCGTCGATCGCCGGCGGGGTACGCAGGTGTTCGGGGTGATGGGCCAGGTAGGCGGCGCCGAACGCGAGCACGCTGTCTTCCCGGTGCCGAGGCCCGACGATCTGCAGCCCCATGGGCAATCCCGCCGCGGTGAAGCCGCAAGGCACCGACAATGCAGGAAGGCCGGTGATACTAAACGCGTAGGTCGTCAAGATGACATCGTAGAAGTGCGCGACCTCCCGCCCTGCCACGTGGGTCGGCAGGGGCCCATCGAGCCGGAACGCGGGGACTCCCGCGGTGGGGCAGATGATGAAGTCATAGGTTTCGAGTACCGCGCGCACGCGGTGCCAGTACAACGTGCGGCGGCGCTCGGCTTGGGTCACCGCGCGCACATCCACCGCGTGTGCCGCCTCGACTTGATTCGTGATTTGCGAGGTCATGTCGGCGCGGTGCGCATCGTAGCGATCCGCCAACCGAGCGATCAGATTGAACGAGCGGGTACCACCGATGATGTCCTTGAGATCGCCGGCGTCGAACCGTACGGGGTCGACGTGCGCACCCAATGTTTCCAGATCCGCGACCGCCTGATCGACACCCGCCCGCACCTCGTCATCGAGTGGCACGAGGCCGTCTAGATCGCCGATGTAGGCAATGCGCATGCCTCGGAGATGATCCGCGAGATCCTCGGGCAGCTGCCAAAAACCGGCCGGGGCCGCAGGCAAGGTGCTCGGATCGCGTTCGTCTGGGCCTGCGATCACCGAGAATACGAGCGCAAGATCGTCGATGGTCCGAGCGAGGGGGCCTTGCACATGGGCAATCAGGGTGTCCCATGCGAACTCTTGGGGATACACCGGAACTCGGCCGGGGCAGGGTCTTAGCCCGACCAGTCCGTTGAAAGCCGCCGGGATACGAATGGAGCCGCCGAGATCAGTCCCGATGCCGACCGGCGCCAACCCTGCCGCAACCGCAGCCGCGCTGCCGCCGCTGGATCCCCCGGGGGTGACGTTGAGGTCCCACGGATTGCGCGTCTGCCCGAACAGCAAGTTCGAGGTATTGATGTCCGCAGCAAATTCCGGTGTGTTCGACTTACCAAGGATGACCGCCCCTGCCTCGACCAGTCTTTCGACGAGGACGGCGTCGGACTCTGGAACGAAGTCGGGCGAGAGCTTAGATCCGAAGGTCGTCCGCAACCCGCCGGTCTCGATGTTGTCTTTCACGACAACCGGCACACCCTCGAGCGGCCGGGCGGGCTCGCCCCGGCCCAAGCGTGCATCACACGCTTGGGCGGCTGCCTCGGCGGCGTCGTTGACAGTACAAATCGCGTTGAGAGTGGGATTGACCTCGTCGAGATATGCTCGAAATGCGTGGAGAACCTCGGTGGCGCTCACATCCCGATTCGCAATGCTCTGAACTAGCGCCGCAGCGGACAGCGCTCTGATGTCTTCCTGTACCATGCCTACAACGTAGCACAACGAGGATAGGCAGATGTGCGGATGCGCCGAACCCAAGCGCTACTCGGCCCCGGAGGCCCTTTGCTCAGCGCGGCTTCGACACCCACCAGAAAGCCCAGGTAAGCGCCGGCGCGCTCGATCTCGAAACGAGGCCTAGCCGTCATGTCTTCACTGGATGCCTTCGTCTCGGCGCATGCGCCAGAGTGGATCTCGCTTCGCCGGCAATTTCATGCCGATGCGGAGCTCGGCTTTACCGAGTATGCCACCGCAACCACGCTCGCCGAACGCCTCTTGTCGCTCGGTTTCGAGGTGCGGGTGGGGGCGCAAGTGATGCGCCCGGAGAGCATGCGGGGGGTGCCCCCGCAGGGGCAAATCACAACGCGGCAGGACGCAGCGAGGAACCAGCTGAGCGCCGCCGAACGCTGGCTGGCACACATGCCAAATGGACAGACTGGCGTCATCGCCGAGATGCGCCGCGGCGAAGGACCGGTGACTGCGCTGCGCTTCGACATCGATGCGCTGCCGATCCTCGAGTCCGACGCAAGCGAGCATACCCCCTCGCACGCGTCGTTCCGCTCACACAACCACGGTGTCATGCATGCGTGCGGTCACGACGGGCATGCGGCGATCGGCGTCGGGGTCGCAGAATGGCTGAGCCAGCCCGAATCGAGGTGGCGGGGTACGGTTCGTTTGATCTTCCAGCCCGCCGAGGAGGGCGGACGCGGTGCGAAGCCCATGGCCGATGCCGGCGTCGTAGACGACGTCGATTACTTCTTCGCCGCACATCTCGGCACAGGATTGCCCTCGGGCAAGATCGCAGCAGCCGGCGTCAGCATGCTCTACTCCACAAAGCTCGACGTGCGACTGTCAGGGCTTGCCTCCCATGCCGGCGGAGACCCCCAGGGCGGACGCAACGCACTGCTCGCAGGCGCCGCCGCAGTGCAGAACCTGCACGCCATAGCCCGCCACTCTGGCGGCGCGTCTCGGGTGAATGTCGGAAAGATGGTCTCTGGGGAAGGCCGCAACATCACCGCTGCCCATTGCCTCCTCGAGATGGAGGTCCGGGGTGAGACTGAGGAAATTGCCGATTACATGGAAGCGCGGGCGCGCACGGTCATCGAAGCAGCGGCAACGATGCACGACGTAGCATTCGAGGTCGAGGTCGTCGGTCAGACGATTGGTGGCCCGTTTGATGAGCGGGCGCAAACGATCGTCGCTGACGCAGCGGCTGCGACCCCCGGCGTTCGGGAGGTGCTGGCCACCTGGCGTCTTACCGGCGGAGAGGATGCGCCTTTCTTCATGCGCCGGGTGCAAGCGCGCGGCGGGGTCGCAGTGTATTTCATCATTGGCTCGGACCTGGCGGCCTATCACCACGCGAACAATTTCGACTTCGACGAAGCGTCAATTGCCATGGGGGTCGGCGTGTACGCGCGCGTGGTGGAGCGGGTCGGACAGTTGAACGACCCTGGCGTGAGCACTTAGTGCGGGCGTCTAGCGAGGAACCACGCCTGGAGCGGCGCTTTGGCGCCGGCATGATCATCGCCGCTTGGGTGCTCATCATGGGCTTACTTGCGATACCGCTCTCGGGGCTGCTCGAGGACAAGTACAACCCAAACCGGCGCGTTGAAGGGTCGAGGCACTCCGACGGCACCACCGAGGTGACCTTGCTACGTAATCGACAAGGCCATTACATCGCACCGGGGCTCATCAACGGACGACCGGTGAGCTTCATGCTCGATACCGGTGCCACAGTGATCTCGGTGCCGGAGCCCATGGCCCGGGATATCGGCTTAAAGCGAGGCCGGCCGGTCACCTTGGAGACCGCAAACGGCGCACGCCGCGCATGGGCCACCCGCCTCGACCGAGTCGAGCTCGGCCCCATCCGCCTCGACGACGTGCCGGCGGTCATCAACCCCGGCCACAGTACAGCGCAGGTACTCCTCGGGATGAGTTTCCTAAAGCAGCTCGATTTCACGCAGCGCGGCCGCGAGTTGACCTTGCGCCATCGCTAGCGATCTTTAAACGCCCGCCGGCCTCGCCCGCGCAGCGCGACGGGTTTGTCTAAAATTTCCCGAACGACGATCGCTTCGCGCAAGCGGGCGGGATCGCGCAACCGTTGACGAAGCGCCACCTTTGCCGGTGGCACTGAGCGCTCCTCAGGAAGCGGCGGCGGCATGTCCAACTCAAGGGAAGGCGGGCAAGCAGGCGGCTCATCGAGAAACTCCGGCTCGGGATCCGCCGGGTAGTACACCGGCCCGCTCCGGCGCTGGCCCGACTGGGGCGTTCCGTACCGCTCGATCTCAGCTCGCTCCTGAAGTTCCTGCAAGCCCTCTTTGAGCTCGTCGAGCCGCCCCTTGATCCAATTGCCGAGCACGACCGGCGCTACTCGGCTTCACCGCGGGCAGGCGCGCTACCCTCGCCCGCGATGCTCTCGCGCATCTGGGTATCCGCTAGGACGTTCTTCAACTGGTAATAGTCCATCACACCCAAGTTCCCGGCATCGAACGCGCTCGCGATCGCTTTCGGCACCTGCGCTTCGGCCAGGACGACCTTTGCCCGGTTCTCCTCCACCAGCGCCGTCATCTCTTGCTCACGAGCAACCGCAAGGGCGCGTTGGCGCTCGGCTTGGGCTTGGGCGACCTTCTTCTCTGCCTCCGCTTGGTCGATCTTCAAACGCGCACCTACGTTGTCCCCGACGTCGATATCGGCAATGTCGATGGACAGGATCTCGAACGCGGTGCCAGAATCGAGCCCGCGCTCGAGCACGACCTTGGAGATGCGATCGGGATTCTCGAGCACCGACATATGGCTATCCGAGGAGCCAATGGTGGTGACGATACCTTCACCTACCCGGGCGACGATGGTCTCCTCGGTGGCGCCGCCCACCAGCCGATCCAAGTTCGTGCGTACGGTCACCCGCGCTTTCACCTTGAGCTGAATCCCGTCGCCAGCGATCCCGTCGATCGTCGCACGGCCCATCTCACCGGACGGGACATCGATGACTTTCGGATTCACAGAGGTATCGACCGCCTCTTTGACATCGCGGCCCGCTAAGTCAATCGCGCACGCGCGATCGTAGGATAAGACGATGTCTGCCTTGTGCGCGGAAATGAGCGACTTGACAACGCGCGACACGTCTCCCCCCGCAAGGTAATGGGCTTCCAGCTCATCGGCCGACAGATCGATACCGGCCTTCTTGGCGGTAATCCGATTGGTCACCACCGAGGTGGGATTTACCTTCCGAAAACGCATGAAGATGATTTGGAACAGCCCAACCGTCGCGTTCGAGAGAACGGACTGCCACCACAGCCAGAAGGCGTTCCATATGAGGGATAGAATCGCCAACACGATGATTCCAATGATGACGCCACCAATGAGCTCTAATGACATGTGTGTCTCCCGCTACGTGCCTGTATCAACCGCTACGACGTAAATCGCCGGGCCTTCGATGCGCTCCACGCGAACTGGTCTGCCCCGCTCGAGCGAACCGCTCATCGCCCGAACATCCACCTCCCCCCCTCCGAACCGGGCCCGACCCGAGGGCATCGCAGGGGTAACCATCTCACCGACCGAACCCAAGCCAATGCCGAAGCGGTCGGCTAGGTGGTGATAGCCTGCCTCGGCAGTAATCTCGCGCTTGGGGATAAGCTTGGAACGTTGCACCCGTGCGATTCCCCACCGTGTAATAAAGAACGCGATGACCGGGACAATACACAAGAACACCCAACCCACCCAATCCGCGGACTGAAACGCGAAATAGATCGAGCCGCCCACCGCGGCAAGCGCCATGACGAGCAGGATACCGAACGATACGAGAAAGAACTCGAGAACGAGCAGCGCTGCGGCGACGACGAGCAGCGCAACCGCGAAGAGCAGAGGCTCGAGAGCGAATGCCATCAAGTCCCCTGCGAGACATCGATTTGTCTCACCACCAGCTCTCCGAACTCAACCGCTACCACTTCCACGGGCTGGTCGACCTCGATGTACGTGCCGTGCTCAGCACGCGCAGTATACGCGTTCATCTCGACGGTCACCGTACCACCGGGGCTAAGCGCTTCGTTCGTCGTGCCTGCCTTGCCTACCAGACGCTCGGCCTGCTCGGCGCGAGCGGAGGTCGACGTCGCGACGATTTCCTCCGCGAGCGCGACGCCATGGCGCGCTAACACACCAGGATTAGCGCGTGAGGTCATCCATACCGATCCGAGGAGCCCCACCACGAGGATCGCTACGGTGTAGATTCCGTCGAGCGCCGCGTCCGCCAAAGCCTCGCGAAACTGCTCGTCGGAGAAATCGAAACCGAGCTCATCGGGCACAAAACCGAGTACCAAGCCGCTGAACAATGTGACGCCGCCGAGCACCCCCACAATCCCACCGCCAACCGTCGTGACAAGCTCCGCGAACAACAACCCCGCCCCGAGCACAATGAGCACGAGCTCGAGATTGTTGACCAAATCGAGCGCAAAGTGGGTCATGAGGAAGAGCGCCCCGCACAGCGCGCCGAGGCCTGCCCAGAGGCCCACGCCAGGCGTCTTCATCTCGAAGATGATAAAGAGGAGAGCCAGCCCCGCGAGAATCGGGCCAAAACTGGCAAGAAACCAGGCTGACTGCTCCGATGCGCTGGGGCTGAGATCGGTCACGGTCGCCGGATCGACATCGAGGGTGCGATAAAGCGCCTCGAGGTCGCGCACTTCACCGGTTGCCATACCGAGCTTGATCGCCTCCGG
>Ga0310344_10000848_pt1 | contig 23807 bp, 16 predicted proteins | sample HC15DNA20200_MG_FD_203801 | JGI IMG/M metagenome (GOLD analysis project Ga0310344, IMG submission 203801) | Marine microbial communities from station ALOHA, North Pacific Subtropical Gyre - HC15-DNA-20-200_MG | ecosystem: Environmental > Aquatic > Marine > Oceanic | place: Pacific Ocean: North...
TAGATTTCGGATGCACGGATTGCAAAGAAAATTAACGTCTGAGAATACTGAAGCGTCTCAGTTCGTTCAAGAACTTAAAGAAATTCGAAACGCTCTCGAAGCTGCGGGTTTTAAGATTTAAAGAGTGTTCTTAGGGATCATTTATTCCGTCAGGGATGTTATTTCAATGGGTGTTTGCACGACTTGTGTGAATTCCCCACGCTTCAGGAGTTGTCGTCCTTTTCCTCCTCTTGCAGTGATGCCATATTTGGCAGTACTGATGTTTTGAGTGGCTCCACGATTTGTTTGAACGGTCAAGAATTCTCTGTCACTTGTCGAGACAGTGAAGCCCAGCACAGAATCAATCTCTTTCTTAAGTTTTATCAACATGACACCTTTTCCGGGGCCTGCTAAAAAACTAATATCATGGGCTTTACATAACAACGCACGAGCTTTTTTTGTGGCTGCAATAACGACGGCGTTTTTGTTTTTAAGAACTTTTACCCCTATCAGTTCTGCGTCTTTTGAGGGCTTCGCGTAACGACGGCCCATTTTGGTGCTCGGTTCAAAAAATGGTTCGAGGCTGAATCGAAGTCCGAACCCATCACTGCTAATAGTTATGGCGTGCGTCTCTGGCTGAGAGTCTTTTTTCTTGGCAGTAATTCCGGTTGTTACGCGTGGGTCAAGGCTCGTAGCGGTGAGAATATATTCTCCGTCTTTAAATCTAAAGAGTTTTTGTATCGGTTCTCCGTGTCCTGTTGAGGCCGGGACGTCTATCAGTCGACAACTATATGCTGTTCCAAGATTGCTGAAGAAGACACAAGTAGACCGAGTGCTTCCTGCTACTGTATCGAGCAGTTCATCCCCTTCGCGCAAACGCGTACTTGAGATATCCCGGACCTCCTTTTGTCGTTTGATCCACCCATCTCGTGAAATTAAAACGACACAGTCTTCATCAACAATAAAATCGTCGTCACTGTATTCAACATCGTTTGTCACACTTTTGATTATTGTTCGACGTGGATTAGTCTTTGAATTTCCATGATCCGTTTGGATAGTTTTGATCTCCTCCCCCACAATTTTCCAACGGGAGTCTTCGTTTTTGAGTAGGCGATCGATCTGTCTTACGCGTTTCCTTTTTGATTCCAATTCTTCTCGTATAACTAAAATTTCTAATTTGGCGAGCCTGTAAATCTTCAGTTCCAAGACGGCGTCTGTCTGGATCGGATCAAGCGGAAATTTTTTCATGATTTGCTCGGCTGCATCCGCTTTGCCGTCAGAGCGACGAATCAATTTGATTATGGAATCAAGAGCGTCAAAAACTCGCACAAAACCTTCAAGGGCATGGAGTCTTTTCTTGAGTGTTTCAAGTTCGTGTTCCAATCTTCTTGTAACGACGTCAAGGCGGAAACGCAGAAAGTATCGAAGTGCTTCATGTAGTTTCAGTCGCTCTGGACGAGACACCTCCGATTGTCCTGTTGGAACAAGGCAGGTCAGATTCACGGAAAAGTTTGTTTGCAGTGGGGTATGTTTAAACAAATAAGCCATGACCAAGCGGTCGTCTGATTCACTTTTCAGTTCAAGTGCAATTCGAACCTTTTCAGTTGATTGGTCCGTAACATCAAGCAAAGGTGGCAACTTTCTTGCAATAATGATTTCTGCGATTTGTTCAATTAACTGTCCTTTGTTTGTTGCATAGGGAACAGATGTAATAAATATTGTTTTGGTGTTCCGAAAAGTTGGTCCTTTTTCCCACGTGGCTCTTAAGCGTATGGTTCCACTTCCTTTCTCATAAATTGTTTTCAATTCTTCTGATGTATTTAAGATTTGGCCGCCGGTGGGAAAATCAGGTCCTTTGATGTATCTACATAACCTAGAACTAGAAAGTTCGGGATTGTCCAAAAGTTTTAAAAGAGCTGTGCAAACCTCACCCAGATGATGAGGGGGTATGTTTGTTGCCATTCCTACCGCTATTCCAGTTGCGCCATTAATTAAAAGATTTGGAATACGTGCAGGTAAGACAGTGGGTTCTTGTTTTGAGCCGTCGTAATTTGGACGGAAAGCTACGGTGTCACGATCAAGTTCAGAAAGTAAGTCAGTGCTTGGATTGTCAAGTCGACATTCCGTATATCTCATAGCAGCTGCGCTGTCTCCGTCAAGGGAGCCAAAGTTGCCAATACCTTGAATCAAGGGATATCGCAGTGCAAATGGTTGAGCCATACGCACAAGAGTGTCGTAGATTGCGGAGTCTCCGTGTGGGTGATAGCTGCCCATAACGTCACCGACAACTTTTGCACACTTACGAGGTTTGGCATCGGACGTCAGTTTCTGCTTCCACATTGTGTATAGAATTCGGCGTTGAACTGGTTTAAGCCCATCCCGTACATCTGGTAGCGCACGAGAGGTGATGACAGAGAGTGCGTAATTCAGATATCGACTTTCTGCAGCTTCATGAAGTGCGATCGCTGTTTCGTTACTGGATTCGTCAAGATGGTCATGTTCCGCGTTATCCACAGCGTCGAGCAACGGCCTCTGTTTACGAGATTTCTGTTTTTTGCTTGTCGCCAACTTAGTATTCTCCCGAGTATGTTGTTGTGTGCGTTACTCGAAATGTAAATTGATTATCGCATACGCGAGGCACGCCATTAATTGGATTCAAGATCTGATGTTTTCGTGTCATATATTAAGGTTGTGAACATTTGGTTCCAAAGGATCTGTTAAGTGATCTTCAAGAAGATCAACGAGTTCTGACAAAATCATGGCTGTCGCTCCCCATACCCGTTCTTCCTTTAACTGGAAATATGGGATATGAATGCATGTGTTGTTCCTCCAGATAAAACCTTTTCTTGGATTATATTTTTCAGAGAGAATACTTTGCAGTGGTACTTCGAGAATCCGTGAGACTTCCTTTTTTTGTCGATTAAAGATTAGTCGATCATGTGCGATGCCTATGACCGGGTGGAGCGAAAAATTACTAACAGGTATGTAAAGAGGAGAGAGCGATCCAAGTAATTGTATGTGTTTCGATCTAACCCCAATTTCTTCCATGGTCTCCCGTAGAGCGGCCTCCTCAGTGGATTCTTTTGGTTCTACTTTTCCGCCTGGAAATGAGACTTGATCCTTGTGTTGCGGTAAGGTTTCCGAGCGTAAAGTCAGTAACAAATGGGGCGCGTCGTTGTTTGGGTAGAGCAGAATAAGGACGGCAGCTTTTTTCGCTCCAGGTTTTATTTTACTCGGATGCCACCCTCTACGTGGACGTGGTGAAAGTTTGATGTGAGCCGCCGATCCTGGGAGAGGTCTGGTAAGGGAATCCCTTAGGCGTGTTTCGATCTGATAAAGTGAGCAATACTTTGAAGCCACGGTGCAATAAACTAATTGTACAGCACCAAATAGAGCCTTCCATTTTTTGTCGGATTCTACATGAGCGACACATCGGAGTCTAAACAACAATTTGATCGCGGTATAGTGGAAGGTCCGCTTTACCGAGCTGTCTGGAAACTCGCTTGGCCCACGATGTTAGCCAATGTAATTGGGGGCATACAGGGCATTGTCGATCAGGCAATGGTCGGATATTACGTTGGACATACAGGTAATGCAGCAATTGGTGTCAGCATGCAGATATTCATGTTGGTCATTGCCTTCGTTGCTTCAGTATTTACAGGAATGGGTGTCCTGGTTGCCCGTTTTGCGGGTGCCGGTGATCCAGGCAAAGTAAATCGAACTGTTTACCAAGCGTTATTAGCTGCAGTGTTTATGTCTCTAGGTGTGCTCGCTCCCGTTGGATATTTCGTCGCACCCTTCCTTCTTGACATGATTAAGGCTGCGCCTGAAGTGCAGATAGAAGCACTGTCTTATATTCGCATTGTTTTTGTTTTCAGCATTGGCATGCTGATTTTCTTTTTAATGAATGGTGCGTTGCGCGCAGCCGGTGACGCCAGAACTCCATTACGACTTGGCATCCTGATGACCGGACTGAATGTTGTTTTAAATGTTGTTCTCATTCGGGGATTTGGACCTATTCCTGCCTTTGGAACTATGGGTGCTGCAATGGGTTCAGCCATTGCCAGCGGCATCGTCGGATGTATTTTTTTGGCAATGCTTTTTTCAGACCGTCTTGTAGTCAGATTTTCGCGGACGATGTCTTGGTTGCCGGATTGGGTGGTCATCAAAGAGTTGTTTCGATTTGGACTGCCAACCGGAATTCAAGGAATTGCGATGAATGTGGCAGGTGTTTTGTTGCTTCGATTTATCGGGTCATTAGAGTACAGCGCAGAAGCTCAGGCTGCCTATGCGGTTGGTTATACAGAATTGTTTGCTTTGATAACGTGGACATCTGTAGGGCTAATGGGGGCTACAGCTGCAGTTGCTGGACAAAACCTGGGTGCTGGTTATCCTGAACGAGCTGCACGATCTGCACAGGCTGCAGCCGCGATAGGATTGGGAGTTGCTTCTGTGGTGGGTCTGTTGTTTATCGTTTTTCCCCGTGAACTTTTGGCGATTTTTTCTCTTGATCAAGGGGTGGCCTTTGATTTGGGAAGCGGATTACTTACTTATTTGGCAGTTTCTGGTTTTTTTGTCACGGTAGCTTTGACGTATACCGGAGGACTTCAAGGTACCGGAGATACGAGAAGTCCGCTATATATTTCCATTATCTCTCAGGTTGTAATTCCAATTGGGTGGTGTACGTTCCATTCATCGTTTGGTCGATTACAGGCCGATGATATCTGGTTGGCTATTGTTTTGGGACATATGACACGTGCCACATTAAGTGTTCTCAGATTTCGGCAGGGTAACTGGAGAAATATCGTAATAAATATTGATCGCAAAACCTCTTAAGTTGTGCAACGGAAAACCTTCAAAGTGCGAGTGTGTGCATATGCCTAAACATTCTGATCTCAAACCTTCTACGGTAACTGCTCAGGCAATGGGTGCCCGCGATCCGACAACAAGGGCAATTATTCCTCCGCTTATTGCTTCTGCTCCCTATGAGCGTTCTTCAGATGGTTCGTACCCCGGGGGGCATTCTTATACTCGCGACCAGAATCCGACCTACAAACCTTGTGAAAAGTTATTGGCCCATCTTGAAAAGGGTCACGAGGCATTGTTGTTCAGTTCTGGTATGGCTGCGGCTGTGACCGTTTTTGAAAACCTTCCTTTTGGTGCCCATGTAGTAATTCCTGAATATATGTACTGGACGCTTCGGCTGTGGTTGGAGGAAATGTCTAGGAAGGGACGTTTCGTATTAGATTCTTCGCCGAATGGAGATCTTGATGCTCTTCGTGAGGTAATTCGTCCTGGTGTTACGAAACTTGTCTGGGTTGAAACTCCTTCAAATCCCACATGTGCCATAACAGATATTTCTGGTACTGTGGAGGTAGCCCATCAAGCTGGTGCTCGAGTTGTAGTGGATGGAACGATTGCTACTCCTGTCATCTCTCGCCCACTTGAGCTTGGCGCAGATATGGTCATGCATTCGGCTACTAAACAACTCAACGGACATTCAGATGTGCTTGCGGGGGTTTTGATTACGGCTTGCGATGATGAAGATTGGGCCAACATTAAACAGGATCGTAGTATTCGTGGTGCCGTGATCGGGCCTTTTGAGGCTTGGCTTTTGTTGCGAGGATTACGCACGCTATTTTTGCGAGTCGCAAAGGCATCTGAAACTGCTCAACAGATTGCTGAAATGTTAGTCGAGGTGCCGAACGTGACAGAGGTTTTTTATCCAGGACTAGCCTTGCATCGAGGTCATGATGTCGCTTTACGTCAGATGCATGGCGGATTTGGATCAATAGTTTCCTTTCGTGTGGATGGATATAATGAAGCTTCTCGTGTTGTTCGGGCCCTTCGTGTTTTTAGAAATGCGACCTCACTAGGTGGTGTGGAGAGCTTGGTGGAGCATCGAGCTCAAGTCGAAGGGTTGCAGACAAATGTTCCTGAAGATTTAGTAAGACTTTCGGTCGGCATTGAAGATGTTGACGACTTAGCTACAGATTTGAAACAGTCTTTGATGACCTGAAAATGTAAAAAATATCATAATTTAATAATTAGTTTCATCTACCTCTTGTTCAATTGCAGAGTAAGCACGGTCTCGAAGTTGGAGCGTTGCCTGCCAGTCTTTTCCTGATGGATTTAAAGGTGAGCCGATAGTGATATTAATTTGGCCAGGTCTCAGTAAAAAGGTGCCCGCTGGCAAGATTCGTCTGGTTCCGCTAATAGCGATGGGCACGATTGGACGTCCGGTTTCGACTGCAGCTCGAAATGCCCCCAAGCGAAACGGTAACAAACCAGTCTTAGCGACGAATGTTCCTTCCGGAAAAATAAATAATGATTCATCGTTTTTAAGAGGTTCAAGAACGGCGGCAGCTCCATCAATCTTTTTGGATACGCTACTTTTGTCGAGTGTAATGTGATTGCCCCTTCGGAGTACGGTTCCTAGAATTGGATACTGTGCCAGTCTTGCTTTTGCGGCAAACCTTGGCGTAACGGGTAAAACTGACATCATCAGCGCTGGGTCTAGGTAGCTAGCATGATTAGCTACAAATATTGAAGGTTTAAGTGTGTCTATGTTTTTCAGACCTTTAACATTGATTTGGCAACCGGAAAACCGAAACATCTGCCATGTCCATTTTCCTATCAGGCGTGTTCCCCAAGAACCCTTTGGACCAATGGAAAGTAGCGCCCACAAAAAGGGTGTGGTAGATAAAAAAAGTAGTAACACGTACAGTGAATATCCGGCTTTAGCAAGCGCACCAATTACTTTAAGTGATAAAGAGATACAATGCCTTACAGCTAATCGTCCCCATTGAGAGACGGTTGATGACCTGCCTCGCGCTATATGACCAGAAAGAAAAGCGTCTCGTGTGGCACCCCGCCTAATTTTTCCGCTTGAGGTTTTCCGAACTGCACCCGGAGGAGCCAGGACCACTAGATCTGGTGGAACTCCTAATGTAGACACAACGCGTTCCGTAATTTCACTTTGCACTCTCTGTTGTTCAGCACGCGCCTTCAATTTTGTTTCGGCAACAATCACGAACTGCTCGGTTCCCTTGTTTTCTTGGTGTACGCCGAATGCTGCAACGCAGCCTGTTCTTACACCTGTTACGCTGCTAGCAGTTTCTTCTGCTTCGTGTGGATGAATATTACGGCCTCCAGAAATAATTAAATCTTTGTGACGGCCTGTTAAAAAAATTTCACCGTTTATTAAATATCCAAGATCACCGGTTTCGAGCCATCCATCTTCCCCGATGAGTTTTTTTGAGGCGTCTAAATTTCGATAATAGCCAGTGGTGGCTGATGGGCCACAGAATTGGACACGCCCTTGGACCCGGTCAGCAACGGGTACTCGATCTTTATTGACTACACGAATTTTGTGATTTGGTAGGGCCCGTCCACAGGAGACAATTTGTAAATTTTTAGAATTTTTTCGATCTACCGGATTTGCGCGACCAGTTCTTTGGAACTCGACGCGGTCGATTGTGTCTATTTGAGCACCACTTCCCGGGGAGGTCACAGCCAATCCTAGAGAACATTCTGCTAAGCCATACACAGGAGATAAAGCTTCCGCGCGAAGGCCGTAAGGGGTAAAGCGATCAATAAACTGCTGCAGACTTTTCGGGTGCACCGATTCAGCACCATTTAGCAGGTATCGCACTGTACTAAGATCAAGTCCAGTTAAGTCGTCGTCAGAGATCCTTTGTGTACATAGGTTATATGCAAAATTTGGGGCCGCAGAAATCGTTGCTCTATTTTCGTGGAGAGCGTTTAACCACCGGACAGGTTTAGCAAGAAATGCAAGAGGTGACATCAGGATTAATGGGGTGCCTAGATAGAGCGTGCCGAGCCAGGCACCGATTAATCCCATGTCGTGATAAAGCGGCAACCAACTCACTGCTATATCATCTGACTGAATATTTAAGCCCTGTTGCAAGGCCCGAATGTTTGCTAATAAATTTTGGTTTGTAAGTAATACACCCTTCGGATTCCCTGTACTTCCAGACGTGTACTGAATGAGTGCGGGGGTGCCCCCGTCAGAGTTGTTTGAGAGGTTGTTTTTAGAAAAGTTATGATTTCCCTGAGCAAGTTGTGCCGGCGTGACGACGCCCAACAGAGATGGAACTTGACTTACGAGCAGTTCAGTGAGCCGTTTGATTTCTGTAAAAGTAATCATTACGCGGGCTTGTGAATTTTGAAGTATCCCAATTTGTCTCTGTGCGTGTTCTTCAATTCTGTCGGCTCGTACGGGTGGATACATCGGAACGGGAACTCCACCAGCTAAAAGAGTTCCAAAAAAAGAAGAAAAAAATGCTCGCTCTGTTCTGAGCATAATGGCAACTGTTTCGCCTGTAATTAATCCTTTTTTCTTCAGACCAGCTGCGATGTCCATTGATTCGTTCCACAGTGCACCGTAGGTAATTAAAGATTTTTTGCCATTGTCTTCTCTGAGTTGGATATGAACACGATCGGGTGTGTGGTCAGCGTGTAACTTCAACGCGTCTATTAGCGTTATTGCTGATACCGGAGAAGTGGTCGTTTTTACTTTCGTTTCTTGTATCTGTATTTTTGGTTTTACAGATGTTTGACCAGCTGACACAACCATTGCTGCTAAATCTTGTGGTGTGTTTGCCTCCGTCATGGCGTTGTCGTCGAAGTCAACGTTAAAAGCCTTCTCAATTCTCATAAGCAACTCGACGCGTTCAAGGCTGCTTATACCAAGGTCAGATTCGAGAAGGTCTTTTTCGCTGGTCTGATGTTCTGTGCTATTAGTGCGAAGCTCGTTCACGAGTTGATCGATTATGGTTAGGATTCGATCTTGAACTTCTTTGGGTATATTAGGGAGGGTAGGGGAAGTCATTTTTGACAATGGTCCCTTGCCGAACACATAAATAAGAGTGAAAAATGTATTTGTTAAATTCTCTTGCTTAGTTCAGACGCTTTATTGTCTTTATAACTATAGGATTTCGAGGAACGTCTCGCAACCCGTCTACAGAATGTGTTGAAGTGCCACCTATTTTATCAACCACGCTCATGCCCTCAACAACTTTTCCAAACACTGCATAACCAAACCCGCGGTCACTTCTGTCTTTGTGATTTAGGCTGCGATTGTCTACGAGATTTATAAAAAATTGGGCTCTTGCAGAATTTGCATTCGCGCCACGGGCCATGGCAAGTGTTCCACGACGATTTCGAATTCTATTAGTGGCTTCGTTGAGAATTCCTCCCCGAAGGCCTTCAGTTTTAGGGGTGAGTTCTTGTGTATAGCCTCCACCTTGGATCATGAAATTCCTAATGACTCGGTGAAACATTGTACCGTCGTAGAATCCATTCTGCACGTATGTGAGGAAGTTAACTACGGAAACCCTCGCATCGGACCGGAAGAGTTCAACGGTTATATCGCCTTCACTGGTTTCAATTACCACACGAGGGTCTGGTTGTTGATCTTGTTCGGCTATTCCAATAGGAACGAACATCACAATTAGACAGAAACATATGAATGCACGGATTAACGGCATAACTTATTCTTACCTGTTAGTTTGTTCTTATGTATTTACTTGATGGAGATTGCGTTAATGACCACCGGCTCCGTAGGTACATTCTGGTGTTGACCTTGGGCCCGAGTGGCAACCGCAGCAATTTTATCTACGACGTCCATTCCAGCAGTAACATTTCCAAAAACTGCATAACCATAACTGCGAGTATCTGTTCCGCTATTGTCGAGGCTTCGAGCGTTATCAACGGTGTTTATGAAGAATTGTGATGTGGCGCTGTCGACGACATTTGTTCGTGCCATGGCAATAGTTCCACGGGCATTACTGATTCCGTTGGTCGCTTCATTCTTAATAGGAGCCCGAGTCGTTTTTTGTGATAGATCGGCGTTCATGCCTCCACCTTGAATCATGAATTGTTGGATTACACGATGAAAAACTGTACCTTCATAAAAACCATCATTTGCGTAAGCAAGAAAATTTTCTACACTAATTGGAGCATGATCTTGAAACAGTTCAATTGTGATATCGCCTAAACTTGTTTCCATTACGACCACTGGGTTAGTTTGTGCAGTGGATTCTGTTGGGCTCAGGAATAGTGTTACGAATAATGAGGCCACGGTTAATGTGCGGAAAAGCATTTGTAAACTCCTTGAGAAAATGTTGGCTGACTATTCCAGCCAAATAATCGAAAGTAAATTATTTTGATTTTTATTGTTGACGTTTCGCCACTAACTTGATTGTCTAATCAATTATTCTTGTCTTTGATAACCTTGATGTGTGAGATTGATGGTTAACCATCGTTTATACGAGCCGAGTATGCATAATAGATGTCTAGCTGTCCAGTGTCTGTTACGCGCCATTACGAGCTGAAGAGAGCATTGTTGACTAAAATGGGTACTGTTTTGGAAACTGAACTGCAACCAACCACTAATGAAAAACAGAGTAAAACACCTGACTCCGAGACAGAGGTATTGGTGAATGACGCTGTGATCGCTGAGACTGCTGCCACTAATAATCTAGAGAATAGATTCGAAGAAAATTTACAAAAGCTCGAACAATTGTGTGGAACAGTTGAAGGTTTGGCCAGATCAGAAAAGTTGGGTTTGGCTGGTGCTGAAAAACATTTACGTGCGGTGAAGCGGGCAATCGATGAGGTAAGCAATAAAGATTCAAAACTTTCTCTGCCGAACAAGCGTTCTAGGGAGTCGCTTTTAAAACGCCTACGTCGGGCGCACACGGGTTTGTTGAGGCGCGTGAGGGAATTACGCGATTTTTCCGATTGGCAACGGTGGGCGAATCTTGGGGTGCAGGAGAACTTGTGCGCCAAGCTTGAATCGGTCAGCAGTCTCTCTGATGACGCGGAAGTGTCCAAGCAACTTAAATCTATTATGTCGCAGTGGCGTCAGGTTTCTGATGTTCCAAGAGCGCAAGGGGAATCTTTACGTAAACGTTTTCAAATTGCGCATGATTCAGTCTTTCCACGCTGCCAAGCTCACGAGATCGCCAAACAGAAAGAACGAGAAATAAATTTAGATCTTCGTGTTGAACTCATTCAAAAAGCTGAAGCTTTAATGATGTCAACAGATTGGCTTAGAACGGTAAAAAAAATGACGGAGTTGCAGGTGCAGTGGAAGGCCATTGGTCCTGTTCCTTATAAGGACCAAAAAGAAACATGGTCCCGTTTTAGCGAAGCATGTAATACGTTTTTCTCTCGTAGAAAAGAGGATTTAGCCAGGCGCAAAAAAGATTTACGTGGGAATCTTAAGCGTAAGGAAGAATTGTGTTTGAAAGTTGAAGAGCTTGCAGATTCACCGGATGTTGTTGGTTCGATTAAGAGCGTGAAAAAGGTGCAGGCAGAATGGAAAGTTGTTGGTTCGGTTCAACGGAAACAACATGAAGCATTGCTTCGCAGGTTTCAAGTAGGATGTGACGCCATTTATCAAAGGGCACACGACCTTGAAGCTGCATCACTAGCTAAAGAGGCTGTGGAGTTAGAAAAATTATGTAAAGCGACAGAAGAGTTGTTTCCTTTAAATGATCAAGTTGAAACGCCGAAGGATTTAGCGAAAAGAATCCAACAATTACGTAGCCAATGGCATCAAACTGCGCAAAGTCCACTCGCCAGGCGTTCTGGTGTGACTAAAAGATTTGAACAGGCGATAATTAAAGTGATTGAACATTTTCCTGAAATGTTTCGTGGCACGAAAGTAGATCCTGTTCTTCAGTTAAAAAAACTTGAAGATTTATGCGCTCGTGTCGAGCTTTTGCTCGAGAAGGATACTTCGGATTCAGCTAAGAGGCATTTTTCTCCAGCTGAACTTCTTGCGGCTAACTGGAGAGAAGCGTTAGCTACTAACACAATGGGTGCGAAAAGTGACTCAGATTCTAAACAACGAAGGTCAATGAAAGAAATAAAGAAATTACAAGACGAGCGCAAACAAATTGGTTTTTTGGTTGGTTCAGAGTGCAGAAAACTAGGTCTAATTTTTGAGAAGTCCTGTGATCGGGTTTTACACGCTGCTAAGTGTAAAAATAAACAAGCGCAGTAATGGATGATATTCTTAGTTCGACATTAACGATAATTTCATATAAATCAGGGAAAGACATTGAGGCGTGTAATACTTCTATTTTCTTGCTTTGGCTCAATTTTGATTGTGGCTTGCACGTCTATCGAGTCACCTGTTGATGGCAAGTTTTCCTCTCGGGATATTGTCAAGGTCTTGGCTTCCGACGAATTCGAAGGAAGGTTAACAGGAACTATTGGCAGTGAAAAAGCTGCAAATTATATTATCGATCGTCTTGTAGGAATTGGAGCCAAACCACTTCCAGGATGGGACACTTTTCGTCAAGCATTCCAATTTACAGCTGGGGTTAGTGATGGTGGAACTTCTATGGTGCTGGCTGGTATGAATGGTACTCAGGAGTGGGCGAACGAAGAGGTTCAAGCATTATCTTTTTCAAAAAATGGCACGGTCTCCGGACAATTGGTGTTTGCAGGATATGGTTTGTCAATTCCGGAAAGCGATGGATTTAGTTATGACAGTTTTTCGAGCCTTGATGTAGAAGACAAAATAGTTGTGGTTCTTAGATATTTTCCTGAGGATACGGAAGATCAATTGCGCGCGACCCTTTCTAGATATGCTGGGTTGCGCTACAAGGCTTTCGCCGCTCGTGAACGTGGTGCTAAAGGGCTTATTGTTGTGACAGGGCCACGCTCTCCCAACGCCGGTTCTCTGGTACCGATGTCTTTTGATACTGCGATATCTGGTTCAGACATCGTAGCTGTCAGTGTTACGAGTGAAATCGGTGAGTTGCTTTTTAAACAGACGGGTCAGTCTATTGAGTCCGTGCAAGAGTCCCTTGATTCTGGTAATCCACATGTCACTGGTTTTGAAATTAAAAATATAGAGGTACAGTTGTCAGCCATTGTCAATCGAGAAGATCGAACTGGTTACAATGTTTTAGGTTTTCTTCCCGCTTCTAATCAAACGGAAGATATTGAAAAATCTTATGTCATGCTTGGCGCACATTATGACCATCTCGGCCATGGCACAGGGGGGAATTCATTGGCGAGGAACGGGGAAGAACAACAAGTTCATAATGGAGCTGATGATAATGCTTCTGGTGTCGCGGCTGTTCTTTTGGCTGGAGCTAACCTGGCTCAAATAAAAAGAAAAAGAGGCGTGATTCTTTCGTTTTGGTCTGGAGAAGAGCTTGGTCTTCTTGGCTCAGCCGACTTTGTTAGGCAGAGTCCTGAAACAATAGATAATCTATCCGCATATCTTAATTTCGATATGGTTGGGCGATTACGCGACAATCGTCTAAGCGTTCAAGCGGTCGGCACGAGTTCTATCTGGGTTGAAATGATCGAAGAACTTAATGAGGTGTTGGATTTTGATATTGCTTTTGTGGCTGATCCGTACCTTCCGACCGACGTTATTAGTTTTAATCAGGTTAAAGTTCCGAGCGTTGCTTTTTTTACAGGAAGTCATGAAGATTACCATCGCCCAACTGATGACGCAGAAACAGTTAATTACGATGGACTTGAACGAATTTCACAACTCGGTGCTATGACTGCCGGCGAATTAGCTAATCGTATCGCGCCTCCAGATTTTATCGTTGCGCAGCCACGAGTCGAAAATTCTGGTCGAAGTCCGATGCGTATTTTTACGGGAACTATTCCTGACTATAGTGAGGATGCTCAGGGTTTGTTGTTATCTGGTGTCGTAGCCGATGGACCGGCGGAGAATGCAGGCCTGCAAGCTGGTGATATTATTATCAAACTGGCAGGTAGAACGATAGCCAATATTTATGACTATACGTACGCGCTTGATTTACTTAAAGTAGGAGAACCGGCAGACATAGTTTTTCTCCGAGATGGTGGCACGAAAGAGACCGTGCTAGTACCGGAAGCGCGCCAGTAGTGACATTCAGGTAATCATTGTAATCCTAACATCACACGCTAATTAGGTATGCTTGTTTCCAGCAAAGTTCTAGTAATTTTTTGGAGTCCTATTCAGGAGGTCCTGAGTTTGCCCCTTCTTTAAGAGCCCAGAGGCGATTTCGCGTCAGGATATACATTACTCCGTCCTGAACGACCGGTGTGCTGTACACGGCTGCACCCATATTGTATTCTCCAAGAACTTCCAGCTCTTTCCCTGCCCGCAAGACTGCGATATCGCCATCTTCGTCTCCCAAGTACACTTTCCCGTCTACTGCAAATGCAGAAGCCCAAACTGCCGCAAAAGTGTCATGGGTCCAGAAGTACTCACCTGTTTGGGCGTCGAGAGCGTGTAAGAAACCAGAAAGACTGGAGATATATACAATGCCATCTTGAATAGCCGCAGTGGACATAGTCCGATAAAAATCTTCTCCGCCCCGATGCCACACCACATGTGTGTCCGTCACATCACCGGTGCCTGTTGCGTCTATTACCCAAAAATGCCCAGGCGCTTCACCATGTTCAGGGTCTTGGCCAACTCCGATATAGACCTTGTTATCGTAAACGACTGGCGTTGAAAGAATATTGTTCCGTGTTCCTCTTCCACCGAGAGCCCATTCTGAATCTTTCGGATTGCAATCGAACTGCCAGACGATTTCACCTGTATCAGCATCAAGGCTGTAAACAATTCCATCGCCTCCAGGGAAGATGAGTTGACCAGAGCCGTCAATTTCTGCGTAGGCAGGGTTTGTCCAACTACCATGAAGGACATTTTCACCAACGACCGTGTTTTCCCACACCAACTCACCAGTATTCTTATTCAGTGCAATGAAGTTTGGTGAGAACGGTGAAGGAACATTAACGTGTCCTTCGTCTACACCGTTGCCTGTTACGGTGTACAACATGTCATCAATAATTAGTGGTGAACCGGTAGCGAGGTTGTGAGGAAAGACGTCAAGTTCGCCGATCATATCGTAAGACCATATGATGTCGCCGGCTATTTCAGACGTGTCAGTTTCAGCGGTGAATGGGCCATCATTTTCCCCATCTTTAAATCCATTTACATCTAAACACACGACGTGTGCCTGATTAGACACATAATAGATCTTGTCACCTTCCACATAGGCAGTTGAACAAACGCCCTGAAGCGGCCAGTCGTTTACTCGGCCTGCAGGAAGTTTGTCGTGTACCATTTGCCAGAGAAACTCTCCAGTTTCTGTAAAAGCCATCGTAACGCCTTTGTCGCCTTCGATGCTTTCGTCGCGACGTCCTTCATTGTTTGTGCCGACATAGATTCGGCCATTACCCACGACTGGTCCGCCATAAGCTTGAGAACCAACAGGTTGTGACCAAAGTACGTTTACTCCGGTACTGGTGTCCCATTCAGACGGCAACCCAGTTTCATCCGATGCCATATTTCTTGATGGCGAATTACCGAACATACCGTTTTCCTGCGCCACAGCTAGAGAGCCTAAGGCGGCAAGTAATATTGCTAAGCCAAATATAAATCTATGTCGAGTCATTAGTTCTCCATCACTCTTACATTGTCATAAAAAACGTCAACCGGTGAATATGCTACTAGACCAGGACTACCCGCGCGGATTGGAAAATCATCTTCAACAGTAATAGTCCAATCTGTTGGTTCGTTCTCAGCCATTTTCCATATTTTTCCTTTAATAAGAGCTTTATTGTCATTAAAACTGACTTGTAGTTTTAGCGTATACCACGTATTTGTTTGCCATTCAAAAGGTACGCGTTCATCTATTCTGAGCTCTGCAGCCCAAGATTGTATCTGGATTCGCTGGGCATTGCCCTGTAAATCTAGAGTGTATCCGCTATTGATAAGACCGAGATCGGCTCGTCTCCTACCTTTTTCTGTTGCGATTGCGTCTGCTTGAATTGTGTAGCCAGACATGTCAGCGGGACCGATATAAAGTGCATGTCGATGAATACCTGTTCGTGACGGACCTTTGCGAAGGAGTTGCTGTCCTCCTTCGTCGAGTGGACGAAGATTGCCACCTCCACCGATCCAAAATGGAGGACGTCCGTTCTCAAAAGTTTCGGTCCACGGTAATTGTCCGTAAACCCTAACTTGAGCAACTGCACTAGCCCCATCTGCCGATGCCGTTACTTTGCCAGTTTGTGTCGGGGAGTCTTCTGTGGTGGATAGGGTCCCGCTAGAAGAAAGTTGGCCACTTGGCAACCCTTCAAGTGTCCAATCAACTGAGGTCGATCCTAGAGCCTGCCCATTGGCATCAAATGTTTTAATCTTAAAAGAGACTGACTCGCCAGCGTTGATAATTATTTCAGCTGGTACGATTTGGAGGCTACTTACTTGTCCAGGTTCTTTTTCTGTGCCTCGATCACCCATATCGAGGGCACGGGCTTCAAAAGGTTGGTTTCGGTCGCCTAAACAATAAATCCCAGATTCAGCAGTGAAATAAAGACGACCGTATGCAGGTGCAAAAGAACCGTATATCTCGGCATAACGACCATCTTCTACCTCAAGTTCTTCAGAGTCTAATACGGTAACCCCATTGTCCACAGGTTCAAGTATGCGGACATTACCATTAACCTCTGTGACATAAAGTTTTCCGTCTGCCCACACAGGTGATGATTTACCTACATTCCCAATACTGGTGGTCCATTTTATTGCACCGGTAGTTGAATCAAGTGCAACAAGGTTGGCAGAGTTGTCAATCAAGTAAAGCTGACCACTTTTTAACGAGGGAGACGAAAACCCAACAGCTAATTCATCAACGCGCCAGAGTTCATGTGTTGTGGTGACATCGCCATTTCCAGTTCCATCGATTGCCACGACTCGACCCATTACACCACTGTCAATGTTTTCCTCGCTATGTGCGACATAGATAGTAGAGCCGTCAACGAGAGGAGAGACGTTAATACCGCGTTGTGAAAGATGGAATTCCCATACTTTTTCTCCTGTCCGTGCAAGCAAGGCATAGATGTGACCGTCTGCATTTCCATCAATCAAAAGACGGCGGCCATTAATAACGGCAATACTTGGGACAGATTGGGTATTCATGTCGGCTACGTTACCACCGGGTGTTGATATCCACTGAACCTCTCCGGTTCGTTTGTCGAAGGAAATATAACGATGACGAGGAGGTCCAGCGTAATTTCCCCAGAGTCCGCCAATAACTGACAAAATGACGCTTTCTTCATCGAGGACTGGGGTCGAGGTCCGGCCTCCATAGCCCGAAGCTCGTCCCAACTCTTCTGCAAGTCTCCAACTCCACACTATCGTGCCAGTAGAATCGAAAACGTTAAAGTGGCCATCAATATTTAAGGCATACAGATACCCGGTAGCGGGATCTCCAGTTACACTTCCCCATCCGACACGATTAAATGGAACAGTCGTGTTCATTACACTGAAGCTGTGTTCCCAAAGTTTTGTCCCAGTTTCTGCATTCCAGCAAGCCACTACTTCTTTTTTGGAATCGTCATCACCCCTTCGTCCGTTAGCACAGACACGTCCATCGAAGACTACCGGTGTAGAGCGACCAATCCATGAGTCAGACCAGATGAGATTTTCCCCGTTTGCTGACCAGCTTGAGATCAAATCTTTTTGTTCTGAAACGCCATTCTGTCCGTGGCCTCGCCAGCTGGGCCAGTCTTGTCCCCCAGCTAGTGAGGGAGTAAGCATGACGTATAAGAGAATAATAGTAGCGGCTGTTAACGATCGATTTTGTACTGTAATCATCGCTTCATTCCTTGATGAAGTAGAAAGCTCATCCAGTATCTAAATTAATAGAGATAACCAGAAAACCAGATGATATCATGGCTAGCTCAGCCGTTCGACTATCCAAACACCTGCAATAAGTGCAATAAATACCGACGCTGGGATTACGACTCTAGAACGATACCATTTCCGATGCCTAAATTGACCTACTGTTAACCAAGCTGCTCCGATCACGATCAGCTGTCCAAATTCTATGCCCAAATTAAAACCGATTAAACTAAAGACAAGTTCATTGGAGGGCAACATGAGTTCGGTTAAAACACTGGCAAAGCCGAGCCCGTGTAGTAGACCAAAACTGAATACTACGAGTGCTCTCCGTCCTGTCACTCGTGACAAAAAAATGTTTTCTACAGCAATGTAGGCAATTGAGATCGCGATCAGAGGTTCAATAATAAATGTCGGTAAATTAATCAGTCCAAAGGTTGCCAATGCCAGTGTAAGAGCGTGAGCCACGGTGAAAGCCGTGATCTGGATTATCAGTGATTTAATGGCGGTGCTTAAGAAGAACAATCCAAGAACAAATAAAATATGATCTGTTCCATCTGGAATGATATGGCGCAGTCCCATTCCAAAAAATTGGCTTTGGATATAAATGGCAGATTGGTCTTGAACTCGGGCACCTAATTCGATTGGTTCACTGCGTGCGCCACGTTCGACAATAGATTGTGTTGTTGTTTTATTTGTTTCATCGACAACTGACAAGTGCACATCAGAGAATGATCTTGATGCAAAAAACTCTACATCTTTTGCGTCAGGCGGAATAGCGCCTTTGAGTCGGGCTGTCAGTCCCAACATGGTCGGGATATCTGCATCGAGAGCCGCGGCAGTTCCGTAGTCAGGGAAAGTCACAGAAAATGGTTCAGGCTTTCCTGAAAATCGAACACGAACCCGTCGTTGAAAGAAATTTTCTAGGCGATCGATAGTATTTTGAAATTCATTAGGGTTAAGTTGTTTTAAGGCAAAAACTAATTGTTCGTCTTCCGTATCTTGACTTCTTCCTAATGCTAGAGCATCAAGGTCACAGGTCATATTGACGGTAAAGGTGCCGTCCGTGTGTAGTATGAGTTGGGTAGCGGTGAATGTTAAAGGATGAGCTTCACTTAAATTAGGAAGAGCAAAAGTCGTAAAAATATAGATAGTGGTAAAAAGTGTTGCACGGACGATTGTCATGGGCAAGTGGTGTGGTTCAAACAGACACAGCTATTCTAGTCTTATCTTAATTCGATAAGGTCGACCACCGCGGAGAAAGTTAATTACCGTGTCTGCTTGAACACTTATCCGGTTAAATGAGGTAATGGCAGACTTTGTTTCTATTATGTCTGATCCTCCGATTCGATAGATAAGGTCGTTCTCTTGAAGTCCAGCAATGTTTGAGATGCCGCCATTTTTTACCACTACAACGAGGATGCCGCTCCTGGTTTGAAGGTTTTCTTCTTGAATATGCGCTGATAGATTTTCAGAAAGTTTGGCGTCACATACGGTTAGTCCAAAAAGAGATATTTCTTTGCGGAATTCATCCTGACAGGTGTATAGCTCGGAAACTTTATCTTGAGACCACACATTAGAAGTGCCTATTATAAATATCCCGAAGACAGTGAAAAAAATTTTTCTTTGTGTCCAGTTTCTATAAAAATGCCAATTTTTTTCACACAGCCCACTAATTCTGTGAGCACTTCTCTTTAACCGACGAGTCGGGCTAAGTTTTTGTAGGTCCACTTCGACAAAATTTTCCAAATCAGACACGCCCACTAACTAATGAGTCCACGACTCCCGGTTCCGCAAGTGTTGAAGTGTCACCCAAATCTTCAACGTTTCCTTCAGCAATTTTTCGTAGGATTCGTCGCATGATTTTCCCGGAACGCGTTTTTGGAAGTCCTTCAGTGAACTGAATTTTTTCCGGTGAAGCATGTGGACCTATTTCGGCGCGCACGGCTTTAATTATTTCGTCTTTCATTTCATCGGTCACTTCTTGACCAGTCTTAAGCGTTACGTAAGCGTAGATGGCGTTGCCCTTAATGTCATGGGGATACCCGACAACAGCTGCTTCAGCTACAGCCTGGTGTGTACCGATTGCTCCTTCGATTTCAGCCGTGCCCAAATTATGTCCAGAGACAATGATTACATCGTCCACACGCCCAGTAATCCAGTAATAACCATCTTCATCACGTAAACACCCGTCGCCAGAAAAGTATTTACCTGGAAATCTAGCGAAATACGTGTCAAAGAATCGTTGTTGATCTCCGTAGACGCCTCTCATCTGGCCAGGCCAAGATTCAAGCATACAGAGATTCCCTCGAACGCCGTTTCCCTCAAGTATATTGCCCGAATCATCGACTAATGCTGGTTTTATGCCAAACAGTGGGAATGTGGCAGAGCCAGGTTTTGTGGGTGTTGCTCCAGGTAATGGTGAAATAAGGATTCCACCTGTTTCAGTCTGCCACCAAGTATCGACTATGGGGCATTGCTCTTTGCCGATAACAGTGTGATACCAAGTCCACTCAGGTGATTTGATTGGTTCTCCAACCGAACCGAGCAGGCGTAAGTTGGAAAGATCATATTTTTCAGGCCAAGTATCACCTTCCTTCATAAGGGCTCTCAACGCCGTGGGAGCCGTATAAAAAATGTTGACTTTATGTTTTTCGCAGACTTCCCAGAATCGGCCCCAATCGGGATAGTTTGGAACGCCTTCATACATCATCGTTATAGCACCGTTGGCTAATGGTCCGTAAGTGATATAGCTATGACCAGTAACCCATCCGATATCTGCCGTGCACCAGTACACGTCACCGGGCTGATAGTCGAAAACATAGTTGAAGGTTGATGCTACGTAAGTCAAATAACCGCCGGTTGTATGGAGAACACCTTTTGGCTTTCCGGTTGAGCCCGATGTGTAGAGTATGAAAAGAGGGTCTTCTGAATCCATCCATTCAGGTGGACAGGTTTCATCGGCAGTCGCTAAGGCTTCATGCCACCAGATATCTCGACCTTCGGTCATCTCGACAGGTGTGCCGGTACGGTGGACAACGATGATTTTTTCAATGCTAGGAGTTTTCTGAACGGCTTGGTCGGCGTTTGCTTTCATCGGAACGTCTTTTTTCGTGCCTCGGACTCCTGTATCTTGGGTGATAATTGCTTTGCATTCTGAATCGTTGATACGAGTCACGAGACTATCAGCTGTAAAAGCACCAAAAACAATGGAGTGGATGGCACCAATTCGCGCACAGGCGAGCATGGCTATTGCTAATTCAGGGATCATTTGCATGTAAATACAGACCCTGTCTCCTTTTTCGATACCGAGATTCTTGAGTGCGTTTCCAGCCTTTTGCACTTCTTTATGTAGTTCGGCATAGGTATAGGTTTTGGTCTCAGAAGGATCATTCCCTTCCCATATTAATGCTATGTTGTTACCACGACCTGCTTCGACATGCCGGTCTACGCAGTTATAACAAGCATTCAGTTGGCCACTAAGGAACCAAGCGATTTCTGCTTTGTTGTAATCAAACTGACGAACAACGTCCCATTTCTTAAACCAAGTAATTCGTTCAGCTTGCTCTGCCCAGAAGCTTTCTGGGTCAGCGATCGAGCGCTCATACATATCCCGATATTCAGCAAGGGATTTCACATTTGATTTGTCAGAAAAATCTGTAGGTGGGTTATAAGGTGTTTTGGTTTCATTTGAGCCATTTTTGATAGTCACGCTTCATTCTCCTAAATTTCTGTATCAAGATATGTTGAACATGTACGATTATTTTTAATGTTTAAACGTTTCTTTTAAATGTTCTACATTTTTCAGACAAAATGGGCTGCTAATAATATATTACTGGTCAGTCTGTTGGGCCTGTTTGGCTTTGGCTTCACGACGACGGGCGTGAAGAATTGGTTCTGTATATCCATTTGGTTGTTCGCAGCCTTTAAACACCAAATCAGTGGCAGCCATAAAAGCCACGCTTTCGTCAAAGTTCGGAGCCATTGCCGTATAGTTTGGGTCATCTTGATTCTGTTTATCAACTACGGCGGCCATTCTTTTCAAAGTTTTGACTACCTGCGCTTCCGTGCACACACCGTGGCGGAGCCAGTTTGCAATATGTTGACTCGAAATACGAAGGGTCGCTCGGTCTTCCATGAGTCCCACATTATTTATATCTGGAACTTTTGAGCAGCCAATACCTTGATCGATCCATCGGACTACATATCCCAAAATACCTTGGGCGTTGTTGTCAAGTTCTTCTTGGACCTCCTGATCCGACCAGTCATTTTGTTCAGATACTGGAATTGTTAAAATTTTGTTAAGGTCAGCAATAGGACGTGATTTTAATTCAGATTGTCTTGATGACACGTTAACTTGATGATAATGCAGTGCGTGTAGGATGGCAGCCGTTGGCGACGGAACCCATGCTGTATTGGCGCCAGAATTGGGATGGGCGATCTTTACCTTTAACATTTCGGCCATTAAATCAGGCATTGCCCACATGCCTTTGCCGATTTGCGCATGTCCAGGGAGGCCACATGAAAGCCCTACATCAACATTCCAGTCTTCATAGGTAGTCATCCATGTAGCTGTTTTCATGTCTTTTTTTCGAATCATTGCTCCTGCTTCCATCGCCGTGTGCATTTCGTCTCCGGTCCTATCGAGAAAACCGGTATTGATAAAAAATACTCGCTCCTTAGCAGCTCTGATGCATTCTTTTAGGTTCACTGTTGTGCGACGTTCCTCGTCCATGATTCCAATTTTTAGTGTGTATTGCTGGAGTCCAAGAATTTTTTCCACACGACCTAGAGTTTCATCCGTAAACCTAACTTCTTCTGGCCCATGCATTTTTGGTTTTACGATGTATACAGAACCGGAACGACTGTTTTGCTGTTTTTGAAGATCGTGCATTGCAATCATGGACGAAACCATGGCATCAAGTAGTCCCTCAGGTGTTTCGTTTCCTTCTTTATCTAAAATTGCTGGGTTAGTCATTAGGTGTCCTACATTCCGAATTAGCATTAGGCTAATACCCGGCACCTTATATTCGGCGCCATCAGGGCTTTTGTAGACACGAGGAGAATTCATGACCCTAGTGACGAGTGTCTCATTCTTTTCAAAAGATTCACTGAGGTCACCTTTTATTAGGCCTAGCCAATTTCGGTAAGCTACGACTTTGTCGGCGGCATCTACGGTAGAAACGGAATCTTCTAAATCCATAATTGTGGTGAGCGCCGCTTCCAACACTATATCTTTCACGCCAGCTTTATCACTTTTCCCAATTGGACTGTTATAGTCAATAGCGATTTCTATGTGCAGGCCATTGTGTTTTAACAAAATAGCAGAAGGAATTTTGTTGGAGCCGGTGTATCCCACAAATGTTGAAGGTTTACGAAGCTTGGTATCTGTGCCGTTGCTAAGAGTTGCGGTAAGCGAACCATTTTCAATGAAATACGAAGTGACATCTTTGTGGCTACCCATGGAGAGTGGGACAGTGTTGTCAAGAAAATTGCGGGCAAAGGTGATGACTTTAGTTCCGCGAATTGGGTTATATTTTTTTGAAAGATTTGCCCCGTCGCTTTCTGAAATTACGTCTGTGCCATATAGTGCGTCGTAGAGGCTTCCCCACCTTGCGTTAGCAGCGTTTAACGCATATCTAGCATTGGTAACTGGGACAACGAGTTGTGGGCCTGCGACACTTGATATTTCCGGGTCAACGTTGTCCGATTCAACAGTAAAGATGCCTCCTTCAGGAACAAGGTACCCAATTTTCTGAAGCATCGTTTTATACTCTGCCAAGGTGAATTTTTCATCTCGTTTGGCCAAGTACCAATTATTGATTTTGTGTTGTAGGTCGTCTCGTTTATTAAGTAAGTCTTGGTTTAGCGGTGATAGATCCTTAATCAATGATCCAAAACCTGACCAGAACACTTCTTGCGACACACCGGTTCCAGGTAATGCTTCAGTGTTTATGAAGTTGTATAGAGTTTTGTCGACTTGAAGGCCATTAACTTCGATCCGGCTACTCATTAGTCCACCTTACTTTCTTTTCACAGGCAATGCTTCAGTCAAGAATTATTAGACGTATCGTTTTTAAGACTTTAGATTTAATTGATTATTGCCACATTTTTATATCAAATCACTTTGCTGCCAGTATTGTGTCGGATT
>Ga0310344_10000849_pt1 | contig 23807 bp, 24 predicted proteins | sample HC15DNA20200_MG_FD_203801 | JGI IMG/M metagenome (GOLD analysis project Ga0310344, IMG submission 203801) | Marine microbial communities from station ALOHA, North Pacific Subtropical Gyre - HC15-DNA-20-200_MG | ecosystem: Environmental > Aquatic > Marine > Oceanic | place: Pacific Ocean: North...
CTCTCCCTTCCCGATCCAGGTCATCAGAACAAAAAGCTCCCCTCTGTAGTCAGAGTCTATCGTCCCTATGCTGTGAGGTAGAATCAGTCCTTTCGAGCCCAGAGAAGACCGAGCTCTTACCTGCCCTTCGAATCCCAATGGTATGGCTATGTGTAGTCCCGTCCTCAACTTCACACTGGATCGAAATGGAACCACAGTGTCCTCCAACGAGTAGAGATCCCAACCTGCAGCATGTTCGCTACCCTTTGTTGGCATTCTTGCACCTGGATCCGTCCTTGCGATCTTTACAACCACGCCATTCTCCACGAACCAACGAAGAAGACCAAGTCCTTGACCGTTCGCCACACTCTCCCGGTGAGGTGAAAAGGAGTACTATTGTCGCAAGTCTGTGAGCAACCCAGATTACCAGTCCCTTCTGGACAAGGCTAGGGAGGGAATTCCTAAGGACATTAGCGAGCGTTCTAGGTGGACAATGCCACAGCCCGACATAATGATAGAGGGAAGCCAGACTATCCTTCGAAACTTCTCAGAGATTGTCGATGCTATGGATAGGGACGCCAACCATGTATTCCAGTACCTGCTTAACGAACTGGGAACTTCTGGCAGCAGGGAGCAGGTCCGAATCATGCTGAAGGGTAAGGTACCGCCCAAGAGGATCAAGGAGAAGATCGTATCGTACGTCAAGACCTTCATTCTCTGTGGGGAATGCAAGGCTCCAGACACCAGATTTGTCAGGGAGGACAGGACTACTCTGCTAAAGTGCCAGGCCTGTGGTGCTACTCGTCCAGTAAGACTGTGATAACCCCCTACAAATCGAGTTGAAATCGTATTTTTCGTAGTATATTGAAATCACGTCGTAATCGTTATACGGAATTTTGGAATTGACATTCCATGCCCATAGCAAGATATTGGGTCGTAAAGACCGGCGGAATCGACATCCTCGAAGACATCGAGTTCGTCTGCAATGGTGATGTTCTCGCAATGATGGTTCCTGGCGGAATGTAGTCACGAGAAGTCCAGTAGAATCTTGCCACGATTCTTACGGTCATGCATGTGCTTCTGAGCCTCAGCGACCTTCTCGAAGCGCCACACTGAGTCAATGACGGGGTCAATTTGGCCTTTGAGGAGCATGCCCGAGAGGTCTTCGAGATGACCCTTGAAGATGGATTCGTCATCCAGTAGCCCCATGTGGACTCCGAACACCGCCTTATTCGAGCGCATCATCTTGAGCGGGTCGAACTTGGGCGTCGACGCCCACATGCCAATGGCTGTTGCCAGCGAGCGCTTATCGCCCTTGACAGCAGAAGAGGCGCCGAAGCAGTACAATCTACCTCCGCGGCGTAGAGCTTTGTACGAGCGCATCAGATGCTTTCCACCTACAGGGTCAATGGCATGATGCACGCCTCTGCCTTCGGTCAGTGTCCTGCAAATCGAGACGAAGTCCTCAGATTTGCTATCCACGAAGTGCACTCCCAGCGATTCTACGAAATCCCTCTTTGGAGCCGATGCAGTACCAATCACCTTTGACACTCCGTAAGCCTCGCAGATCTGTGCGACTGCAGTGCCCACCCCTCCCGCAGCATGGTGGACAAGGACAGAATCTCCTTCCGATAGATTACCCAGATGAACCAGCATATGGTAAGCTGTGCCGTAGGTCACAGGAAGTGCAGCTGCTTGATCATAAGATATCGAATACGGTAGTGTAACCACTCTAGAAGCGTCTAAGCACACCATCTCTGAATAGCCTCCGAACCCCGTCATCGCCAGTACGCGCTGCCCCTTGGTAATCCCCTCAACTCCATCTCCCAGCGAGATTACTTCTCCCGCAGCCTCGTATCCCGGAGTGAAAGGATAGTCGGGGTTTGAGCCGTACAGCCCCTGCCTCATCATCAGGTCTGCGAAGTTTATGCCTGCACGATGAATCCTCACGCAAACCTCGCCTTCGCCAGGAATCGGGTCATCCTCCTCTACGATTTGAATCGAATCGACTCCACCTACCTTTGGGTAAACTACCTTCCTCATTCATTCACCCATGAGGTGTTCTTGTGAGGGACTATTCCCCTTAATGTGGCGTAGAATATGACTCAGTCCCTCTTCATCTTCGGGTAATGAGTACCACGTTCCTTCGGGGTAAACGACGCAAGATGGCCCCTTCTCACACTTGTCAAGGCAACCGGACTTGTTTACTCGAACGTCTTCCAATCCAGCATTCCTCGCTGCTCTCTTTAGCCTAGTCATTATCTCCAAGGATCCCTTCGCACCACAACTGCCTCTGGCGTGACCTTGAAACCGTTCATTCGTGCAAACGAAAAGATGCATCCGGAACCCATCCGTCAAGATATCACCTAAACTTCATCGAATTTGGATGCCAGAACAAAGTCAGATTCCGTCAAGCCGTCTATTTTGTGAGTGTAGATCACGGCAACAACCCTGCCCCATCCAAGCTCAAAGTCGGCATGGTGCCCCTGCTCCTCGCATATCTCCCCAAGGGAGTTTGTGAATCCCATTGCTGATGCGAAGTCAGGGAACTCCCACGACCGAGTAAGGTGGTGGTTTCCAACCACACTCCAATCTTCGTTAATTTGTGACAAGAAGGCGGCTGTTTCCTCTTCGCTCAGAGGGGGAGTCCCCCCTTCGCAAGGGACGCAATCATTAGCTGACAGTTTTCCCACATTGTCACCCCCACAGGTTACTCCCGTGGTCCTCGCTGGTCTTTTCGGCCATCTCGTGTACCTCCGATCTCCGCTTCATATCGTCCTTTTCGAATTTCAGTAGTTCCTTGTCCTCTATGTATGTACTCCTAAGGTGGGAAACAAGCCTAACTTCCACGATTACGTCCCTAGATATTGATCTGAACTCCCCGTTCTCGTCGAGTATGTCTATAGAAGTGCTCCTACCTCCAATCATCATCCCCCTAACAAAGGGGTCCTTGTCCTCTGGTAGCATCCTACGATCTAGCAGTACTTCCACGAGGTCATCCTTTCTGAGGCCATATTTCCTGTCCATCAGGGGGCCGTGGAAAACATCGCTTAGATCATCAAGGTTCGGGGAGCCATATTCCTCGTGGAACCTGACTGCCCAGTCCGGCAGATCGCGGATTTTCATGCCATTGCTACTCCCCGACACACACCTTCGTTCAGGTAGTCATAGAAAAAATAAGCGGGTCGATTTAGCTCAAAATGATAATCCCGTCTCGGCTAATGCTTGAAGTGCGATGCCGTGGCGGCGGTGAAGGAGGTAGAGGCATGGCGTCAGTAGAGTGGAGGTCGATTCCGACCGTTCTTTATCCTCAGGAGATACTGGACAAGGCATTTGGTAGGGCAAGCAGCCAGGCAGATTTAGTAGAAGATCCCGATAAGTATCACAGGGTCAGGAAGCAAATGAATAGGATGGTGCAGTCAGCATGTGACGTAGCAGCCAAGACTCTGAACTCTTATGTTGACAGATGGCCCAGTTTGAATGCCCTAACTGATTTCGATAGGGCTTTGGTGGACGCTGCTGTTGGTTGTGACGATTACAAGAGGAATCTAGGCGCTCTCCAATGGGCAGCAGAAAGAGCACAGAGAATCTCAGGAGAGGCCCAGTCAAAGATCCTCAGACTAAGGGACATCGACGGTTTCCACAAGGCAAGGAGGCATGCCTATGGGAGGCTATCTTCAGTTATTGACCAGATCTCTCCGCAGATATTGTGGCTCGGAGATGCAAGGAACACCCTTCGCACGCTCCCCTCGATCGATCCCCTAGAACCGTGCATCGTTGTAGCTGGCTCTCCAAATGTGGGAAAATCCGCACTAATCGAGGCTATGTCTAGTGGGGAGCCACAGGTGGCCTCCTATCCGTTCACCACAAAGCAGCTCCACCTTGGTCACTTTACTCACAGAAGGAGGGTGTACCAGATGGTGGATACGCCAGGGCTTCTGGACCGCCCAATGGACGAGAGGAATCAGATTGAGATGCAGGCCATTGCAGCATTGGAACATCTTGGAGACGTGCTGTTGTTCTTGCTTGATAGATCAGAAGAATCAACAACACCTATCTCCGAGCAGGAGAGCCTACTCGAGGAAGTAAGAGGTTTAATGTCGGACAGAAGAGTATTGGTCGTGGGAACCAAATCTGACATTTCTGAACAAACCTCTAATGATGACGATCACACCATCAGTTCCCATACTGGCACTGGTCTCGAAGAGCTACAAGGTAATCTTATTGAGATTATAGCCGCGGATGAGATAGTGGACCCCCTATCACTTCCAGAACACTGGCCAAGGGAAGACTGAAACCAGACTAAAGCCATCATCTAGAATTCATACGTGCCATGTGTGCCCACAAACTACGCAGTAGAAGTTGTAGCCCCCGTATGACGAGTTTAGTCCAGAGACATCTATCTCTGAACCGCAGTTTGGGCATTTGGCTACTTGCACGTCTAACTCCACAAAGCCCCGGTTATTCAACGATGCTGACACTCATGCTCAAGAGTCCCTGAAGCGTTTCAGTAAGTTCCTAACTGGGAACGCCATTTCACCTGCTCCCACAAGTAGGAGAGCAGATGTCATTGCTAGAACTATCTCTACGTAGTTACTTAGGTGCACGCTAGTCTTCATTACCGCCTCTTGGGAGTCTAGGCCAGAACCCTCGTGACCTCCTGCAACAAACCTGTAAGCTCCAGGATCCACTTGGAAGTTCATCGATCCGGTAGATTGGGGCCCACCGGCTACTAGGAAAACTTCGATATCTTCTGCTTTGCATTGAGTTAGCCCATTGGAGTCGGGAGGGCAATCATCAGCCGCAGAAGCATCAACGACCCCTATCCACCCTCTATCTGGCTCATTCCAATCCACTTCCATATCTATGTCCAGTAGGATAAATGCAAGAGGGACCACCATGTCATCTCCTGTCATTCCCACGTTACACCCAAAATCATCATCTGTGCACGGGACTACCGGAATCACTGAGCCAGACTCGTCGGGTTGGTAGCCAATTAGGCTGAGAATAACGATAACAGCGCAAAGGACTCCGATAAAACCAGGCAGAACCGATAGGAGCCTGACCATCATGCCATTATCTCCAAGATTTTGGTATCATTCAATTTGTTGCCCCCATTAATATGCTATTAACTGAAATACCAGCAAACCAACGAAAATCGCCATTCCCAAGTACATCAAGAATGTCCATCTTCGCCTAGACTTTTCCCTACGAGAATGCATTCTCTCACAATCCTCTCCCTCGCATATACTTGGATCACTTTCTAGAGGAATGGGTTTCCAGCAAACCACGCAATGCCTGTGTGAGTTGGAATTCACCCTACCTCTTGGGGGTGATATCCTCTTTGATGCCGCGGCATGAGCCTGCTGCGCCGTCCTAGTTGCGGCCTTCATTATCGTGTCCTTCCGACTGGCCATCAACCCCTCACCTTCGTTCCATCGAAATCCTTCCCTTCCAATGATCGCCTAATCTTGTCCGTGTCTCTTCCATCCAGGATGTCCAGAGCAAGTCCATTTGTCAAGGCCTCCCCAACCCCCATTGGGTCTACAACTTGAGACCCACCAGCTACTGAATGCTCTGGAGGGCCAACGATTCCCTGTAGCTGCTCTAGGGTGAGGCTGTCGAATGCTTCTGATTCCGGATCCAGTCTGGGATCGTTAGCATAGACCTTGGAGACGTTCGTAGCAATTACGCACTTCTCCGCACCACTCCTAATCGCTAGTTTGACTGCGACTGCATCTGTCGTGTGCCCTGGGACTGTCCCCCCCATTACTACGACACCCCATTCCTCCAACTCTAACACTGCGTCATCGACGGTCTTGGGTATCTTTCCAGATACGGGAATGCCTCCGTCCGACAGTGCCTCTCTAACTATTGTCGCATTCAGTCTCGTAGCTGCAATTCCTATTCTGTCCAGATGATCTGTGTCGTCTATGATTGGCTTAGCCAGCTCTATTCCTTCTCGGGCGGGGGCCCCTCCCCCTACGACTAGCCCTACTCTATCCCCGGAATCCACTCTTTTCCTGAGGATTACTACCAGATCTAACAACCACTTGTGCCTATGATCTACCTCGGGCCTTAGGAGACTACCGCCAAGCGCTACTACGACCGTCGCCATGTCCCTAGGTCGGCACTCTGCCTTTCAATGCGTATGCTATACTAGCGCTGAAGGGTTGAAATGCCGCCTGTGGTGGCAATTCACGGGGGAACGACATGCCCGACGATCTCGAACAACAGCAGCGGAGGCTCCGTCTTAAGAAGGCGATCAAGGAACTTTCCGAAATGAAAGGTATGGGGACGGAGTTAGTCACTGTGATTATCCCCCCGGATCGCATGATTAGCGATGTTAGGCACCACCTTATCCATGAGTCCGGGCAGGCCGCTAATATCAAGTCAAAATCAACTAAAAAGCACGTTACAGATGCCATTGAATCTGCCGTTTCATCATTGAACCGCTACAAAACTCCGGGCGAAGGGGGAATTGCAATTTTCGTAGGTCATGTGATTGTTGGCAATAACAAGACCAGATTGATCTCCACGGTAGTGGACGACCCCCCGGAGCCATTTCCTTCATTCAGGTACAGGTGTGACTCCACCTTCGAAATTAGTCAGTTGGAAGAGATGCTCATCGACCGAACATCTTACGGCCTATTCGTGATTGACAGATCAGAAGCAGCATATGGATTAGCATCGGGTAAGAGGCTTCACTGCCAGGAACACATCACCTCACTGGTTCCATCCAAGCATGGACGAGGAGGACAATCCGCTCAGAGGTTCGAGAGACTGATCGAGGAGGCCGCGCACAAGTTCTTCAAGAAGGCAACAGAGAGAGCTTCGAGTTATTGGCTACCAATGGTGCAGAACCTCAGAGGCATCATTATTGGGGGGCCCGGAGCGACAAAGGACTTCGTAGTTAAGCAAGACTACTTCCATCATGAAATAAAGAAACTAATAGCAGAGCCATATTTTGACGTCGGCTATTCTAATGAGAGCGGCCTGAGGGAGTTGATACAACGAGCCGGATCAACGATGGACCAGATAGAACTGGATATAGAGAGGACACTAGTCGACGAGTTTCTTAAAGAGGTAATGAAGGCAAATCCGAAGGCGACCTACGGAGAAGTCATGATTCGTTCAGCTCTAGATCAGGGGGCCGTCTCCACACTACTTCTTTCTGAAGGGCTCACTAAGAGTAGAGTATCTTGGATTTGCAAGGGGTGCAAGCATGAATGGCAGTCAACTCAAGACAAGAGATCATCACAGCCTAATTGTCCTGAGTGCCATTCAGGGATGGTTAGGGAGGATTCAGAGAGGACCATGGAGCTAATTGACGAGTTCACTGTACTAGCAGGCCATACCTCTGCCAAGGTCAGACTAATCTCGCTGGATACGGAAGAAGGAGCCACACTAAACTCCGCCTTCGGCGGTATCGCAGCATTGTTGAGGTACCAGATTTCTTGAGGTGGTTTTGATTAGGAATCTCGTCACGGAGTCATTGCCAGTATTTTCAAAGGCCATGACCTCTCTAGGGATTAAAGAATCGAAATGGATGCCCCTAATCGGGAAGGCTACTGTCCAGGACCATGGAGATGTGGCTCTTCCCTGCCACTCACTTTCCAGTATTCTGAATAGGCCGCCCAAAGAGATCGCCGAGGAAATATGCGTTCTAGTCAAAGGTGGGCTTGATGAAATCGCAGACGTTTCCTCTATCAGCGGATTCGTGAATATTAAGGCAAAACCAACTTGGCTATCCACGCAATTGTCCAAACTATTCTCCGACCCCAGAATAGGGGTCGTAACAGAAAGCAGCCAAACCATCGCAGTTGACTACTCCGCACCAAACGTCGCCAAAGAGATGCATGTCGGACACCTCAGGTCTACTGTAATTGGCGACACAATTGTCAGGATGCTTGAATTCAAGGGACACAATGTAATTCGTGAGAATCATGTTGGTGACTGGGGTACTCCATTTGGCATGCTAATCGAGCACCTGCTGGATTTAGGCGAGGACCAAGCAGCCAATGATCTTGGGGTGGGGGACCTGGACTCTTTCTACAAACAAGCTAGAGCCAAGTTCGTTTCCGACGCAGCCTTCGCAGAGAGATCTAGGAATCGAGTGGTCCAACTGCAAGGGGGTGACTTCGAGACTCTGAGACTCTGGAGGATTCTGGTCGACGAATCAATGAGGTATTTCAACGAAGTCTACTCAATTCTAGACGTACTACTCACCGACGATGATATAATGGGAGAATCAAGCTACCAAGAACTTCTACCGGTAGTTGTAGAAAGGCTATCTAATGCGGGAATTCTAGAAAATAGCGAAGGCGCAGATGTCGTCTTCCCGGGAGGTTGGGTTAACAGGGAAGGGGAACCACTTCCTATGATTATTAGGAAGGGGGATGGCGGGTATAATTACAGCACATCTGACTTAGCATGTATTATCGACAGGGTGGAGAGGCTCGGGTGCGATGGATTCCTATACGTGGTCGGAACTCCCCAGAAGCAACATTTCGAGATGGTTTTCCAAGTTGCTCGGCAAGCTGGATTCATGTCCGATTCCCATAGAGCAATTCACGTAAATTTCGGTTCGGTACTAGATACGGATGGAAAGGTACTGAAGAGCAGAGAGGGGGAGGTGGTCAAACTACATGATCTACTTCAAGAGGCAGTCAAAAGAGCAGAGAATGCCGTCAAAGAGAAGAATCCAGATTTGGTTGCTGAAGAGAGGGCAGAAGTTGCAAGGGCCGTAGGGATTGGAGCTGTGAAATACGCCGACTTGTCCACCGAGAGGACCAAGGACTACATCTTTGACTGGGAGGGGATGCTTTCATTTGATGGAAACACAGCCCCGTATCTTCAGTACGCCCATGCAAGAATATGCAGCATTTTCAGAAGGTGGGGCGGGGATCGACGAGAGCTTTCCGGATCCAGATTCAATGTCGCTCATTCTGATGAACTCGCACTCTCTAGGAGCCTGGTCGAATTCCCGTCTGCCGTGGAAGACTCAATTTCATCATTCAACCCTCACAAGCTATGCACTCATTTGCACTCCATAGCTTCTTCATTTGCTTCATTTTACGAGAATTGCCCAGTCCTTAATTCTGAAGATTCCGAGATCTTACTGGGAAGACTAGCTCTTTGCGACTTGACTGCCAGGGAACTAAGAATGGGCTTGAATCTACTGGGAATTGGAACTCCTGAGAGGATGTGAGACTAGGTCATCTTGAAAATCAGAAACCTCTCGGCGCATCATGGTTTCCGTAGGAGATGCTGCTCCCGACTTCACGCTGATGGCTGCCCAAGATAGGTCGATGGTTACTCTCAGCGAAATAGGCAAGAGAGTCGTTCTTGCATTCTACCCAGCAGCATTCACTGGAGTCTGCTCCACTGAGCTTTGCAACTTTACTGACTCGTTAGGGGTGCTTAACGAAGCAGACGCGATGATTCTAGGCATATCTGCTGACAACGTATTCGCCAACAAGGAGTTCGCAGATGCCAAGGGCATCGGATTCCCTCTTCTGTGCGACGTCCAGAGATCTGCGATAGAGGCCTATGGTCTTTCAATTCACGACTTTGGGGCTCCAGGATATACGGCCTCGCAGAGAGCAGTTTTCATAGTCGAGCCAGATGGGGCAATAGGTTATTCGTGGGTAGCGGAAAACCCCGGGATGGAACCGGATTATGATGCAGTAGTATCGTTCTGTTCCACTTAGTCCCATGCAAGGTGACGCACTAGTGAACCGTAGATAATTCCTGAAACCATCAGGCTCTCTTCGTTGAACCTATCCATCGTGTCCAGGTAAGTATGGTACTCCGAAGAACCGGATCCATAGCATAACATTGCCTTGCCGAATTCCCCTTCATCCTCACTACCTTCGTATAGGTTGTAAACGAACGGAGCGTGGTCCGAGTTGTATGGCATTTCTTCAGAATCTAACTGCCTTATGCTGATTGGGTACTTGTTTGCCAAATCGGGGTGCTCCTTCGAGAATTTACTGACAATTCCTTCGATGTGCCTCACATCATCCGGGCTGTTTCCTTGTAGGGTGAGGCCTGAGTTCCTCTGGGCATCTACATGGTTCATGTCTAGATTGATGTAAAGTCTGAGATTCTCTTGAAGGTCAGACTGATACTTTTGAACCCATTCACTAGAGCCCCATAGCCCCTCTTCCTCTCCTCCCCATGTGCAGAAGTAGATCGTCAGCTTAGGCTCGCCAAGCTCCGTCTTAACAAGGGCCATCTGCCGAGCCATCTCTTGGACCGTGGCAGTTCCTGCTGTGTTGTCGACAGCGCCTTGTCCGTTGTACACAGTGTCATGATGTGCCCCGATGATGATTTTCTCGTCGGTTTCACCCTCGATGATTCCACATGGGACGTGTATGTAGCCATCTTGCTGGTTCTCTACGTCTACTTGGAATTGGAGCATCCCATCCCCGTTTACTACTTGGTCGACTATGGTCTCACCAACACTTTTCGACACCATGACAAAACCGATGTCGTAGGGTTTCTCATCAAACTGCGTGATATCCAATGACTTCGAGTAAGGCACGCAGTCGTCTTGCACTAGGTCATCACAGTTCTGCCTCGCGTTGATAGTGATAAGCCCTCTAAGGCTGTTATCCTGGGCCCTTCCCATCAGTATTGTATTGCTTTCTGTTCCAGGCTGACCTTCCTGCCCATCCATAATCCAAACCAGACCGATTCCATTTCCCGCGGAACCCCACTCTTCTGACTCGTTGCCCATTCCAAGATCAACCACCTGGACGTTACTGCTTGCAGGTATATTCACACTTCCACTATATCCCTGGACGACATAGTCGACCCTGTGTGCGTATTCCGTCTCATCTCTATTCAAGTCGGCAATTGAGCATGGGGTAGGGCCACCAATTATTCCCCCGAGGTTTCCCGGCTGGCAAATCATGAGGTCGAACTGATTCCCCATATAGTACAGAGGCACCTCAAACTCGTCGAGAATCGAGGGCAATCCGCTGTTCGAGAAGTTGGTCTTTATGGACTGGGCCGTGTTCTCTTCCTCCACTGTGCCAGATAGCCTTCCTTCCCACTCCGGATGCCCCAAGTCCACAAGACCCTGTGCGAACGATCTAGTCTGGTTGGAGTCGAACTCAATTAATTCGTAATCCGGAGATCCTCTAATCCATCTTGCTATGTCGTCCCCGAACAATAACCCCCCTCCAGACGTTCCAATAATGATGATGGCAGCCACAACTATCGTGTTTATCCGAGACCTTCCTGCATTCCTCATCCCGAATGTCCTAGCCCTAGCCAGCACACCAGAAACCCCCTCGTAGGGTGGCTCTTCTACGATTTCTGCATCTATAGCTATGCTAGCTTCCTCACTCTCTTGGAGCCTTTCAACCAAATCGGCCTTTTTTCCCGATCCTGACAGGCCCATGGAGCGCAACTCGTCCCTGAGTTCCTGAACTGTTTTCGAAGACCACTCGGTCATGCTATCGGCAATTCAGCTCTTTCCGCTACTATTGAACCCATTCCAGTCATAGTCATCTTTCGCATCAGTCTTTGGACTGGACTTCGTCACCCGTCCATCTTTTCCCGAGTGTGTGATCTATGCCTAGTTGGTCGAGAATCCTTGCCACGACGAAGTCAATCATGTCCCCTATGGTTTCAGGTGAATGGTAGAAGCCAGGACTAGCTGGGAGTATGACTACCCCCCATTCTGAGAGATTAGCCATCGCCTTTAGATGGGGCGTGGAGTAAGGGGCCTCTCTGGGGATTAGGATCAGTTTCCTCCTCTCCTTCATTGCGACTAGGGCACTCCTAGTTGCAAGATTGTCACTTATGCCAGCAGCAATCTTTCCTATGGTGGTCCCACTGGCCGGACAAATCACGTAGGCGTCGAATCTTGCCGACCCTGATGCGGCTCTGGCAGCGAGATTATTGTTGTCCTCTAGGACTACTCCTTCTTTGGCCGCCAGCTCCTCTGGGGTGATGCTGCATTCCAAGTCCAAGTTAATCGCTCCACTGCTCGTTACGATAAGATTGACAGACCACCCATGATCAATTAGAGAGTCAATTAGCCTCACGGCGTAGCTCGATCCGGATGCCCCGGTTAGAGCTACCACTGCCTCTGGCATGGCTATAGGGCCACATGTCCACTCCTTGAAGGGTTGCTTTTTTTCACAGGGTTTCTTTCAGTGCGTCAGCGAGGAAAACATACTCATCTAAGTGGTTGTAGAGTTGTGCCGAGACTCTGATGTATCTGGTACCATGGTGCATCCAAGGGAAGACAGGGACTTGGATACCATAATCATCGAGTAGGGAGTTGTGGAAAGGATCTCCCTCGAAGCTCATCGGCCCCACCTCGCCGTCCTCGGGCATCTCCACAGCAGCAATAGAAGAGACCATGGATTCCGGGACGGGGGGGTCGGTTCCCAATACTTCACAAATTGCTCTTCTTCCCTCGAGTGCCAAATTTCTGTTACTCTTCATTATTGAGGGCCACCCACCATCGACTAGTCCTCCAATGTACTCTAGGGCCTTAGGGATGCAAAGCCATGGTGTCGGATCTTGGGTTCCCGGCCAACCAAACTCATATTCGAACTTCTCTTGATCGCTTCCCTGAAAACTGGCCCCATGGCCAATGCTGAGCGGGCGAATACGACTCTTCCTGTCGTGCCTGATGTGTAGGAATGCTGATCCCTTAGGGGTGCATATCCACTTGTGGCAGTTGCCAGTGCAGTATGCGACTCCTAAATCACCCAGGTCTAGTGGTACTATCCCTGGCCCGTGAGCCGCATCTAGTAGGACGTCTACTCCCGACTTCTGCAACTTACCTACTAGCTCCTCGAATGGCATCCTCAATCCTGTGGGGCTGGTCACAGTGTCAACTAGCGCAAGTACGGTTTTCTCAGTCACCGCCCCCATAATCAGGTCAACAATCTCGGACTCACTCTGAACCCTGAATGGGATGTCCACCACTACTGTCTTGGCCCCAGATCTCTGCGTTACGAAGTCAACTGCATTCCAGCATGCCTGGTAGCTGTGATCGGGCACAATGATTTCGTCTCCCTCCCCTAGACTTAGGCTACGAAGAATTGTGTTGACTCCCTCTGTGGCATTCTTGACGAAGACCAATCCATCCGGATCAGCATTCAGAAAGTCTGCTAGGGCCTCCCTAGAAGAGGCCATTAATCCTAGGAAATCTCTCTCGAAGAATCGTACTGGGTCCCTTTCCATCTGTGAGCGAATCTTCGATTGTTCTTCCATTACTGCAATTGGTGTGGCTCCGAAAGATCCGTGATTTAGGAAAGTGATGTTCGGGTCTAGTGACCAGTGAACGGCTAGGCTTCCCCTCTGGGGCCTGTTCATGCTGTCATCTCCGGCGTCCAGTCAACTTCCATCTCCGGCTTTCTTCCGAGGTGCTTCTCGCATGAATAAATCAGGCTCTTCTTGACCCTATCTAGGTCTATGATGGTCCCATTCGAATCATACGAGTATCCTAGCTTTGCCAGACTGGAGTGAGTTCCGGCAGTGATCCCACAGCCCTCCAAATCCTCCACCCTTGTTCCGGGTGTGTCGATGTTGATCGACATCCCGTGCCGACTCACCCAGTGCAGGAACGAAAGGCCGATTGAGCAGACCTTGTGACCGTCAACCCAAGCACCCTGCATTTTGGGGTCCTTGTAGGCATTAACTCCGCAATCAGACAATGCCTCAATTGACCAGTCTTCTAGTCTTTCGATAACCCCTCTTACGCTCTGCTCCCCCACATTCCATTTTACGATGGGGTACACAACTAGCTGGCCCGGACCGTGCCAGGTTATGCCACCACCTCTGTCGGTCAACGAAGTCGGGTATCCATCTACAACCACCCCTTCTCTTTCTGCCTTGGGGCCGATAGTTACTATTTCGGGATGCTCGACGAAGATTAGAGTGTCCGGGATCTGGTCTTTGATTCTCTGTTGCTGAAGTGTCTTCATCCTATCAGACATTTCTCCATGTTCAACGACTCCGCACCCGATGACTCTGATTCGACCCATCCAACCACCTCAGCTTATGTGAATCGCATGCCCGAGGGTCTTGAGAACTCCCTCGTGGAATGACTCTGCCATGGTCGGGTGAGCGTGTACAGTACCAGCCACGTCTTCAAGAAGGGCTCCCATTTCAAGGGCCAGTACGAATTCCGCATGTAGCTCTGCGACGTGGCTCCCCACAGCCTGAACTCCCAGAATAACGTGGTCAGACTCCCTAGCAGTTACTCGGATGAATCCACCAGTCTTCTCTGCCTCTATGCTAAGTGCTCGACCATTGGCAGCCAGAGGGAACTTTCCAACGATTACTTCCTCGCCTCTTTCCTGGGCTTCCTCCGGAGTAAGCCCAACAGACACTATTTCTGGCTCTGTGAATACAATTGCTGGAATGGCAACCTTGTCAAATTCGCGCTTGTGGCCCGCAATTATCTCCGCAACCATCTCTCCCTCGGCACTAGCCTTGTGGGCCAGCATCGGTTCTCCCGCTACATCCCCTATGGCATAGACTCCGGGCACAGAGGTTCTGCACTGCCTGTCCGTCCTGATGAAGCGACCAGAGGTGTCCATCCTTACTCCTGTATTTTCCAACCCCCACCCCCTAGTGTTGGGCTTCCTTCCCACTGTTACTAGTACCTTGTCGACTTTCACTTTGTGTTCAGATCCGTCCTTCTCGAATGTTAACTCTACCTTCCTGGATGCGCCTTTTCCTTTGACCTCGGCCCCCCTGGCAAGCGCTTCTGTGTGGACCTTGACCCCATGCTTCTTCAGCCAGAGCTCCAGTGGTCTCCTGATTTCCTTGTCCATTATGCCTAGGATGCTCTCCAAACCCTCCACAACTGTCACTTCTGTGCCGAGTTTGGCCAATGCGCAGCCTAGCTCAAGGCCTATGTAGCCCCCTCCTACAATAGCCGCACTCTTGGGCAGCTTGTCCAAGTCCAAGGCTCCTGTCGACGAGAGTACGAATTCTTCGTCGCAGGGCATGAATGGCAGGTCTATGTGACTGGATCCTGTGGCCAGAATGATATTCTCCGGCTCTATATTCACCTTGCCGTCTGCTGTGTCAACAGTGCACTTCTTTGGCCCTTCGAAACTGGCCCATCCACTGATTAGCTCTGCACCTGCGGCCTTTAGGAGCCCCTCCACTCCCTTGTTCAGCCTATCTACTATCGAGTCCTTCCAGGAAACTAGCGCGGCCATGTCAACTTCTGGAACTCCGTCCACGGATAGGCCCATATGTCCGCCCTCCGCAGAGTGCTGTCGAAGTGACTCGAACCTTTCCGCGGCGTGAATAATTGCCTTGCTGGGTATGCAACCTCTGATTAGGCAGGTCCCTCCGGCCTTATCGCCCTCGATGACGATTGTCTCGAGACCTAGCTGTGCGGCCCTTATTCCTGCAACATAGCCTCCTGGCCCTGCTCCAATTACCAGAACTTGGCACTTTCGTGACTCACCCATATCAGGTCCCTCACATGAAGATTAGCGCTGGATTCTCCAGCATCCTCCTTAGGTGCTGAATTAGTGAAGCACCGTCCGCGCCGTCCACAACCCTATGGTCGAATGCGCTCGAAAGGTTCATGATTCTGCGGACTACTATCTGCCCGTCCCTAACCACGGGCATTTCCCTAGCCTTGTGTACTCCTAGGATGGCTACTTCAGGGTGGTTAATGATTGGAGTTGCACCAAGCCCTCCCTCTCTGCCAAGGCTAGTGATGGTTAGAGTCGATCCCGTCAGCTCGTCCAAGCTCGCAGTACCGTCCCTTGCTGCTGTTGAGATCCTCTGCATTTCCGAAGCAGCCCTCCATATGTCCATTGCCTCAACGTGCTTCACTACTGGGACATACAACCCTCTTTCGGTTTGAGTGGCAATTCCTAGGTTCACCGCTGCATGTCTGTTTACAACTCCCCCATCGTCATCGAAATGAGCATTGCATTCGGGATGGTCCGGCAAAATCTTGGAAAGTGCCAGCATGATGAATGGAAGGTAAGTTAACTTTGGCTGGGAGTCGTCCTTAGTGGAGTTCAATAATCCCCTAAGTGATTCTAGCTCGGTGATATCAACCTCTTCGAAGTATGAGAAATGCGGAATCCTGCTCTTGCTGAGGGACATCTGCTCTGAGATCCTTCTTCTTAGTCCTACTACCTTCACCTGGGTAACATCGGTTCTCTTAGTAGAATATGCCGCAGGAGGTGCACCTGAAACGGTACCGTCAGCCGCCATGTATGCGTCCAGATCCGCGTGCCTAATCCTGCTTGCAGGGCCCGAACCCCTTACCATGCTCAGGTCCACGCCTCCTTCTCTGGCACGCTTCCTAACCGCAGGACTAGCCAGAACTCTTCCGGAAGTCTTCTGTGTGGTGTCCTTAACACGTTGAGTAGCTTCCTTCATTGGTTGTGGGTCTGGAGTAGGTGCAGTGGGCTCCTCCCCCGCCCCTTCCTCTGGAACCTCTTCTTCCTCGGGAACCGCCTCTTCTACTCTTTCTTCCTCTGCAGAAGGGCCTACATCGGAGTCAATTTCCAATAATGTTGAACCTACTGCAATCATATCCCCGACCCCTCCGCTCAAGGAGCTCACGACTCCGCTCACTGGGGATGGAATTGTCACGGTTGCCTTGTCCGTCATTACATCCACAATTGGATCGTCCTCAGACACAGAATCTCCAACAGAAACATGCCATTGAACCACCTCTCCCTCTACCACTCCCTCGCCTATGTCCGGGAGCTTGAAAACGAAATTTCCCATCTTAGTCCTCCTGTGTACGATGTATCGCCGCGGCAATCCTAGATGGCCCGGGCATGTAATCCCATTCAGTAGTATGGGGGAAAGGCGTGTCCCAGCCAGTGACCCTCTCTATCGGGCATTCAAGGTGGTAGAAGCATCTCTCCTGTATCGAAGCTGCCATCTCGGCCCCGAATCCACTGGTCTTGGGGGCCTCGTGGACTATCACGCATCTACCAGTCTTTTCTACAGACTGGACAATTGCATCCTTATCCCAGGGCAATAGCGTTTGTAGGTCGATCAAATCGCAAGAAACGTCGCTATCCCTTATGGTCTGCTCACAAACGTGGACCATTGCTCCCCAGGCAATGACTGTACAATCATTCCCCTCCATGGCCAGTCTTGCCTGCCCAAGCGGGATGCTGAAGTGATTCTCTGGGACCTCCGCCTCGGGGTGATCCGCCCATGTTGGAACTTTATGCGGATCCCCATAGAAAGGTCCCCTGTAGCACCTCTTGGGCTCGAAGAATACTACTGGGTCATTGCTTTCAATTGAGCTAATCAACAAACCCTTTGCATTGTATGGTGTAGAGCAGTAAACCACCTTAAGACCTGGGGTATGGGTAAACTGAGACTCGGGAGATTGAGAGTGATGATGGCCACCCCTTATTCCGCCTCCTGCAGGTGTTCTGAGAGTCACAGGAGACCAGTATTCTCCCCCGGAGCGATGCCGGACCTTTGCCATCTCGTTTACTATCTGGTCGTATGCCGGGAAAATGTAGTCGGCGAACTGAATCTCCACGACTGGTCTAAGTCCATTCAATCCCATCCCGAATGCTGTTGCGGCTATTCCCCCTTCGGAAAGGGGGGAGTCGAATACTCGATGGTCTCCGTGCTTTTCCTGTAACCCGTCAGTTGTTCTGAAGACTCCGCCGAAGTATCCTACATCCTCTCCGAAGACTATCACATTAGGGTCCTTTTCGAGCATATTGTCTAGTGCACTGTTCAGGGACTGTATCATGTTCATGTTTGCCATATTCAGCCCCCCATTACCTCATCGTGCTGTTCCCTAAGGTGCCACGGCATTTCTTCATAGACCTCGGTGAAGATGGTGTCTGCCGAGGGATAAGGTCCATTGGCCAGATCTCCAAATTTGACGGCCTCCTTGTATGCGTCAACAACCTCTGAGTCAATCCTCTCCTCAAGTTCCGAATGCTGTTCTTCGCTCCACTCACCACATTTGATTAGATGTTCCTTCAACCTAGTTATTGGGTCTCCTCCTGGCCACTTTGTATGCTCGTCACCGGGCCGATATCTGCTAGGGTCGTCACTGCTGCTGTGTGCCCCGGCCCTGTAAGTTAGAACTTCGATATGGGTAGCACCTGCTCCTGCCGAGGCTCTCTCCCTTGCCCACCTGGTAACTGAGTAGAGGGCTAGGAAGTCGTTCCCATCAACCCTGATTGAGGCTAACCCGTATGGGAGTCCCCTTGTTGCGAAATTCCCTTTTCCAGTGGCGAAGTTGGCATGCGTTGAAATTGCCCACTGGTTGTTTACCAGGTTTAGGATCACAGGGGCGTTGAAAACGCTGGCGAAGTTGAGGGCATAGTGGTAGTCACCTTCCGCGCTTGCTCCATCCCCTATCCAAGTTATGGTGACTTCGTCTAGTCCTTTGTGCTTGGAGGCTAGGGCAACCCCAACGGCTTGACTGAACTGAGTCCCTACAGGGCTGGAAACTGAGATGAAGCGTCCTTCTCGATAGGAGTAATGGACTGGCATTTGCCTCCCCTTGATATTGTCCTCTTCGTTTCCTATACAATGGCAAATCATGCTTACCATGCTTCTCCCCCTTACGAACTGCGCACCAGGCTGCCTGTATGTGGGGAATATCCAGTCAACTTCTTCCAGGGCCATGGTTTGAGCAATTGCCACTGCCTCTTCTCCGAATGACCTCATGTAGAAGGATAGGAGCCCGGTCCTCTGCATTTTCATCATCCTGTCATCGAAAATCCTCAGTCTAACCATGTGTTCTAGCCCAGATCGCAGCTCTTCAGCCTTCAGCTTCGGGTCCCATTCGCCAGAAGCAACCCCTGTATCGTCCAAAACCCGCACTAGTCCGTTAGCCAGATCATCTGTGTCTTGGAACTTGCAAGTTTTTGGGTCTGGCATTGCTAAGTCTCCTGGGTTCCATGGCCAGTTCTCGAAACTTGCCTTATCGCCCGGCCTGAATGGTGCGTCAGGGACTTGGATTTTCGAATCGCTGTCCTCCATCCCCATAACCCCTACACCTCAACCCCGCTCATGACGTTTGGCCTCTTACTGATACGGGCTGATCTTTCGAAATCAGGTAGCTAACTGCAGACCCAGTGGAATCTCGAGTAACTACGGGCTCTCCTCCGAGGGCCTCTTCCCATAGCAAACCTGCTCGATAGCTAGACCTTACCAGGGGCCCGCTAGCTACAGCACTGAAGCCTATCTCCCTTGCCATTTGGTCCCAATCTGCAAATCTCTCAGGTTCAGGGAACCTATCAACTGGAATGTGTTTGTAGCTCGGCTGAAGGTACTGCCCCAGAGTAACCATGTCAACACCTGATTCTCTGATCAACGCCAAGGCATGTGAGATCTCTTCGTCACTTTCCCCTAGGCCCACCATTAGGCTGGTTTTCGTGAGCAGATCGGGACGAATCTTCTTTGCCATCTTGAGGATCTCCAATGACTGCCCGAAAGAAGCCCTAGGATCCCTAACAAACTCGTCAAGCCTAGGGACGCACTCTACGTTGTGGGCGAAAACTCTCAGTGGCAGATTTTCCAGTAATGATTCGAGGGCGCCAAGGTTTCCGTCCAAATCAGAACACAGCAGTTCCACCCCTGTGTCGGGGTTTCTTCTTGCAACCTCAATCACACAATTCCGATAGTGAGTTGCCCCTCCATCTACTAGGTCATCTCTGTTTACGACAGTTATCACCACATAGCTAAGACCCATTTTTGACACTGCATCTGCTAGCTCTGCGGGCTCATTAGTATTCAATTCCGGCGGGGCCTTCACAGTTCCCACTGCGCAGAACCTGCACCCCCTTGTGCATACTTCTCCTGCAACCATGAATGTGGCAGTGCCCCTCCCCCAGCAGTCATGGACGTTGGGGCACCTTGCCTCCTCGCATACCGTATTCAGGCCATGTTGGTTTACGTTTGATTTTGTACCGTTGTATCTTTCCTGGGACTTCCCGGTTGGGAGGGACGTCCTAAACCAAGGTGGAAGCCTCTTCCTAATGGATTTCCTCTTGGCCGAGGGATCAATTCTCGAAGTACCCCCGCAACCTCCGGGGGGACCTCCCGCTTCTTCTATGGTCGGCAAACGCCTCTCCATCAAAACACTGGGGTGAAGGCTCGACATTAACCGTTTTCTCGTGTTGGTCCCATCGACCAACCCGACCAATCGGTAAAATGCATGCCTCCCATCCGGCAACCATGGGCAGAACCGTGCTTGTTACCGGGGGGTCCAAGAGGATTGGTAGGGAAATCTGCCTAAGGCTTGCTAGGGATGGCTTTGATGTGGCAGTCCACCATAGAAATTCAGAACCCGAATCTCTTGAGGTAGTGGAGCAGATTGTCTCCATGGGCTCTAAAGCGGTTTCTGTTAGGTGTGATCTCTCTGAAATTGGAGCGGCATCTGGTTTAATTGGCCAGTGTCGCTATGAATTAGGCCCAATTACTGATTTGGTTAACAACGCGTCATTGTTCGAATATGACGATATATTCTCGGTTAGTGAGGCCTCATGGGATTCACATATGGCTGTAAACGCAAGAGCACAGACGTTGTTGATCGGGGCACTGGCAGAAGGAATTCCAGATGGTGCATATGGATCAGTTGTCAACATCATAGATCAGAAAATTGCTTCCCCGAACTCCGATTATCTATCTTACACGGCATCGAGATTCGCTATGCTGGGGATGACCGAAACCCTCGCCAGAGGACTCGCCCCAAAGGTACGAGTCAACGCCGTAGCACCAGGGCACACAATTGCCAGTCCCGAACAAACAGATTCTGGATTCTCAAAGGCCCAGCAATCGTCCCCACTAGGATACGGACCAAAACCTAGCGATGTAGCAGAATCCGTCTCTTTCCTTCTGAATGCCAAGGCACTGACGGGCCAGGTTCTTTTCGTCGATTGTGGTGAGAGGTTCATGAACAGGGGTAGGGACGTAGTATTCGAAACGGAGGAGTAGAAGTGGCTGATCTGGGGGACACTCTTTCTAGCCTAGTTTCTAAGACCAACGGGGAAGCCACAGTGGTTTTCCTAGAAAACGCTGCCAGAGAAATAGAGGTAGGAATTCACGATTTTGAGTTTGGATCAAGTCAACGAGTCATCTTCGATATTTATGCTGCCCATATTTCAGAGGGGGATGCAAAATTATTGGGAATCGAGGATGTAATGGACTACGAATACCTAATCGAAGCTCTGGATCATGTAATTGGAAGTGGGAGGTTTGAGTTACTCGAGCAAATTGCGAACGAATTACTCGATATCATCTTGTCCCCAGTCCAGGTAATTGCAGGGATTGTCAAAATTACTAAGTCTGAAATTCCAGGGGTCCAGGGAGCCCTTGGTTGCTGCATTACTAGGATCAAGGAGTAAATTGGTGCAGGGGATGGGATTCGAACCCATGAAGCACTAAGCACCGGAGCTTAAGTCCGGCCCCTTTGACCAGCTCGGGTACCCCTGCAGGCCTCCGAGTCCCGACCTTCGATTTCAACCGAGCGGACGAGAACGTGCGATAACCGATGCATCACTCGCTCTAACCTCCCGAACTCTTTAACATCCCGGATGCGGCGCACAATCGTGCGAAAACACAGTTATGGCCGGACTGCCCGCAAAACGACCCTCGTAACGTTTGTCGTTGCCTTGCTTCTTCTAGTGCCCTACGGCTTTGGAATAAATACCAACGATTTGCAAGCTTCTGGAAAATCATATGCCTCCGAAAGTCCTCCTGACGCTAATTTGTACAAACTATACTTTGCCGAGCCAGGACAAAACCAGACCTCTGGAATGGACGGACTCATTACAACACAGCCCCCCTCGGCCGATGAAGAGCAATTGGTCTCCAGTGCCCTGGACGACGATGTTCAGTTCATGTCTATTTCATTGATGTCTTCAATGGAACTTTTCGGTAGACAATTTCATTCTAACGATTCCTATTACATCCCGGTAGAACTTTTCCTCAAGGCAGAGGGGCCCCAAAACTCAAACGTTGACTGGACTGTTTCTATACTGACCACGTCAGGATCCGTTGGGAGTACTACCTACGGGGGGTCAGTATGCACTTCTTCATGGGGAAGTACTTGTGACTTCGACCACGAGATTATCGAGGTAGGAATTGGGGGTTCTGAGTCCTTCGAGGTCAAGAATAACGAGCGGTTGATTATCAAAGTCAGAGCTAGCATGTCTGGATGCGACAGCAGCGATAGTCCATTTGGCGGGTCAGATTGCACTGCCGAGGTCGCATTCAATAAGATAGAAAACGAAGCCAATAAGTTCTCCAAAGTGGAAGTAAATGGTAATGCCCTGATGAATAGCATAATCGTAGTACAGAGAGAGGGGGCAAACATCGCCGAGGGCCCCGAACTGGACTGGTTCCCCAATGACATTATTGAGGACAGGGAGATGCAGTTCTCAATTGATGCAATCAGTGCTTTCGGAAGGAGTGACATCTCCAGGGTTCACATCCTATTGCGGGGCCCGGGCGGGAATTACGAGGTAGATGAAAGGATTACGGGAGATTTAGAAGACATCGAAGACTCTAGCACTGGAATCTTTGGGAAATACTTGCACACCTACAAGAGCGGCCTACCTTCCGGGGAGTACACAGCGATTCTCAAAGTTAGGGACGTAGGCGGGAACGAGATTGAAATCGAGCACGAACCAATAGAGATGCACCAGTTCGGAGTCTCTCTGAAGCACAGGTTCGATCGTGGAGTGGAATATTTTGCACCCGGAAAGGTTACTCCAATACCCATGGTTCTGGTGCATAGGGGGGACTCTACAAAATCAATGAATGTTCAACTCGAGGTCCTAACTGAGTTGGGGAGCTCTTGGTTAGTTGAGTTCGATTCTCCAGCAGGATACGAAATGAGCTCAGGTGGGACAATATTGAACCCAACCGTTACTCTGACTGCTCCAAACGATCTTACCGGCATGCCGAAGAAGATCGAAATCAGAGCCGTCGCCGAGGCAGATGTTGAAGGGGTAATTTCTGTCGTACATCAAGACACACTCACCCTCAGTGTGGAGAAGATAGATGTTTATCAACCTCCAGTAGTCTCAATTTGGTCAGAAGATCATAAGGTGCCAATAGCCAACTCTTCGAGGGGGGATGCTCTGGATTCCACTGTCCCTAGGTTCGCTGAATACGGGGAATTTAACCCATTTATTTTGGAGATTTTCAATACAGGTTTCGATGCAGACACGTTCCGAATCGACATTGTGAAGAGGTCAAAGGCAATTTTTCAGTTGCATGATAACAATACCGGACAGAGAATCGATCAGGACGAAGGTGACGGAACGTTTCACACATCACTCTTGGAGAGGCACAATACCCAGGTCCTAATTCTTGGTATTAAGCCAAGCGTAGACAGAGATGACAATGACATAGGTGAGATCGAGATAGAGGTAATTAGTGGTGGAAACGCCTCTACCGCTACAACGGTCTCCTTCACAATTCAGAGAACATTTGGAATAAGGGGTGAGATTTCACAGGATTGTGACGGAACTCCTTTGGGGCACATGAAGGTCTCGTTATGCGCACCAGGTCAGGATAGGCCATATATGGAGTTCAGGGCAAGGATAACCAACAGCGAAACAGAGCTTGACGCAGCATCGTGGTGGCTTCTTCAGAACCCCTCCTCGCTGAAGGAGAACACGGATCGAAACCAGGCTTATGGGCAGTGGGATTTTCAGATTACCGATTCTGAAGGTGAAGCCGTACCCCGAATATCATTAGGTCCGGGTGATTTCACAGAGGTATTCGTGAGTGTTGCAATGACAAACCAGGTAGAAGTAGGTAATCACACTGTTTTCCTTAGAATCGTCGAAGACATTGAAGAGGAA
>Ga0310344_10000850_pt1 | contig 23802 bp, 22 predicted proteins | sample HC15DNA20200_MG_FD_203801 | JGI IMG/M metagenome (GOLD analysis project Ga0310344, IMG submission 203801) | Marine microbial communities from station ALOHA, North Pacific Subtropical Gyre - HC15-DNA-20-200_MG | ecosystem: Environmental > Aquatic > Marine > Oceanic | place: Pacific Ocean: North...
TTCAGGTTCTAAAAGATATAAATTTAGAAGTAAATCAAAAACAAAAAATAGTTGTTTGTGGACCTTCAGGATCAGGAAAATCTACATTAATTAGATGTATAAATAGATTAGAAGAGCATCAAAAAGGAAAAATTACAGTTGATGGAAGTGAATTAACAGAGGATACAAAAGATATTGAGAAGATAAGAGCAGAAGTTGGTATGGTCTTTCAGCAATTTAATTTATTTCCACACTTATCTATTTTAGACAACTGTACATTAGCTCCAATTTGGGTAAAAAAAATGCCTAAAAATCAAGCTGAAGAATTAGCTATGAAACAATTACAGCAAGTCCAAATCGATGACCAAGCAAAAAAATTTCCAGGCCAGCTTTCAGGAGGTCAACAACAAAGATGTGCAATAGCAAGAGCATTATGTATGGAACCTAAAATTATGCTTTTTGATGAGCCAACATCAGCTTTAGACCCTGAAATGATCAAAGAAGTTTTAGATGCAATGGTTAATTTAGCAAAAAAAGGAATGACTATGATAGTAGTTACGCACGAAATGGGATTTGCTAAAGAAGTTGCTGATGAAGTAATTTTTATGGATGAAGGTATGATTGTTGAAAAACAACCAACCAAAGCTTTTTTTGCTAATCCTAAAAGTGATAGAACTAAACTATTTTTAAGCCAAATTTTATAAATTTTATTTTTTATTATGCATAAAATTTATAAATTAATAATATTATTAATCTTTTTTACAATTCCTTTTTCTTCAAATGCACATGTTCAACATTATGACGATTTAAATCGTATTGAATTTGATATTTTTAGAAATAATAAACAAATTGGTAAACATATATTTACTTTTGTTCGATCAGATAAAAAATTAAAAGTTATAAGTAAGATTAATTTTAAAATAAAAAAACTTGGAGTTGTTTTATATAGATATTCTGCAGAAGGAACGGAAGTTTTTGAAAATGGCGATTTAATAAAATTTAATTCTACGACAAATCAAAATAAAAAAAATAAGTTTGTTAACTTAAAATTGGATAAAAATGAATATATTATTGAAGGATCTTCATACAAAGGAAAAGCTTCAAAAGATTACATTCTTGGAACATGGTGGAATCATAGTATAGTTAAAGCAAAAGCACAAATAAGTGCTGTTTCTGGAAGAATTATTCACCAAAAAGTTAATTTTATAGGCAAAGAACAAATAAAAATTAATAATAAAACATATAGTACTTTACATTTTCAATTTGTTTCAACAGATAAGAAACTTTCTAAAGATAAAAAATTAAATACCCATGTTTGGTATGATGAAGAAACTTTAAATTGGGTAAAAGCTTCCTTTGATAAAAAAGGAAAATGGGAATATAGACTTATATCAATCAATTAATTTTAAATTTATTTATTTTTAGATGAGCAAGAAAGGCTAAATGTCAAGTCTTTATGTTAAAAAATGATGTCCAAAGTACCTATTTTTGGGGCAAAAAAAAATTGAAATATCGTAAATTTGTACTTGCATTTAATTATCAATTAATGTCTTATAATTTTATCATTTATAACTTGAGGGGGTAATAAATGGAGGCAAATTTTAATAAACATTTAGGTTCTAAACTAAGAATGAGAAGATTAGCTCTTGGTTTAACACAAACAAAAGTAGCAAAAGCAATAAACGTAACATTTCAACAAATTCAAAAGTATGAAAAAGGAACAAACGGGATAAGTTCTTTAAGAATGATGCAACTTTCTAATTTCTTAAAAGTACCGGTGGTATATTTTTTTGAGGATTTTTCGGTTTCTGAAGAACAAAAGGAACCAGTTGGAGATCTAGATTTGAATTATGCTTTTCTAGTTAAATTATTTAGTGGTTTATCATCAGACAAAAAAGAAAAGATTTTACAAGTATTAAAAAACACGAGAATTTTAGAAAAGACTGGTTAATTATTTGGCTCCTCGGGCAGGACTCGAACCTGCGACCAATTGATTAACAGTCAACTGCTCTACCAACTGAGCTACCGAGGAATAACAATACTTATTTAACTTTTTTTATTCCTAAAAGCAACTCTGGTGAATAATTGGTGAATTAATTTTTAAATATTAAACCACAAGCCAAAGTTGATTACTTTTAACATAAAATAATAAAATCTTTTATAGCAAATTCACCACAGTTTTGATTCGCAACTAAATAGTTATTTTTTGGAGGCCACGCCCAGAATCGAACTGGGATGGAAGGATTTGCAATCCTCTGCGTAACCATTCCGCCACGTGGCCGTTTTAATAAAATTGATTCAATCAATCCTTTGTATTATACCAAATTATTATATGTTTAAGTAAGATGGAAAATTCAAATTACAACCACACTAACATAGAAAATGAAATATACAATTATTGGGAAAAAAATAATTTTTTTAAACCTAGAAAGAACAAAAAAAAACATTTTTCTATAGTTATCCCCCCTCCAAACGTGACTGGAAGTTTGCATATGGGTCATGCTTTAAATAATTCCCTACAGGATTTATTAGTACGTTTTTACAGGATGAATGAATACGAAACTTTATGGCAACCCGGAACAGATCATGCTGGAATTGCCACTCAGGCAGTAGTAGAGAAAAAATTATTGGAAAAAGGCGTAAAAAAAAATGAACTTGGTAGAGAAAAATTTATTAAAGAGGTTTGGAATTGGAAAAAAGAATCAGGAGATCAAATTCTTAATCAACTTAAAAAATTAGGATGTTCTTGCGATTGGTCACGTAATAGATTTACAATGGATAAAGATTTATCCAATGCCGTAATAAAAACTTTTGTTGATCTATTTAATAAAAAATTAATTTATAAAGATACCAAGTTAGTAAATTGGGATACTAAATTAGAAACTGCAATATCTGATTTAGAAGTTGAACAAAAGGAAGTTCAATCTAATCTTTATTTTATAAAGTACAAAATTTACGAGAAAGATGATTATATAACAATTGCGACAACCAGACCGGAAACAATGTTAGGTGACACCGCGGTTGCAGTAAATCCAAACGATGAGAGATATAAAAAATATATAGGAAAAAAAATAGTTGTCCCAATAGTAGACAGAATTGTAAAAATAATTGCTGATGAATATGTTTCTATAGAACAAGGATCTGGAGCATTAAAAGTTACTCCTGCTCATGATTTCAACGATTTTGAAATTGGAAAAAGACACAATTTAAAGTTTATAAATATTTTTGAAAAAAATGGAAAATTAAATAAATCTGTTCCTAATCATATGATTGGCGTAGATAGATTTGAAGCAAGAAATCTAGTTATAAAAATTCTCAAAGAAAAAAACATATTAGAAAAAATAGAAAATATAAAAAATTCAGTACCATATGGTGATAGATCTAACACTATAATTGAACCTTTACTCACAGAGCAGTGGTTTGTAAATGCAAAATTTTTATCAAAAAAGGCAATTGAAGTAGTTAAAAAAAAAAAGACAAATTTTTTCCCGAGCAATTGGACAAAAATTTATTTTCAGTGGATGAATAATATCCAACCATGGTGCATTTCAAGACAATTATGGTGGGGACATAGAATTCCCGCATGGTATTCTAAAGATAAAAAGATTTTTGTTGCAGAAAATGAAATTGAAGCAAAAAAAATTGCTAAAAAGTTTTATAAAAAAGATGTAGATTTAAAGAGAGATGAAGACGTACTTGATACTTGGTTTTCATCTGCTCTATGGCCTTTTGCTACTTTAGGATGGCCTAAAAAAACTTATGAGTTAAAAAGATTTTATCCTACGTCTGTACTTGTTACCGGTTTTGATATTATATTTTTCTGGGTTGCTAGAATGATGATGATGGGAAATTATTTAATTCAAAAAATACCTTTTTCAAAAGTTTATGTTCACGCACTAGTAAGAGATGAAAAAGGACAAAAAATGTCAAAGTCTAAAGGAAATGTTATTGACCCATTAGATATTATTAATAAGTATGGAGCAGATTCTTTAAGATTCACATTAATATCAATGGCTGCCCCAGGAAGAGATGTTAAACTTTCTGAAGATAGAGTTAAGGGCTACAGAAATTTTCTTAATAAGATGTGGAATGCTAATAATTTTTCTAAAATAAATAAGTGCAAAATTTCTAAAAATTTTAAAATTAATAAGACAAATCTTGATATAAATAAATGGATTTATTATGAATTAGTAAAAACTAACATTGAGTCCAGAAAACAAATTGCAAACTATAGATTTGATGAAGCTGCCAAGATCATTTATCAGTTTGTTTGGCATTCTTATTGTGATTGGTTTATCGAATTTTTAAAGCCAATATTTGATTCAAAAAATAAAGTAAATATAGAAGAAGCTAGAAATATCACAAGCCTAGTACAGTCAAATATACTTATTTTACTGCATCCATTCATACCTTTTTTTACTGAGAAAGTTTGGCAAGATTTTAAATTTAATAAACATTTTAATAAGCCTTTAATGTTTAAAAATTGGGATTTAAAGCCTCAAAAATCATTTAAAAAAAGCTATGATAAAGTTGATTGGCTTATAAATCTTGTAAGCGTTGTTAGATCTACAAAAGTAGATTTAAACATATCTCCTGGAATGTTTGCTGATATGTCAATTGAAGAATTAAATTCTATTAAAAAAAAGGTTATAAATGATAATAGAAAGTTATTCATGAGATTAGGGCGCATTTCTAACATTAGTGAAAAAAAATTGAGCAGAAATGGTATAAAAATTATAGCAGGAGGTGAAACAATTACATTATATTTTGATCAAAATTTAGACTTTAATGAACAAAAACAAAAAATTTCAGCTAAAGTTACAGACTTAAATAAAAAAGTAAGTATAATTGGCGAAAAGCTTAAAAATAAATCATTTTTACAAAAAGCTCCAAAGAACATAGTAGCAGGTGAAAAAAAAGCTTTAGTAGAATATAAAATTGAGCTTAAAAAGTTGAATAGTATTTTAAATAGTATTAAAAATTAGTTATGAAATACGATAAATCTAAATTACCAAGCAGGCATGTTTCTGTAGGAGTAAAAAGCGCTCCTCATCGCTCAATGTATTATGCTATGGGATTAAAAAGTGATGATATTCAAAAGCCATTCGTTGGTGTTGCTACTACGTGGAATGAGGCAGCGCCATGTAATATTACACTTTCAAGACAGGCCCAATCTGCAAAAAAGGGTGTTAAGTCGGCTGGAGGTACGCCGCGTGAATTTACAACTATTACAGTAACGGATGGTATTGCAATGGGCCATGCAGGAATGAAATCTTCACTAATTAGCAGAGAGATTATAGCTGATTCAGTTGAATTAACTATGAGAGGACATTGTTACGATGCACTCGTAGGTTTAGCTGGATGTGATAAATCTTTGCCAGGATTAATGATGGTTATGTTGAGGTTAAATGTTCCTTCAGTATTTATATATGGTGGCTCAATACTTCCCGGAAAATATAAAAATAAAGATGTAACGATCGTAGATGTTTTTGAAGGGGTAGGAAAACACTCAACGGGAAAAATGACTGAGGAAGAATTGTTAGAATTAGAAAGTTTAGCATGTCCATCTGCAGGTTCTTGTGGAGGTCAATTTACCGCAAACACAATGGCATGTGTTTCGGAGGCTATTGGTTTAGCCTTACCTGGATCCGCAGGCACTCCGGCTGTATATGAACATAGAGATAAGTTTGCTGTATCAAGTGGTGAGGCTGTTATGAATTTATTAAAAAAGAAAATTAGACCGAGAGATATAGTAACAAGAAAATCTTTAGAAAATGCTGCGGTAATTGTTGCTGCTTCAGGAGGATCAACAAATGCTGCTTTGCATTTACCTGCAATTGCAAATGAAGCCGGTATAAATTTTACTCTTCAAGATGTTACGAATATTTCGAAAAAAACACCATACATAGCAGATTTAAAACCTGGAGGAAAATATGTAGCAAAGGATTTATATGAAATTGGTGGAGTTCCTATTTTAATAAAAGCTTTATTGGAAGGAGGCTACTTACATGAAAATTGTATGACAGTTACTGGTAAAACTATCGGAGAAAATCATAAAGATATTGTTTTTCCATCTAATCAAAAGATAATTTACAAAACTTCAAAACCTTTAAGCTCAAAAGGAGGTTTTGCTGGTTTAAAAGGAAATTTAGCACCGGAAGGAGCGATTGTTAAAGTTGCTGGATTAAAAAGGAAGAAATTTAAAGGAAAAGCAAAATGTTTTGACGGAGAAAATTTAGCATTAAAAGCTGTACTTGAAAAAAAAATAAAAGCTGGAGATGTAATTATAATAAGATATGAAGGTCCAAAAGGAAGTCCTGGTATGCCTGAAATGTTGTCAACCACGGGAGCTTTATACGGCCAAGGTTTGGGAGAAGATGTTGCTTTAATTACAGATGGACGTTTTTCTGGTGGAACTCACGGTTTTTCAATTGGACATGTCGGACCCGAAGCTGCTGTCGGTGGACCTATAGGGTTAATAAGAAATGGAGATGTTATCGAGATAGATGCTGAAAAAGGTTATTTGAAAGTTAACCTAACAAGCCAAGAATTAAAAAAAAGAAAAAAAAAGTGGAAACCTAAAAAAATTGAATACACTTCAGGAACTTTATGGAAATATTCTCAATCAGTAGGTCCTGCGTTTAAAGGTGCTGTAACTCATCCTGGCGCATCAAAAGAAAAAAAATGTTACGCTGATATATAAAATTTATGAAGATAAAACCTGTTATCTTGTGTGGTGGAGCTGGCACAAGATTATGGCCAAAGTCTAAAAAAAATTTACCAAAACAATTTGTAGATTGGGGAGGATGGACTTTATTTGGTAAAACGCTTGAAAGAATTAAAAGTCCAATATTTGATTACCCTTTAATAACTACTAATATTACATACCTTAAATTAGTCAAAAAATTTCTATTGAAACACAAAATTAAGAGGTATCAAATTATTCTAGAACCTTATAAAAAAAATACAGCACCAGCTATTTTGTCATCCTCCTTTATTAAAGAGATTCATCACAATCAACCAATGATTTTCTTCTCCTCAGACAATCTAGTTAAAGATACTAAAAAATTTAATAAATCAATTAATTTTCACAAAAAATATTTAGATCACGATAATATTTTTATTTTCGGTATTAAATCAAATAATCCTTCATCAGAGTACGGATATTTTTTAACAAAAAAAACTAATAATCAAATTAATAAAGTTTATAAATTTATTGAAAAACCAAATAAAAATAAAGCTAAGATTATTTTAAAGAAAAAAGGTTATATGAATTCTGGTATGTTTTTCATTAGAAAAGATTCAATTATTAATAATTTTAAAAAATATAAATACAAAATGTATAAAAATTGTAAAGCTGCTGTAGAAAAATCAAAGTTATCTAAAAATGTTTATTATTTAAATAAAAAATCATTTCTTAAATTAGAAGAAATTTCTTTTGATTACGCAATTTTAGAAAAATCCAATAATATTAATGGAATAAAATTAAATATTCCATTAACTGATTTAGGAAACTGGAAGGAAATCTGGAAATTTTTTAAAAAAAATAATACAAAAAAATATATTAAAAAAAATACCTTTTATAGACCATGGGGAAAATATATTAATTTATTTTCAGGTAAGGGATTTTTACTAAAAGAACTTGTTGTTAATCCTAAATCTTCTATAAGTCTTCAGAGGCATAATTTTAGATCAGAAAGATGGACTGTCGTTTCAGGTAAACCTAAAATTACAATAAATAATAGAAAATTTTTTAAAAAAACAAACGAAACTTCTTTTATACCGAAAGGTGCCGTTCATAGAATTGAAAACTTATTCAATGAACCGGTAAAAATTGTTGAAGTACAAATGGGAAGTATATTAAGAGAGACAGATATTATTAGATATAAGGATATATACGGAAGAATTAAATAAAAGTACATTCCAAAGGAACATGATCCGAAGGTTTAAGTTGACTTCTTATATTTTTTTTAATTTCAATTTTTTTTATTAAATCAATTAAAGAACTAGATACAAGAATATGATCGATTCTTAACCCATGATTTTTTTGATATGAACCTCTCATATAATCCCAAAAAGTATAATTTCCTTCTTTTTTATTAAAAGTTCTAAAAGCATCATTTAAACCCAGATTTATTAATTCTCTAAATTTTTTTCTAATTTCTACTCTAAATAAAGCGTCATTAATATATTTATCCGAGTCATAAACGTCAATTTCTTCAGGTATAATATTAAAGTCTCCAGCCAAAATTATTTGATCTCCATTTTTAATTTTTTTTTCAATAAACTTAATCAACAAACTTAACCAATCTAATTTATAAAAATATTTATCTGTATCAACAGGATTGCCATTTGGTACATAAATATTTATCAAATTTATTTTTATATTTTTAATTTTTATATTTGTAGATATAAATCTAGATTGTTTAACTTTATCTCCAGGCAAAGAAGTTTCAATATCATTTAATTTTTTTTTAGATAATATTGAGACACCATTATAACTTTTTTGACCTTTTACATAAGATACGTAACCTAATTTCTTTAAATCATTATATGGAAAGTTTTGATCCTCAGTTTTTATTTCTTGAAGTAGTACTAAATCAGGAGAACTTATTTTTAAATATTTGTTGATATTATCAATTCTTGCTCTTACTGAGTTAACATTCCAAGTACTTATTTTCATTAAAATGAAAAAGATATACCACAACCACAAGAGGATTTTGTTTTAGGGTTAGAAATTTTAAATGAATCTCCAATTAATTCTTGTTTAAAATCAATTTCCGATCCTTTAAGCATTTCTAAAGAAGACTTATCTACAACTATATTCTCATGTTTTAAATCATTTTCATCTATTTTACTGTCAAACGAAAAGTCATATTTAAACCCCGAACATCCACCACCTTTTACAGCAATTCTAAAAAATGTTCCTTGTGGCTTTTTTGATATAAGCTGGTTAATTCTTTCCACAGCCTTTCTACTAAAATTTATTTCTTTAATCATTTTTAACTTAATTGTTGTAATATAATATTCTTATCTAAATTATGCAAAAAAAATATAATGAAAATCATCTAAAGCCTTATTCTATCAGGTCAATTAGCAGCAGGGGAAGAATAGTTAAGGAGTTAGAAAGTTCTATAAGATCACCCTATCAAAGAGATAGAGATAGAATAATTCACTCCTCATCATTTAGAAGGCTGAAACATAAAACTCAGGTTTTTGTTAATACTGTTGGCGACCACTACAGGACAAGACTCACTCATTCAATGGAAGTTTCTCAAATAGCAAGAACGATTGCTAGACATTTATCATTGAATGAAGATTTAAGCGAGACACTAAGTTTATCACATGATCTTGGACATACGCCTTTTGGGCATGCAGGAGAAGAAGTTTTATGTGAATGCATGAATAAATATGGAGGTTTTGATCACAATATACAAACACTAAGGATAGTTACAGTATTAGAAAAGAAATATTATAAATTTAATGGTTTAAATTTAACTATTGAAACATTGGATGGATTAATAAAACATAATGGTCCAGTAAATAATATTAACGATCATAAAAAAATAATTCCTGAAAATTTATTTTATAATAAAATAAAATTTAATAACTATCCTTCGTTAGAAGCGCAAGTTGCATCTATATCAGACGATATAGCCTACAATAATCACGATTTGGAAGATGGTTTAAGAGCAGCTTTATTTACTATTCAAAGTTTTAATACAATTTTACCCATAAAAAGTTTAATTACTAAACATCTCAAAAATAACAAAAAATATAGAAAAGAAATAATAATTAACCAAATAGTAAGAGATTTGATTAACTTAATGGTTTTAGATGTGATAAATACTTCAAAAAAAAATCTTAAAAAAATTAATCCACAAAATATTAATGATATATATAAAGCAAATCATTTGATTATTGATTTTTCATCAAAAATGAAAATTATAGTTAACCAAATAAAGGACTTTTTAAAGTATAATATGTATAATCATAAAATAGTGATATCAAATACGAATAGAAGAAAAGTAATAATAAGTTATTTGTTTAAATACCTTTCAAAGAACAGTAAAAAGCATATTAATAGTGAATTATTTAGAAATGATACAAAAGAAAGGGTCATAGCAGATTTTATTGCTGGAATGACAGATAGATATGCAATTAATTTATATAATAAAATAAAATGAATTTATTTTCTGAATATCAAATAAAAATTTTTAAGGTTTTAAAATCATTAGAAAAAAAAAAGTTAATAAAGATACCTTCTAATCTTAAAGGAATTAACATTGAGTTACCTCCCAAAAATCAAAAAGCAGATATATCCTGTAATGCAGCGATGATATTAGCAAAAGTCAACGGATTACAACCTAATGAACTCGCCACAATGCTAAAGAAACATTTATTAGATAATTTTAAAGAGTTTAAGCAAATTGATATTGCAAATCCAGGATTTTTAAATATTTTTTTTCATTATTCTTTTTGGAATGAATATTTAAAAAAGATAATTAAATTAGATAAAAAATATGGTTTAATAAAATGCTATAAAAAAAAATATAATATAGAATTTGTTTCAGCAAACCCCACTGGTCCATTACATGTAGGACATTCTAGAGGGGCGGTATTAGGTGATGTTTTATCAAACTTATTGAAATTTAATGGTCATAAAGTTACCAAAGAATATTATGTTAATGATTACGGAGGACAGATTAAAAACTTTTTAATGTCTGTATATTATAGAATATTAGAAATTAAAGAAAAAAAACCATTTCCTCAAAATCAAGATCTATATCCTGGAGATTATATTGTCGATATAGCTAAAAAAATAATAAATAAAAATACTATTAAAGATTATTCTAATTTAGATAAAATATATAAAAAATTATTAAAAGAATCTTTAAATTTTTCCATAAAATTAATTATGGATAATTTAAACCAACTAGGCATTAAACATGATAATTTTGTTTATGAATCAAATTTAATTAAAGATAAAGAAGTTTCAAAAGTTATTAAAAAATTAGAAAAAAAGAATTTTATATATAAGGGAAAGCTAAATGCTCCAAAAGGAGAAAAAACCCAAGACTGGGTAGAGAGAAATCAATTATTATTTAAATCATCATTATTCGGAGATGATACAGATAGACCTCTGCAAAAAGCAGATGGAACATGGACTTATTTTGCTGGAGATCTTGCTTATCACGCAAATAAAATATCTAGAAAATATGATATTTTAATAAATGTTTTAGGCGCTGATCATGCCGGTTATATTAAGAGAATTGAAGCAGCCACAAAAGCTATTTCAAACGAAAAAGTCAGTTTAGAATGTAAAGTTTCACAATTAGTAAAATTATATAAAAACAATCAGCCTTTTAAAATGTCTAAAAGAAAAGGAGATTATATAACTGTAGAAGATTTAATTAAAGAAGTTGGAAAAGATTCTACTAGATTTATTATGCTAAACAGAAGTAATGATGTTGAATTAGATTTTGATTTTAAAAAAGTTACAGAAAAATCTAAAGATAATCCTGTGTTTTACGTCCAGTATGCTTATGCAAGAATTAATTCAATTTTTAGATTACTTAAAATAGATTTAAATAAAAAAATTAAAATTGAAAAAGATTATAGTTTTAATGAACATGAAATTGAAATATTAAAAAAAATTTCAGAGTGGCCAAAATGTGTAGAAACTTCATTAAATAAATTAGAACCACATAGAATTCCATTTTATTTATACCAACTTGTTACTTTGTTTCATTCTTATTGGAATCTAGGAAAGGAAAATAAAGAATATAGATTTATTCTTGAAAAAGGCAATTATAGCAATTCAAGATTAGCATTATTACAATCTTTATCTATAGTAATAAAGAATGGAATGTCTATTTTAGGAGTTTCTACACCAAGAATTATGTAATGTATAAAAAAGTTAAACTTTTCTTTATAACCGCACCATTAATTTTTTTTATTTTTTTAATTAATAAATATTATTTTTCAGATTTAAATAAAAAAAAAACAAATATATCTAGATCAACATATTCATTAAATAAAATAACAGAATCAGAAGATTTACCATTATTAAAAAATGATACAAATAATGTTATTACATATAAAGAAGATGTAGAAGAATATTTGAAAAATAAAAAAAACTATACTTTTTGGGAGTTATTAAAAAAAGAAGATGACTAATAGAAAAGCTATTATCTTTGGTGTTAAAGGATATAAACTAAACAAAAAAGAAAAAATTTTTTTTAAAAAAAGTAAACCATGGGGAATCATAATTTTTTCTAGAAATATAAAAAATTTAGACCAACTAAAAAAGCTTACAGATCAAATCAAAAAAAATCAAAATGATAAAAAATTTCCAATTTTAATAGATCAAGAGGGAGGAAAAGTTTCAAGATTAAATAATATAATTGATTTTAGCACTTTTTCTCAGACTTATTTTGCTAATTTATTCAAAAAAAATAAAAAAATGTTTGAAATTATATATAGAAATTATATTGATATTACTTCAGATATATTAAAAAAAGCTGGTATTAATATAAATACAGTTCCTGTGCTGGATGTTAAGAGAAAAATTACTCATAATATTATTGGGTCCAGAGCTTTTTCAAATAACCCTTACGAAATAATAAAATTAGGAAAATTATGCATTAAATATTTTAAACAAAATAAAATTACAACTGTTACAAAGCACATACCAGGCCATGGTCTGGCAAGATGCGATAGTCATTTAAAAACTCCAGTAATTAATACCCATAAAAAAGAGTTAATAAAAAATGATTTTAAAACTTTTAAGAAATGCCAGTCCTTTTTTGCAATGACATGTCATGCAATTTATTCTCAATATGATTCAAAAAATGTAGCGACTCATTCAAAATTAATTATAAGTCAAATAATTAGAAAACATATAAAGTTTAAAGGTTTATTAATTTCAGATGATATTTCAATGAAATCATTGAAACATAAGTTAGAAATTAATGCTTTAAAAGCAATAAGTGCAGGTTGTAATTTAGTTCTTCATTGTAATGGAAATATAAATGAAATGATTAGATTATCAAAAGTTATACCCAAAATTGATAACTTTACTCAAAAAAAAACATCGCAATTTTATAAATTTTTAAGATAAAGTTAGTATATAGAATTAATAATGAACGAAACACTTAAGATAAATATTGATAATTATTCGGGTCCATTAGAAGTCCTTTTAGATTTGGCTAAATCACAAAAAGTTGATTTAAATGAAATTTCCATAACACAATTAGCTGATCAATTTATTCAGTTTATTAATGATGCTAAGCAAATAAATTTAGATTTAGCATCTGAGTATTTACTAATGGCTACATGGTTAGCTTATCTTAAATCTAAACTATTATTACCTCAAGATGATGAAGATGATTTTAAAGCGACTGAAGTAGCTGAAAAATTAAAAATTCAACTTAAAAAACTTGAATTAATTAGACTGTTATCTGATCAGCTGCTCAAAAAAAATAGATTAGGATATGATGTCAGGATGAGGGGTGTTAAAGGAGACATCAGGTTAAATAAAAATTCTAAATATGTAGTAACATTGTACGAATTATTAAAGTCCTACTCATCTTATGTTATGAAAAAAAATTTTTTAACAATAAATATTCCAAAGCTACCTGTATGTACTACTGAACAGGCTATAGAAGTAATAAAAAAAAATATTAAAAACTTAGAGGATTGGAAGGATATTTCTTACTTAATACCTAAAAAATTTAAAAAATCAGAAAATTTAAGAAAAACCGGTTTAGCCAGTTTTTTTGCAGCCTCACTTGAACTCACCAAAAATGGTTTATTATCTATTTTGCAGAAAAAGAGTTTTGATAAAATATTAATTAAAGAAAGAAAATGAATAAAAAAAAAGATCTTAAAATTATAAATTTTCCAGCAAATATCTCTGAATCTGAACGCCAAGTTGAAGCTATTTTATTTTCAGCAGAAGAACCATTAGATATTGAGACTATTCAATCAAGAATGAAAACAAAAGGTAATGTTACAAGAATTTTAGAATCAATTCAAAATCAGTATAAAACTAGAGGTATCAATTTAGTTTGTATTGCCAATAAATGGTCTTTTAGAACAGCATTAAATTTATCAAAGCTGATGGAAGTACAACACTCATCTCAAAAAAAATTATCTAAAGCTGCCATAGAAACTTTAGCAATAATTGTTTATCATCAACCTGTTACAAGATCTGAAATTGAAGAAATACGTGGAGTTTCTTTTGGAACAGGTACTCTAGAAATATTATTGGAGCTTGATTGGGTAAGACCTTCAGGAAGAAAAAATGTTCCAGGAAAACCTATTCAGTACGTCACTACTGATGAATTCTTGAGCCATTTTAATATTCAAAAACTATCAGATTTACCCAATGTAGAAGAATTAACATCAGCTGGATTGATTGATAGTGGAAATATTGATACTTCAATTTTTGGTACAGGCAAATTTTTTAAAGAACAAGAGAACATGAATAAAGAGAATATTTATTCAGATATAGATGATATGTTAAATAGAACGTTAAAAACCGAAGATGAATAAAAGATATCTTTAATAAATAGAATAAATTGTATATAATATAGCATTATGAGCATAGGATTTTGGCAGATAGCAATAGTTGTTGTTTTAGTTGTCCTTCTTTTTGGGAGAGGTAAAATTTCATCTTTAATGGGAGACGTAGCAAAAGGAATTAAGAGTTTTAAAAAAGGAATGTCTGAAACTGACCAACCAACTTCTTCCGCTGATGATAAATCTACCGAAGATCAAGACTCCGAGAAAAAATAATTAAAAATGCCTCAAATTGGATGGTTTGAGATACTGATTGTAGTTCTCTTAGCTATATTAATTATTGGACCAAAAGATTTTCCAATAGTAATAAGAAAAATAGGTAATTGGACAAGCTCTGTTAAAAAGTATTTTGTTGATATACAAAAAGATTTCTCAGATATAGAAAATGTTGTTGAAAAGGAGATATCTTTAGAAAATAAAAATTTGACAGAAGATCAAAAAAAAGATGAAAGATGAGAAGATTTATCAAACAAGTTTTTTAGGTCATCTTGCTGAATTAAGGTCAAGATTAATAAAATCTTTTGTTTTTTTACTCATTTTTTTTATTATTTGCTATATTTTTTCAGAAAGTATTTATAGTTTTTTAGTAAAGCCATATGCGGATGCCGTAAAGGATGATCCGATTAATAGAAGATTAATATTTACCGCTTTACAAGAAACATTTATTACATACTTAAAAGTTGCTTTCTTTACAGCAATGTTTGTTACAAGTCCTGTAATATTAATTCAAATATGGAAATTTGTTGCTCCAGGTTTATACAAAAATGAAAAAAAAGCACTTCTACCATATTTAATAGCAACACCAACTTTATTTTTATTAGGAGGAATGATTGTTTATTATTTAATAATGCCATTAGCAATTAATTTCTTTTTAAGCTTTGAAACTTCTTCTCAAACAAATAATTTACCAATACAATTGGAAGCTAAAGTTAATGAGTACTTATCATTAATTATGAGACTAATATTTGCATTTGGTATAAGTTTTCAGCTACCAGTTTTGTTAAGTCTTTTAGCTAATGTCGGCTTCGTAGATTCTGATTATTTAATAAAAAGAAGAAAGTATGTAATAGTAATAATTTTTGTTGTAGCGGCAATTTTAACACCACCTGATCCAATTACTCAAATAGGACTTGGAATACCACTATTAATTCTTTATGAATTATCTATATTGTCAGTGAAGATTATTGAGAAAAGGAAAAAGGATGCATAATATTAAGTTAATAAGAAAAGATTCAAATTTTTTTCTCAAAAAACTGTCAGAGAGAAATATTAATATTAATATAAACGAATTAATAAATTTAGATAAAAAAAATAGGGAATTAATACAAAAAAAAGAAAAATTAGAACAAGAAAAAAAAATTATTTCAAAAAATAAAGATAAAACTCAATTCTCTAAATCAAAGAAAATTTCTCAGGAAATTGATAAAATTAATAAAGATCAATTAAAAATTCAAGTTGAACTTGAATCTATACTTTCAGGTTTACCAAATATTGCTTTAGATGATGTTCCAGTTGGGAAAGATGAAAAATCAAATAAGGAAGTAAAAAAAGTTGGTGAGACAAGCAAATTGGATTTTAAACCACTGTCACATTACGAAATAGGTAAAAGATTAAATTTAATGGATTTTGATACTGCTACAAAAACTTCTGGATCTCGTTTTGTTTTTATTAAAGGTAAACTGGCTAAACTAGAAAGGGCTATTTCAAATTTTATGCTTGATATTCATACTAAAGAATTTGGATATCAAGAAATTTCACCACCTTTGATAGTTAATGACGAAACAATGTATGGTACTGGACAACTCCCTAAATTTGAGATGGATCAATTCGAAATTAAATTAGAGAATGAAAAATCAAGAAAATTTTTAATACCAACAGCCGAAGTAGTTTTAACAAATATTGTTAGAGATTCGTTTTTAAAATATGAGGAGCTGCCATTAAGGTTTGTAGCTTCTACAGCATGTTTTAGAAAAGAAGCAGGTAGCTATGGTAAAGATACTAAAGGAATGATTAGACAACATCAATTTTATAAAGTTGAACTTGTTAGCATTGTTGATCCCGAGAAGTGCATGGTTGAGTTGGATAGAATGTTAAATTGTGCACAAGAAATATTAAAAAAGTTAAAGTTACCATATAGAGTTGTTTTATTGTCCAGTGGAGATATGGGTTTTAGTGCTGAGAAAACTTATGATCTTGAAGTGTGGATACCTTCAGAAAATAAATACAGAGAAATTTCAAGCTGTTCATCTTGTGGTCAATTTCAAGCTAGACGAATGAAATCAAAGTATAAAAATAAAAAAAATGAATCTGATTTTTTAGGAACATTAAATGGATCTGGTCTGGCCGTAGGAAGAACTTTAATAGCAATTATGGAAAATTATCAACAAAAAGATGGAACTATTACTATTCCGGATGTTCTAAAACCTTACATGGACGGCGAGAATAGCATTAAGTAATTTTTATTGTTTATTTTTTTCTTTTAGTATAATCATAGTACAAATTTAGGAGTTAATATGTCAGGATCAGGTTTTGCACAGTTTATACCGTTAATTTTAATTTTTGTTATATTTTATTTTTTTCTAATAAGACCTCAACAAAAAAAAATAAAAGATCATAAAGTCATGGTTGCAGCTTTAAAAAGGGGAGACGAGGTTATTACATCAGGTGGAATTATCGGAAGAGTCGAAAGAATTTTAGGTGATGATAAAATAGATTTAGTAATTTCAGATAATGTAACTGTTCAAGTTGTACAATCTACTATACAAGGGTTAATAAATAAAACTTCACCGAAAAAATAATTATATTTTGTGTTATATTTCTCAAAATTTAAATTAATAACAATTTATTTAATTATAATCATAATATCCTTATTTTTTTTTACTAACTTTATAGACAAGAATAATAATTTTTTTTTATCTAAGAAAGTAAATTTAGGTCTCGATTTACAGGGTGGATCTTATTTATTATTAGAAGTTGATTCAGCGCCTGTCATAAAACAAAACTTACAAAATAAATTAATCTCCCTTAGAAAAATATTAAAAGAAAATAATATAAAATATTTAGATCTTAAAATAAAAAATCAATCAATTACTTTCGCCACATCTGAAAATGAAATAGAAATTTTTAAAAATTTTTTTTATGATAAGGATGATTTATTTAATCCTTATTATGCTCAATATAAATCACATGAAATGGATCTTATTGTGGATAAAAATATTGTTAATATAACTTATTCTAAATATGGTTTAATTGAGATCAAAAATAATTCCTTAGATCATTCTTTAGAAATCGTTAGAAGAAGAATTGATGAAGTCGGCACCAAAGATCCAACAATAATTAAACGTGGAATTGATAGAATTTTAATTGAATTACCAGGCTTAGATGATCCTAACAGAATTAAAAATCTTTTAGGCAAAACCGCTCATCTTACGTTTAGATTAGTTTCAGATGGAGATGAAAATTTTGGGTCTGAATTACTGTATTTTGAAGATGGAGAAAATCAGCTTAAAGTCAACAAAAGAGTTATAATGAGTGGTGATAATTTAGTTAATGCTCAACCTAGTTATGACAACATTAATAGTCAAACTATAGTAAACTTTACTTTAGATAGAACAGGTGCAAAAAAATTTGGTAGAGCTACTTCAAAACATACCGGAAAAAGATTAGCAATTATTCTCGATAATAAAATAATTAGTGCTCCACAAATAAGAGAGCCAATATTAAGTGGAAGTGGTCAAATTTCAGGAAATTTCACTTTTCAATCCGCTACCGATTTAGCTTTACTGCTCAGATCTGGATCACTCCCTGCACCATTAAATATTATTGAAGAAAGAACAGTAGGTCCTGATCTTGGTGAAGATTCCATTAAAGCTGGAAGTATTTCTTTGGCATTGGGATTTTTATTTGTAATACTTTATATGTTTTTAAAATATAAATTTTTAGGATTTATAGCTAACGCCTCTTTGCTAATAAATTTAATACTACTCATCGGTATATTAACTATTTTGGAGGCTACATTAACTTTGCCAGGAATAGCTGGAATAATTTTAACTGTCGGTATGGCAGTTGACGCCAATGTTTTAATTTTTGAAAGAATAAGAGAAGAAATGACAAATGTTAAATCTAATATATATGCTTTTGATATCGGTTATAAAAAAGCACAAACAGCGATTTTAGACGCAAACATAACTACATTAATATCAGCACTAATACTTTTCTTTCTTGGATCTGGCCCTGTTAAAGGTTTTGCTGTTACACTCGGAGTTGGGATAATTACCACATTATTTACAGCATACTATTTTGCACGCCATTTGTCGTCGATTTATGTAATGAGAAATAAAGATAAAAAGATTACTATATGATTTTTAAAATTAAAAAAGATATTAAATTTTCAAATTTTTATAAAAAATTAAATATATTCTCTTTTTTATTAATAATTTTTTCAATTATTATTTTATCATATAAGGGTTTAAATTTAGGTGTAGATTTTAAAGGCGGAACCTTAATCGAGATTAGAAGTGAAAATCCAGAAATAAGTATAGGGGAACTTAGGCAATCTTTTCTAAAAATGAATTTAGGTGATGTTACTGTAAAAAGATTTGGAAAAGCTAACGATTATTTAGTTAAAATTGAATTATCAAATAGTAAAGATGAAAATTTTATTAAATCAATAAATGATAAACTTTCTTCAGATTTAGGATCTGAAATAAATTTTAGAAGAGTTGAAAATGTTGGGCCTAAGGTTAGTAATGAATTGTTGAAAGCAGGTTTATTGGCTATTAGTTTATCTTTAGCCGCCATGCTTTTTTATATATGGATAAGATTTGAATGGCAGTTTAGTTTAGGAGCAATAATTGCTTTATTACATGATGTAATAATTACTATAGGCATATTCTCATTTTTATCTTATGAAATTAATTTATCTATAGTGGCTGCTGTTTTAACAATTGTAGGTTATTCAATGAATGATACGGTTGTTATTTTTGATCGTATTAGAGAAAATTTAAAAAAATATTCAAATATATCAATAACAGATATATCAAATATATCGACAAACGAAACTTTATCAAGAACGTTAATTACCTCCACCACAACTTTGCTTGCTCTTTTCTCAATCTATATTTTTGGTGGAGCTATATTAAAAGGTTTTTCATTTGCTATGATTGTAGGCGTGATTATAGGTACATATTCGTCAATATTTGTTGCTGCACCTATATTAAAATATACAAATGTTTCTCAAAAAACGATCTTAAAAGATGAGGATAACAAAGAAAAGTATTAGTATAAGTTTTGTGCCATCACCATTGATAATAGCATTGGTAATGACAGAAGAGTATTTACTCTGGAAGTCAGCATAGCTTTTTTTGCAGCTTTAGGTTTTTCTTCAGGCGAACATTCAACTAAACCTAACGCTTTCTTTTGATTAGGCCAAATAATAAACCAGACATTAAAAGCCATAATTAAACCTAACCACATACCAATTCCAATCGCTGTATTTTTACCACCACCAGATCCAATTCCTAAAGTCATAGCTTGGTGAACATAACCATTTATGTAAGCTACTATTAAACCTGTAATTATTGTTGCTAAAGCTGCCCATCTAAACCAAAACAAAACAGCGGGTGCTATCACTTTACCAATAGCGGGTTTTTGATCATCTGGTATTTTTGGCATACTAGGAATTTGAACAAAATTTAGGTACCAAAGTAGACCTATCCACATAACTCCAGCAAGAACATGCAGATATCTAAAAAACCAACTCCAAAAAAGTTGATCAAAAGCAAAATCTCCACCACCAAAAAATAAACCAAGAAACAGAAGTATAGCCAAAACTATTGATAGGTGGATAGTTTTAGATAGCGATTGTAGTATTGATACCATGATTTAGTTATATCACTTTTTTTTAATAAAACTAAGCAGTTTTTTTAAGCTTATTGTTAATAATATTTTTTAAGAAATTGCCTGTATAACTGTTATTAATTTCACTAATTTTTTCAGGATTTCCTTCTGCAATTATTTGACCTCCATTTATTCCTCCGTCTGGTCCCATATCTATTATCCAGTCAGCCGTTTTTATGACATCCAAGTTATGTTCAATAACAACTACAGTGTTTCCTTGAACTACAAAAGTTTGAAGAATTTCCAGCAATTTTTTAATATCATGAGAGTGTAAACCAGTCGTTGGTTCATCTAAAATATACATAGTTCTCCCAGTTGATCTTTTTGACAATTCTTTAGCCAACTTAATTCTTTGAGCTTCTCCACCAGATAAGGTTGTTGCTTGTTGACCAATTTTTATATAGCCGAGCCCAACTTTTTTTAAAGTAAGTAATTTTGATCTTACTGCAGGTATATTTTCAAAAAAATCACAACCTTCATCTACCGTCATATTTAAAACTTCAGCAATGTTTTTATTTTTATATTTGATTTCAAGAGTTTCACGATTATATCTACTACCTTTACAAACATCACACGCAATATAAACGTCTGGCAAAAAGTGCATCTCATAAGTAATTACACCATCGCCTTCACATGATTCACATCTACCACCTTTAACATTGAAAGAAAATCTACCAACTTTATAACCTCTAGCTTTAGATTCTGGAAGATTAGTAAACCAATCTCTTATCGGGCCAAATGCACCAGTATAAGTAGCTGGGTTAGAACGTGGAGTTCTTCCTATTGGAGACTGATCTATGTCAATAATTTTATCAATTTGCTCCGTACCTTTATAATTTTTAAAAGGCTTTGGTAGCTTTCTAGATTTATTATTATTTAACATTAAATTTAATGCATTATACAAAGTATGGAGTACCAAAGTTGACTTTCCGCTACCCGAAACACCAGTAACGCAAGTAAAAGTTCCTAGAGGTATTTTAAGATTTACATTTTTTAAATTATTTCCAGTAGCACCTAAAATTTCTAAAAATCTACCATTCTTTGCTAACCTTCTTTTGTTAGGTACAGGAATATTTTTTTTACTAGATAAATAATTTCCTGTAATACTATTTTTGTTATTCATAATTTCTTTAATTTCTCCTTGAGCAACAATATTACCTCCATCGATCCCAGCTTCAGGACCTAAATCAATTATATGATCAGCATTTTCCATGGTTTCTGTGTCATGCTCAACGACAATTACGGTATTTCCCAAATCTCTTAACCTTTTTAAGGCGTTAATTAATTTAACATTATCTTTTTGGTGCAACCCTATTGAAGGTTCATCTAAAACATACAATACGCCAGTCAAACCAGAACCTATTTGAGATGCCAATCTTATTCTTTGAGATTCACCACCAGAAAGAGTTCCAGATTCCCTAGACAAAGTAAGATAATCTAAACCTACATTTAAAAGAAAATCTAGTCTTTCGTTTATCTCTTTTAATATGTGTTGTGCTATTTTCCTTTCTCTGTCATTTAATTTCTCATTTAAACTATTAAACCATTTTTTTGCTTCTGAAATAGATTTTTTTGTTACTTCACTTATATTAAGTTTATCTATTTTTACGCACAGGGCTTCATCTTTAAGTCTCATGCCTTTACATTTTTCACAATCAGACTCACTTTGATATTGAGATATTTCTTCTCTTTTCCATTCACTTTCTGTTTCCAGATATCTTCTTTCTAGATTATTAATTACACCTTCAAATGTCTTTTTAGTAGAATATTTTTCATATCCATCATCGTAAGAGAATTTAATTTCTTCTTCATCAGAACCAAATAAAATTACATCCTTAATTTCCTTAGGTAATTTTTTCCAAGGCGTATCCAAAGAAAATCTATAATGTTTTGCAAGAGATGCTAAGGTTTGCGCGTAATACAGAGTCGAAGATTTTGCCCAAGGTTCGATTGCACCTTCAGCTAAAGTTTTTTTATTATTTGAAACAACTAAATTTGGATCAACGTTTAAATTTACACCTATACCTTCACATTCTTCGCATGCCCCATAAGGACTATTAAATGAGAAAAGTCTTGGTTCAATTTCCTCAATCGTAAAGCCGCTTTCTGGACATGCAAATTTAGATGAAAAAATTATTTTTTCTATTTTTCTATATTTTTTAGGCAATGTTTCATTTTCATATTCAACAAACATTAAACCGTCTGCTAAATTAAGTGCTGCTTCAACACCTTCAGCAAGTCTATTTCCTAAATCACTATTTATTATTATTCGATCTACAACAATGGAAATATCATGTTTAATTTTTTTATTTAAACTAGGGAAGTTATCTATATCATAATACTCGCCATCAACCTTTATTCTTTGGAAACCTCTTCGTTTATAACTTGCAATTTCTTTTTTATATTCTCCTTTCCTTCCTCTTACAATTGGAGCCAATAAATAAATAGTATTTTTTTTGGGAAGGTTTTTAATTCTATCAACTATTTCAGCTACACTTTGAGATTTTATTTGCTTACCTGTAAATGGTGAAAAGGGTGTTCCAGCTCTTGCATATAATACTCGCATGTAATCATAAATTTCTGTTACTGTTGCAACCGTAGATCTAGGATTTTTTGAGGTATTTTTTTGTTCTATTGAAATAGCAGGGCTTAATCCTTCAATTAAATCAACTTTTGGTTTTTTCATTTTGTCTAAAAATTGTCTTGCATAAGCGGACAAACTTTCAACATATCTTCTTTGACCTTCGGCATATATTGTATCAAAGGCTAAAGATGATTTTCCTGACCCCGAAAGGCCAGTTATTACAATAAATTTCTCTTTTGGTATTTCTAAAGAAATATTTTTTAGATTGTGTTCTTTTGCGCCTTTTATAACGATTTTTTTAACCATATTTTTTAGTTATACAATCTAGCCTATTAATAAAAAGATGGAAATGTGATATATTTGTATATATTAACATTAATTCATACAAGAAATCTATAAATACTATGGCTGGAAGTTTAAATAAAGTTTTATTAATTGGAAGATTAGGAGCAGATCCCGAAATCAAACAAATGGTTAACGGTAAAAGTGTAGCAAGATTCAGTCTTGCAACTAGCAATACTTGGAAAGATAAAAATACTGGAGAAAAAAAAGAAAAAACTGAGTGGCATAGAATTATTATTTTTAATGAAGGTTTAGTAAATGTTGTAAAACAATATGTAAAAAAAGGAGCACAAGTTTATATAGAAGGTCAATTAACAACGAGAAAATGGACGGATCAAAAATCTGGACAAGATAAATATTCTACCGAAGTTGTACTTCAGGGTTATAATTCAACTTTCACTATATTAAGTGGT
>Ga0310344_10000851_pt1 | contig 23787 bp, 26 predicted proteins | sample HC15DNA20200_MG_FD_203801 | JGI IMG/M metagenome (GOLD analysis project Ga0310344, IMG submission 203801) | Marine microbial communities from station ALOHA, North Pacific Subtropical Gyre - HC15-DNA-20-200_MG | ecosystem: Environmental > Aquatic > Marine > Oceanic | place: Pacific Ocean: North...
CGCTGTGTAATAAAGGCCAACCAAGCTAAACCACTTTCAATCCAGAGAGTGCGCAATTTTGGAAAACGTTCAGGCAAACCATTAATCACCCAGTTCGTCAAATGAACCAGGTTGCATAGAACAAATGAAATCGCGTGCATCGAAATAAATCTATTCAACTGAGATGTATACTCGTCTTGCCAATTAAGGTGTGAATGAAATGCAAGAGCCTGATCGGCTTCCTCCAACATAGCATAAAGTTTCATATACTCATTCGAGTGAACAGGTGCATGTCGTGATGAAGTAATAGTGAAGCCTGCAACACCGGGAGCCCCAACATACTTTCTTACAGTCTCCTCAGCTGCCTCAGGATTATTAACTGGCAAATAGAGCATAGCCTTAACTCTGGCCTCGCGAGGTAACATCTCTTCGACAATCCATTTATTATACGCTGCAGCAATGTGAATTTCCATCTCTTTTACCGGATGCATCCCAAGAAACAAAAGCCCATTAGGAAAAACAACTTGATAATCAAGTCCCATTTGATCCATTGCTCGCCTTGCTAGAATAATGTCTCGTCTTTCTGTCGTATCATCCACCTCTTCTTTTAATCCCTGGCCATGGGGAATACGTCCCCAGACATTTTGCCATTGCAGGCCGGGAGTACCGTTTAAGAAAGCTCCTCTTTTCGTACCTCCCGAAAATGAACCAGCAGCTTCACGTATAACGGGATCTTCAATGAAATCCATGATTTCTGCCCAGTTGCCTCCGTCGTCTATATGGCAGTCGATATCAACTATAAACACATCATCAAAATCCCTAGCATCGGCTTGTTGTCGAGCATGTGAGAGGATATCTCGACTGTCTGTCCGCGCATCAATCATGTCTAGTGATTTTCTTAATTGTTTATTTCCGTCCATTTGCATACCCTTAATATTAAATATCAGAAACGAACTATTTCTTATTCGGCGGCGTGAGCTCTTTTCTGATATTTTTCTGGAACCTCAAGATTAAATAGGTTGGCTGCGTTGTAGCCCAATATATTTCTTTTTGCTGATTCATCCAAAAAGGGTAAGTCCCAGACACTTGATGGAAGATCGAAATCCCAATGTGGCCAATCTGATGCATACACTAACTGTGTCGGCGCATTAACGGCATCCATTGTCGCTTCAAGAAGATTCATGTTAGTTCGTTCCATAGGTTGCGTAGTAAAAAACATTTCCGAGATATATTCACTTGGAAGACGTTTTAACAATGGAGCCTCAGAAGAGCGCATTAAGTACTCATTATCAAGCCGCTGTGTAATAAAGGCCAACCAAGCTAAACCACTTTCAATCCAGAGAGTGCGCAATTTTGGAAAACGTTCAGGCAAACCATTAATCACCCAGTTCGTCAAATGAACCAGGTTGCATAGAACAAATGTTAGAGCGTGGACTGATATAAAACGATTCAACTGAGAAGGATATTCATCTTCCCAATTAGGGGCTGCATGAAATGCAAGAGCCTGATCGGCTTCCTCCAACATAGCATAAAGTTTCATGTACTGATTTGAGTGTATTGGTGCATGTCGAGATGAAGTGATAGTAAAGCCTGCAACACCGGGAGCCCCAGCATACTTTCTTACAGTCTCCTCAGCTGCCTCAGGGCTGTTAATGGGGAGATAAAGTAAACCTTTGACACGTTGATCAACAGGCAAAACGTGTTCAACAAGCCATCTATTATATGCTTTTGCGAGATGTATCTCCATTTCTTTGACAGGATGCATGCCGATGTATAAAAGTGCATTCGGAAAAACCACTTGATAATCGAGGCCCATTTGATCCATTGCACGACGAGACAAAGTAACTTCGCGAGGAATCGTTTTATCATCTACGTCTTCTTTTAATCCCTGGCCATGGGGAATACGTCCCCAGACATTTTGCCATTGCAGGCCAGGCGTTCCATTATGGAAAGCTCCTCTTTTCGTACCTCCCGAAAATGAACCAGCAGCATCTCGTATAACAGGATCTTCAATGAAATCCATGATTTCAGGCCACGCAGATATATCATCAATATGCGAGTCAATGTCTACTATGAACACATCATCAAAATCCCTAGCATTGGCTTGTTGTCGAGCATGTGAGAGGATATCTCGACTGTCTGTCCGCGCATTAATTATGTCTAAAGACTTTTTTTTCTGACCACTTTCGTCCATCTCATTGTCTTTCTATAGTATTTTAGTTTGCTGTCGAACTTGGATTACGTCGGCCTGTCCACATAGCAAGATCAAACATATTTAACCCAGCAGCTTGCATTAGTTCGTTAATAGCAACCGCTACCTCAGTTGCGTTTGCCATTTCACCTTCTGGAACTGCAGAAATGCTTCTGTTCTCATTATCAATTTTAGATGAGAATAATCTAACACTTGCGAGTAAAAGTTTTTGTACCGCCTCATCTGATACAAGTGCATCATCACCATTGTTAATTATTTCCTTAACTGCTGGAAGAAGTTGTTCAGCATTAGATTCGACAATTCTTATCAGCTCACTACTATTCGATCTCGACATAGACCCCGCCATTTCGTACCAAAACATCAAAACCATTTAATTTAGCTTGAGAGTCACCCGGATGAACACCTGTACGGATGTTGAACTCAAAACCATGCCAAGGACAGATAATATGAACATCTTCATCAACATATAGAAAACCATGACTTTTCTTGTTCTCATCGAGATTTTCTATAACTCTATTCATAATTCGGCCCTGACAGATTGGACCACCACTATGAGGACAATTATTTTCCCAAGCAAAAAAATCATCACCTAAGCGAAATACGCCAATCTCTAAACTGCCATCAACAATGACTACCCTTTCACGATCCTCAATTTCATCAGTGTTGGCTACAAAAATTTCACGCAAATCAAAGCCTCCGTTTAACCATTAAGATATGATAGTAACCCTGCACGATTACGTTGGTCTACAATATATTAGAGTAATTGGTGATTAATTTGAACTGCTTGTTTAAAGCAAAAAAACGCACGCAGACTGAGATGAAAGTATGAAAATTAAATTTTATAACAAAATAAAAGTGTTTTCTTGTAATATAACTGGAATATTCTTTATCCCGTTTGTATGATCTAAACAATTACATCAGAGTCTTTGTTTATTAATTGGTAACTAATCTTTAATAATAGGCCGGGTATAAAAATTATTGACTACTGCTGAAGAGAGGATCCAATCATGAAGCATTGTTGGTTTCATTTGATGCCTTATACTGAACTACCAGATGACTTTAGAGACAAACATGAATCGGTCTGGGTTGATATAGACTCTAAGCTGTTTGATCCCGAACGCGCACATCACATGTATAATGATCATCTCGATGAGATGGAATTTGCTGCTGATGTTGGTTTTGATGCAGTCTGCGTGAATGAACATCACTCCAATGGTTACGGCCTAATGCCATCACCTAATTTGATGCTGGCATCACTAGCGAGAAGAGCAAATCCTAATACTGCTCTCTGTGTTCTTGGAAATTCTATTGCTTTGTATAACCCTCCCACACGGGTAGCTGAAGAAATGGCAATGCTCGATTGCATTTCTGGAGGACGTCTTATAGCAGGATTTCCTGTCGGATCACCAATGGATACCTGTTACGCATATGGACAAAATCCTTCACAACTTCGTGAGCGCTATGCAGAAGCACACGATTTTATTAAAAAGGCTTGGACTGATCCCGAGACATTTTCATTCAATGGGCGTTTTAATCAACAAAGATATGTAAATATCTGGCCTCGCCCTGTACAGAAACCACACCCACCTATATGGGTTCCAGGAGGTGGTTCTGTTGAAACTTGGCGTTGGTGTGCCGAGATGGAATATGTGTACTGCTACCTATCTTATTATGGGTTTCAAGCAGCAAAAGCCACTATGAAAGGATTTTGGGATGAAATGGATAGGCTCGGTAAGGACCAAAATCCTTATAGAGCTGGATTTCTGCAGTTTGTAGGAGTTGCAGAATCCGAAGCACAGGCCAAAGAAATTTATGCTGAGCCAGCAGAGTACTTTTATGACAGGTGCCTTAGGGTTAGTGCACGCTTTGCTAATCCTCCTGGATATGTAACAGAAGCAACTCAGCGTGCTGGCGTTGAAAGTCAAATAGCGGCAGCCGCCAATAATAGTGAAAACGGGGTGGCAAACACTAGTGCTCTACCTGGCATACAAAAAGCTCAGTCAATTAACGAAATCAGAAAAGATGGGTTTACCAAAAATGCTCGTGAGTTTGATGCTATCGTTGAAAACGGTTACGTTATCATAGGCTCTCCGGATCAGGTTGCAGAACAACTCAGAGAGATAATACATGAATTAAGATTTGGACAGCTAATGTTACTACTTCAATTTGGCAACATGACCAAAGAGGTAGCTAACAATAATACTAAACTCTATGCTGAAAAAGTTAAGCCGTTGTTATCAGATGTTTGGTCAGAGTGGGAGAATCATTGGTGGCCAAAACCAATGTCCCTTGCAAAACGAGCAAACATTAATGATGCCAACAATACCTTAGCTGCTGAATAAAAAACTATTTTATTACAGAAAGATATTCATTCTCAAAGTAAAGTCATGACTGAACCGATCGAAAATTACATAGATGTTTCGGGTTATAAATGTCGAGTTTGGAGTAAAGGTAAAGGGGATCGTATCGGTTTCCTTCCTGGATTTGGAGGTCTCCCGAAATGGATACCATTTCTAGACATACTAGCAGAAGATTATGAGGTTGTGGTTCCTTCAATCCCTGGTTTTCCAGGAGGACTAGGACATAACAATTATGACAACCACCTAGAATGGTTATTGGCCATACATGATCTTCTTCAAGAATCAAAATTATTAGATAAAACTACAATTATTGGCTCAGGACCTGGAGCCTCATTATGTGCAGATATAGCCGCATTGTGGCCAAGCCTAATTAAAAAATTATGTTTAATATCACCATGGGGCATATATTCTGATAATGAACCAATGGCAGATCCATGGGCACAAAGGGCCCATGAAGTTTCAGAGTTGATGTGTGATAACCCAGAACTTTGGAACAACTTAAAATCCGAACCGGCTGGAAAAAACTCTGTGGAATGGCCAATTGAACAATCTCGCGCGCTAGAAGCCAGTGCACGTATTTTCTGGCCTCTGGGTAATACCGGTTTAGAAAAAAGATTACGTCGCGTATGTTGTCCTGTACTACTTTTGCGCGGCGTTAATGACAAGGTAATCCCAAAATCATATATGAAAACATTTTCGAAAAATATTAGTGGTCAGACAACAACAAAGGAAATAAATCAAGCAGGGCATCTAGCAGAACTGGATCAACCAGATATCGTTGCAAAAGAAATAATGAGTTTTGTTTCTCTATAGTTTAGTGTTAACTAACAAATACTTATATAGTTTTATTAATCAATTAGATAAGTTTACATTAGACCAAGTCTCCCACAATGTAGCTAAGCTCGCATAGTCCTTTTCACCTAGGCCCTTATCTTTCGCTATATCATAGGGTATATGAGAGCCAGAAATGGCAAATAACGGCACGCCATACTCATAAGCCGTTTCTAACGCTAGCATAGAATCCTTTCTTGCATTTGTAACAGACATACCACCTGTATAATCTCCTTCCAGAATTCGTTCTTCAATTCTATGTAATAATGGTCGGGTAATACCATCGTCTCCTTTCAGCAAGTCAACCAATGTAGGTATAGGGATTTGTAGCTTTCTAGCCATAGTAATCGCCTCTATTAAAACAACTAAGATTGAGTGAACAACTGCGTTATTTATAACTTTGAGCCCACTACCGCTGCCTGTTTCTCCTATGTGATGAATAGAATCAGCAACCAGTCCTAAAATTGACTGGGCAAGTAAGAAATCTTGATCATTACCTCCAACCAAAAACACCGCCTTTCCCAAAGACATAGCTTTTACGCCGCTTCCAATTGCTGCATCTACGAATGCAACACCTTCTTTCTTGCATTTTGCATCTATTTCTTTGGCTGTATGTGGTCCAATTGTACTAGTTTCAATTATAAGTTCAGGAGATTCCTTTGACATCAATAGATCAGCTGCTACCTCAACAGAGGAACTTTCATTTGGTAGTGAGAGTACAACTGTCTGAGTATTCAACAACAACTCATCTATAGAATTTACTAATTTTACAGTCGAGAGGTTGTCAGAATTGTATCTTTCTGGATTTATGTCATAACCTATTACAGAACACTTCTTACTAAATGCTTTTGCTAGGGCTGAACCAGCATTTCCTAGACCGATTATCCCTATAGTTATATCCATCTTATCAACCACTAAACACCATAAGGGTTATCAGTTGATACTGGGAACATATCATTTCGAGGAGGAGAAAAGAACTCAACTATTTCACAGTCTTCTCTGTACCATACTTCATGATCAACACCACCTGGAATCACTATTACCGTTCCCTCCTCGCACTTTCGTTCCTCGCCAGTTGATAACTTATAATCTAAACTTCCTTTAACTAACCAAGTTATTTGCTCGTTTGGATGACTGTGATTAGGAACATGACTTCCTGCATCAATTTTACCCCAAAGAACCATTGATTGACTTCCGGAAAGTATTTTTAGTGTCCCTATCTCCTCATTATGGTCTGGGATATCATCAATATTATGAAAACTAGACATATCGTATCTCCAATTTGATTTATTTTTTTAAAACTCTAGTACACTAATACAAACCAAGTTAAGTGTAGACAAAAAGAAAAATAGTATTCGATAAGGAGTAAATGATGAAATTTATAGATCAAGTTGCTTTTATAACGGGTGCCTCCGGTGGCATAGGCAGAGCCACTACAGAACGTTTTCTTAAAGAAGGAGCTATCGTAATAGCAGCAGACCTTAATGCTAAAATGCTCGATCAATTAAATAGAGATTTTAAACCAGAGTATGAAAATTTCTCAACAACGCAACTCGACGTATCAGAGTACAATCAGGTTCAACAAACGATTGATAAGACTATATCAACACTAGGCAGGCTTGATATTCTTGTTAACAATGCAGGACTTTCACCAAAGTCCAAAAATTGGCTCGAAAGCGATATCGAAGAATGGCATAACGTAATAAATATTAATCTCAGTGGAGAATATTTTTGTGCACGATCTGCTGCAAAACAAATGATTAAACAAAATCAAGGTCGGATTATAAATATTTCTTCTTCGGCCTGGAGACATGGTGGCGTAGCAGGTGGCGGCGGTGTTTCGTACACCTCATCTAAAGCAGGTGTTATTGGGCTTACTAGATCTTTGGCTAAATCTTTAGGGATGCATGGTATAACTGTAAACGCTATTGCACCTGGCCCAACGCATAGCCCTATGACCACGGATTGGCTCCCTGATAGAGAAGACAGTTTAAATGAATCAATACCCCTTGGTCGTGTAGGTCAACCTAAAGATATTGCAAATGCTGTTTGTTTTTTAGCATCAAATGAGGCTTCATACATAACCGGTCAATGCCTTGATGTTAATGGAGGCTTGACGTTTAGCTAATAAGTAAGGCGCTTAATTATGAAAAAAATCGACATTGATGGTTCAACCTTAAAAACAATTTGTACTGTGCTAAGGAATGGCGACCTCACCTCAAGTGACCTAGCTCAATGGTCAATTTTTAATCATGAACTTATCGGCAAGAAGTTAAATGCTTATAAAACTTGGGATAAAACTAGTTTAATTAAGCAAGCTCAAGCTATTGATGCAGTGTTTGATATTGGTATTAACCTAGGTGTTTTACAGGGAATTCCTATATCAATAAAAGATCTATTTGGCGTAAGTGGCTATCCTATATATGCAGGATGCCCACGTCCTCTTCCCAAAAAGTGGCAACAAGAAGGACCAGTAATTCGATCTATTCGTCATCAACTCGGCCTAGTAACTGGAAAAAGCCATACTGTTCAATTTGCTTTTGGTGGTATGGGGTTTAATCAACATTGGGGTGCACCACATAATCCGTGGGACATAAATCATCACAGATCTCCCGGTGGTTCAAGTTCAGGTGCCGGTGTTACCCTAGGAGAAAGATCAGCACTCTTGGCAATTGGCAGTGATACTGCAGGTTCAGTTAGAATCCCAGCATCAATGACGGGTAACGTTGGAATGAGGCCTACGGCCAAACGTTGGTCAACGAAAGGAATTGTCCCCCTAAGCTCTCCCTTAGACACAGCTGGTCCATTAACTCGTAATGCTGAAGATTTAGCATTTTCATTTGCTTCAATCGATCCTCATATAACAGAAGACCCATTTAACTTTATAACGCGTATTAATTCCGCCTCTTTACATGACTTTAATATAGGTATCTGTGATTGGTTTTTCGAGGACTGTCATCCCGGTATTTCTGAAGGAGTAAAAGGAGCGCTCGATGAACTATCAAAAAAAGGATTGAGACAATCATCAATAAAATTGCCTCACCTTGATACTGTAACAGAAATCTTTGCAAAAGGCGGTCTGCATATAGGTGAGTTCGTAAGTTTTATGAATAACGAAATGTCTGACTTTATGAGTGATTTAGATCCAACCGTAGCAATTCGAATTAAAGAAGCAGCAAGTTTTCCTGCTAGTGAGCATATAAAAAGACTTAACCTTATGCACAGTATATCTGAAGAGGCCGCCACTTCATTCGAAGGATTTCATGCGATAGTAGGGCCAACATTACCCATGTCTCCTCCAAAAATGGAAGATGTCCAAGACCCCCAGAAACATTTAGCTGCAAACTTTTTCTGCGTAAGAAATACTAATCCGGTAAGTTTGATGAAACTTTGCGCGATTACAATTCCTGTATCACTAGATAAACAAAATATGCCGGTTGGGCTTCAAATAATATGTCCAGGTGGACAGGAAGAAACAGCACTCGCTATAGCAGTGGCATTTGAAAGAAACATAGGCACTTCAAAAGATCGTATAGGAACACCACCTATTTTTAACTAAGTTAATCCTAGATGTGATATAGCTTCAGTAGCAGCGCTCTCCATTGTCATAAATACGGCATCTTCTTTGATTAACCTATCAATTAACGCCTCAAGAGCTAACATTCTGAAACCTCGCCCTATAACATAAGGATGCATAGTATATGTTAGGATGCCCCAATCAACGCTCTTTTTCATGTAAATAAATTCATCGTACCAACTATCCATAACTGTGCGTGCTGAATTCAACCCAGGCATCAAAAATTCAGGTGTTCTAAAAAATTCAAAATGAGGGTGGTCATCTAATGACCAACTAATAGGGATTTCCAATAATTTAGTTTCTTCACCATACTCATATACCTCGCCTAACGAAAACTTATCTCCAACACGAGTTTGATAAGGAATATAATCTGAACCCATCAAGCTACTGTCATACAAAAAGTTATGAGAAATTAATAAATCAATAGTGTTTTCACTTAAATCCCAAGAAGGTGATCTATACCCACGAGCTTTATATCCAGTTAACTTATCTATTGCTTCATTAGCACGAATTAAGTCTTCCTCCTCCTCCTCACGGGTCTGATTTGCAGGAGGTATATGAGCCCAACTATGATGAGCTATCTCGTTACCTTCTCTAATAATTGCTTCACACGAAGCTGTATGACTTTCAATGGTAAACCCCGGAACAAACCAAGTAGATAGTATTTCTCGATCTTTAAGTGTTTTGATAATCCTGTCAGATGCAACTCTATGACCAAATTCGCCTCTGGACATTGGTGTTGGTGTGGTCATCCCTCTAGAAATAAAGCCTGACTGAGTATCAAAATCAAAAGTAAGACAAACAATGTGGCGTGACATAGAATTTTTCCTGATATGTTATTTTATAAAAAAGAATAATCAATTATTAATAGACACAGTTCTAGCTTAATAAATCAGAGAGCAAAGGAAACCTAGTATGTCCATGAAAAAAATTGGAATTATCATGCATGGAGCCACGGGAAGAATATGCTCCACGCAGCATATTCACAACGCTTTAATTCCTATAATTTCTGAGGGAGGACTTCATATAAATAATGAAATAGTTGTTCCTCGACTTCTCCTTGTTGGAAGAAACAAAACTGAACTCAAGAAAATAGCAGATAAGAATAATATAAAAGAATGGACGACAAATCTAGACGCAGCGTTATCAGACAGTGATTTCAGTATTTTTTTCGAAGGGGCAGCTACACATCAAAGATTAGAAACACTAACCAAAGCTATTAAGGCAAAAAAACATATCTATACAGAGAAACCTATAGCCCCCAGTGTTTCTGAAGGTCTTCACCTGCTAGAAAAGATAGAGAACTCGAACTTGAAACATGGAGCCGTCGAAGACAAATTATATCTACCCGGGTTTCAAAAACTTAAAAACATCATTAATGATAAAACTCTTGGTGAAATCGTGAGTTTTAGACTCGAATTTGGATGGTGGGTTTTTAATGGAGAGGACACCCAATCCCAACGCCCAAGCTGGAACTACAAAAAAGAAACTGGAGGCGGGTTGTTTTTAGACATGCATACGCACTGGCGTTATGTAATAGAAAATATTTTAGGCAACATCAGTAAAGTTGTCAGCACCTCTTGGATTGCTCAACCAGAACGAATTGATGAAAACGGAAACAATTATTCTGTCGATGTGGAGGATACAACCAATACTTTAGTTGAACTCGAAAATGGTGTCTCTGGCTCAATATTTAGCTCTTGGGCAACAAGGATCCGACGGGATGACCTAGTATGCTTATATGTTGATGGAACAAAAGGATCAGCCATTGGTGGACTAAGAGATTGCTGGTTTCAAGGCAGTGATGAAACTCCTATTATAAAAGGATTTGATATTAGTCATGAAGCAAATAAAGGGAAAACCTTTAATGATTATAGTAAGGCGTGGAAAGTAATTGAAAATAATAATCCATTTGTAAATCCTTATAGAATAGGGTGGGAAAACTTTTTATCTCATGTAATAGCTGATCAGCCACTTCTATCAGATCTGAAGGAAGGAATAAAAGATATACAGTTTGCAGAGTGTTGTATCAAAAGTTCTAAAGAAAAAGTTTGGATAAATATTAAAAAAATCTAACAATACAAAAGAAATACAAATATTTTTATTTAGTTATGGGTAAAAATGAATAAATTTTCTCAATTTGATCTACCAGTGTTGAACTTGGGTGATGACCCTTTTGAAAGAGGCCTTATTCATGGTCATGAATTATCCGCCATGATACGTAATAATGTTCGAACTTATCTTAAGCGATTTAAAGCAGGCGGACTAAATGAAGACTCTGCAAGAGATGAGTCGGAGAAATGGATAGAAGTAATCAAAAAACAAAATGAGGAATATTATATAGAAATGAGCGGAGTTTCTGAAGGCTCAGACATGCCATTGAATGACATAGCAATGTTGAACGCAAGATACGAAATCACATTTGGTTTATTTGGAAAAGAAGCTAACGGTGATTTTGATTCATCAAAAGTAGATACCACTGATGGTTGTTCTACTTTTGGATTACTTCCAGAAACCACCGCTAATAATCACACAATTTTAGGACAAAATTGGGATTGGCTAGCAGGAATCCATCAAAATTGCGTAATTATCAGAATAAATCGTTCCAGAGGTACAAATATAATTTTCTTTACTGAAGCAGGAATTCTTGGTGGTAAAATGGGAGTTAATGAGCACGGTATCGGTTTAGTTGAAAACGGACTTGTGTCAAATCATGATGGTATAAATCAATACGAAAAGCCGTTTCATGTTAGGTGTAGAGAAATATTGGATTCAGATAGTTTTGATCAAGCTCTTCGTCCAGTGATTGAAACAAAGCGAGTATGTTCTGCAAATTTTGTAATAGGACATGCTGATGGAGAAATAATAAATATAGAAACCAGCCCAAATGAGGCTTCATATCATTATCCTGAAGATGGAATGATCACTCATTCAAATCACTTCACTGATACTAGACACGGACCATCATTAATGGAGCGTATATCTACCAGCACCTTATATCGTGCAAATAGACTAAATCGTTTATTAATGAAACATAAAGGAAATCTAAATGAAGAATTATGCCAACAAGCTTTAGCTGACCATTTTGGGTTTCCTAACGCAATATGCAGACATCCAGACAACTCTTTACCTGCAGCAAAACAAACTATGACGAATGCCTCATTCGTTATTGATCTAAATCAACGAAGAATGGCTGTAGCCAGTGGTCCCCCCTGTTCAAATTCTTTCAATAGCTATTCAATTGAGAAATAACATACAATTTGAATGCAACTAAAGGCATAAAAAAATGAAGTGGGATAAAAGACGTAAAATGTTTCGTTCCATGTTGTCAAAAGAAGAGTGTTATTTTCCAGGATCTGTTTCAGATCCGTTATCAGCTAGGATGGCAGAAGAGATTGGGTTCGAGGTAGGAATGTTTGCAGGCTCCATAGCATCTATGGCAGTTCTTGGAGCCCCGGATCTTACTCTTCTTACTTTGAGTGAGTTCTCTGATCAGGCTCATAGAATATGTCGCTCCTGTGAACTGCCAATCATTGTTGACGCTGATCACGGTTATGGTAATGCACTAAACGTGATGCGCACAGTAGAGTCGTTAGAAATAGCAGGCGTGTCTGCGCTTTCAATTGAAGATACTGAATTACCATTATCTTTTGGTAATAATGACAAACCACAATTGATATCAATTGAAGAAGGCGTAGGTAAAATGCGAGCTGCTCTTAAAGCAAGAACTGATCCAAATCTTGTGATAATGGGTAGAACCAGCGCTCCTATTTTAACGAATATGGATGATACACTAAAACGAGTTATCGCATATGCTGATACTGGCGTTGATGTAATTTTTTTGGTCGGATTAAATTCACGTGAAGATTTAAAAGCAATATCTCAAAACATAATGAAACCAATAATGTTAGGAGGAATTTCAGCAGATCTTAATGACAAATCATATCTGGCTTCTCAAAATGTAAAATTTTGCCTACAAGGCCATTCGCCATATTTTGAGGGTATGAAAGCAACCTATCAAACTCTGTATAAACTCCGCAATGACAGTAAAGAAAATACTACAAATTTAGACGATCTAATACATAAGATGACTATGGAACAGTCGTATCTTAAATTAATTAAGGACTACATGTAAAACTGAAATTGAGGCAACAGATAATCAAAATAACCCTTCTATTAAGCCATTTTCATCTAACCTAATATTATTTGCTGCAGGGACACTTGGTAGTCCCGGAAGGGTCATTATTTGCCCACATATTGCCACAACAAATTCCGCCCCTGCTGATAATCTTACTTCTCTTACCGGAACAATGTGGTCTTTTGGTGCCCCGAGAAGATTTGGATCTGTAGAAAAACTATACTGGGTTTTTGCCATGCATATTGGAAAACTTCCAAAACCTTGCTTTTCCCACTCCCTCAATTGTTCTCTTATGCTTTTATCAGCTATAGCTTCCTTAGCTCCATATATTTCCCTACAAATAATATTAATTTTCTCAAATAATGACTGATTTTCGTCATAAAGTGGTTGGAACTGAGAAACACCTTCATCTACTAAATCACTTACTTTGGTTGCCAGGTCTAATATGCCTTTTGATCCATATTTCCAATGATTGCACTCAACAACTTCAACATTTAACGATGCTATATTATTCTCAATCTCTAAGATTTCAGAATCAGAATCAGAACTAAATCTATTAACTGCCACAATAACAGGTATACCAAATTTTTTTATATTTGAGATATGTCGACGTAAATTTAAAAGCCCTCGTGAAACGGCATTAACATTCTCCTTTTCCATTTCTGATAAATCTATCCCTCCATGCATTTTTAAAGCACGAACAGTAGCAACAACTACTGCAGCTGAAGGCTCTAGTCCAGATTTTCTGCATTTTATGTTAAAGAACTTTTCTGCCCCCAAATCAGCACCAAATCCAGCCTCGGTGACAACATAGTCAGATAAACGAAGTGCAGTATCGGTTGCGATTATTGAATTACATCCATGTGCAATATTGGCAAATGGCCCTCCATGAACAAATGCGGGGGTGTGTTCCAACGTCTGCACTAAATTAGGCATTAACGCGTCTTTAAGCAGTACAGACATCGCTCCTTCACCAGATAAATTATCAACAGTAATGGGCGAATTTTCTGTATTTGAGCCGATAACTATATTACCTAACCTTCTCTCTAAATCTTTTAAAGATGTAGCCAAACAAAAAATGGCCATTACTTCAGAAGCTACTGTTATATCAAAACCAGATTCTCTAGGAATACCATTTGATGGCCCGCCAAGTGAGTGTACAACTTGTCGTAATGCTCGATCATTGATGTCTATTACTCTTCTCCAATCTATTTTTCTTACATCTAGTGATAATCTATTACCCCAATGAACATGGTTATCAATTAACGCACTCATAAGGTTATGGGCAGAACTTATTGCATGTATATCACCAGTAAAATGAAGATTTATATCTTCCATTGGAATGACTTGAGAGTATCCTCCACCAGCAGCGCCTCCCTTAATGCCAAAACACGGACCTAAAGAAGGTTCTCTAATACAGATAGCTGCATTCTTTCCAATTCGATTTAGGCCATCGCCAAGACCTACCGTTGTTGTTGTTTTTCCTTCACCTGCTGGAGTAGGTGTCAAAGCGGTAACTAAAATTAATTTGCCCCTCGGCCGTCTGTTAAGGCCCTGTATATAATCTAAGTCAATCTTTGCCTTGTAGGGACCGTATTGGAAAAGATATTCGTCAGGAACACCCAACTTATCAGCAACTTCTTTAATAGGCCGTATTTCAGAGTCTCTAGCAATTTCTATGTCAGGTCTTTGCATTATTATAAACCAATATCTAGATTGTTAATTTTATATTTAATAAAACTATTTATTATGCAATCTCATAAATTGTACGACACATCTATAAAGCATATATCGAAAAATAAAAGAGGCGGAGATTTAACTCTCCGCCCTTAAATGCATAGGTTTATATTGATTAATTTCAAGAATTATATGACTACTTAATCTTAGGCATTTGGAGGAGTATAAGACGCTCCCGCTTTTCGGGCATGTTCAGCTATAGAATCCATGTCGAGCTCTGTTAAAATAACTGCCCTTTCAAAACCACCAGATGATTTCACAGCTATTGCCAAGCCTAAAGCAGATTCTTCATCCTCACATTCAAAAGTCACTGTTACATCAAATTCACCTCTAGTAAAAGCAACATCAAGTATTTTCAAATTAAGTGTTTCACTAAGTTTATCAATTGCAGCCTTCCGACCAGCAGCTCCACCAGAGATAAGTCCCTTTAAACCTGCTGGAGAATATGATCCCAATAAATACGCTTTCATAATTTGCCTCCTGATTTTAAGAACCAATATTATTTTGGTTAATATGTTTGACTTATATTAACTTTAAAGAATTTTTAAATAAAAAAAAGAGCCTGGTAATACTCAGACTTTAATAAATTAGAAAAAACTAATAAATTCAGTATTCAAATAGATTAAGAACTGGAAGCTAAGTCGATTCTCAGTTCTGCCGTTCACTGAAAAACACCCTATTCATGGTTATATCGACACTCTAGCAACTGTCTTATTTATCTCGTCTATTACTAGACACCTGTCTAACACATAGAGACCCAATTAGCCTTAAAAAAAAGTAAATTGTAAACAAATCCCCTCTACTAATAGATGTATTTTCCATTAAGCTTGATTAAGTAGTAGAGAATAGGTTTTTGTAAAAATGTTAATTATCTAGATTGGTTAATAATTAAATGTTTGAGCTCCTCTATCTCGAGGCGCACTTGCTTTAACTCCGTGCGTAGTTTTTCAGTTACATGACTTTCACTAACCCGCTTTTGATCAAATTCATTATTCTTCCTACTTTCATTCAAGGTCTGCAGAGAATCTATGATAATGGCGATAAACAAATTTAATACCGTAAAACTAGATAAAATGATAAATATTACAAATAAAATAGAAGCCCAGGGATATATCTCCATTACAGGTCGGACGATACCCATAGACCAGCTTTCTAGTGTCATAATCTGAAAAAGTGTAAACATAGAGTTCCCAAGAGTGCCGAACCAGTCAGGGAAGTTTTGTCCAAAAATATCTGTCGTAATTACCGAAAAAACATAAAAAACTAATAAGAGTAATACTATTATCGCTCCCACACCAGGCACGGCGTGCAACAGTGCTGTAACTATTCTCCGCAAGCGTGGTATAGTGGACACTAACCTGAATACTCTCAATACTCTTAACGCTCTGAGCACCGACAGTGATTCATTAGATGGAACTAATGTTATACCAACCACTATAAAGTCAAAAATCCCCCAAGGATCATGGAAAAAACGTAGCCCTTTTGCATAAATTCTTAAAGCAAGCTCAATACAAAAAATAATAATTACCGCTTGGTCGAACAGTTTTAGTTCCTGTCCAATAGCTCTAGTTATTGTTGGTGATGTCTCTAACCCAAGTATTATGGCATTGATTATAATCAATACCATTATAGACTTCTGGAAGAATGAGTGATCTACAAATCGGTTTATTTGCTGTTTCATCTATCTGTCATCCTTAATTCATAAATTCGTTTTAAATACCTATGTGACTGTTCCTGCTACTACATTTGTATTAGAACATGATTAGCTCGAATTTGATAAATTCAAACAACTCAAATTCTCTTGTGAAAAGTAGATATGAACCGTAAAACAGACTTTCACTCGAAACTTAACAGCAGTCGATTATAATTCTGAACTTACGTCTTAGTGTATCTCGGGCCTAAAACAGCAAAAAGAGCTCCACAGAGGTGAAGCCCTTGAAAAAATGTCGTTCTCTTTGTTAACGTTCTAACGTTTAGAAAATTGGAAACTTCGACGTGCTTTAGCCCTTCCATATTTTTTACGTTCAACAACTCGTGAATCTCGTGTTAACATCCCTGCCTTTTTAAGAACAGCCCTTAAATCAGGTTCACGTAGACTCAAAGCCTTAGACAGACCATGGCGCACAGCACCAGCCTGTCCAGACAATCCTCCACCTGATACAGTACAATTAATATCATATTGACCGACTCTATCAGTTATCTGAAATGGTTGAGATAGAACCATTCTAAGTACTGGACGAGCAAAATAAACACCCCCATCCCGTCCATTGATAGTGAACGATCCTGTTCCAGGTTTTATCCAAACCCTTGCTACGGCATCTTTTCTCTTTCCTGTAGCATATGTTCTTCCGAATTCATCAATTACTGGTTTGCCAACATTAGCTGCAGCCTCTTGAATTACTGGTTCAATTGTATCTTGAAGAGTAGCGTCAGACATTTCAGTCATTCCTCTTATTCTTATTACTTAAAGCAGCTATATCTATTTTTTCAGGTTGTTGGGATTCGTGGGGATGTTCGGTTCCTGGATAAACTTTAAGTTTCCTTAATTGGGCCCGCCCCATCTTTGTTTTAGGTAGCATCCGTTCTACTGCTTTTCTTATAACTCGATCAGAGTGTGGCCCCTCTAATATCTCACCTGCAGTTCGGCTCTTTAAGCCTCCGGGATAGCCTGTATGGCGATGATAAACCTTGTTATCCTTTTTATTACCCGTTAAATAAACTTTTTCAGCGTTTATAATAATTATATGATCACCACAATCTATATTAGGTGTGAACATTGGTTTATGTTTACCTCTGAGCCTATCAGCTACGATGACAGCCATTCTACCTAGAACTAAATCTTCAGCATCAATAATCCACCATTTCGCTTCTACTTCACTCGGTTTAGCGCTATATGATTTCTGAGCCTGCATACGCATAAGTTTTTCCACTTAATTATTAAGTATTAAATATTCTTTTACTGGAGGTTTAAAAGTTATACTTATGAGAGATAATATCATCTGTCAACAACGAATTTTTCGTTATATTATAGTAAGTTAACGATACGGTAATATATTACCCTCCTTATGGACATTTATTATTTATTAATCAATATGAAAAATATTTATGTAGTTATATAAAAACAGTTATAAATAACATTTTAAATTCAAGGTAGTGAAAAAATGACTACAAAAAATTTAAAAACTTTATCTAAAAATGAAGACGGCATTTTATTGAAAAAAGTAAAAGGTCCACTTGCCACTATAACATTAAATGAACCCAACAAAATGAACGTTCTCTCAGTAGAAATGTTAAATTCAATTCAAGAATCATTGGATGATTTATCAAAAGATAAGAGCGTTCGCGTAATAATCTTGGAGGCTAATGGAAAAGCTTTTTGTACTGGGCATGATCTCAAAGACATGAGATCTAATTACACATACGAATACCAAAATGATTTATTTGCCCAATGTAGTAAGGTTATGCTCTCAATACATCGCTTACCACAACCCGTAATAGCAAAGGTTAATGGAATGGCAACTGCAGCAGGATGTCAGTTAGTTGCCACTTGTGACTTAGCGATAGCATCAACATTATCAAGCTTTGCAGTTTCAGGAATTAATAACGGCCTTTTTTGTACAACACCAGGGGTTGCATTAAGCAGAAATCTTAGTAGAAAGCATTCAATGGAAATGCTGCTAACTGGTGATTTTATAAGTGCTGAACGAGCAGTAGAGGTTGGCCTTATCAATAAAGCTGTTAATGCGTCTGAACTCAATGAAAGCGTCGAAGAATTAGCGATCAAGTTATCAGAAAAAAGCTTCCATGGCTTGAAAATTGGCAAACAAGCTTTCTATCGACATATCGAGATGGGAATAAGCGACGCCTATAAATATGCAAGCAATGAAATGGCAAAAAATGTAATGGATAAAGATGCGGCAGAAGGGTTTGATGCATTTATCAATAAGCGCCAACCGGTTTGGGATCAAAAACCTAGAAAAATATCTTTCGATAAGGATAAACCCTAAATGGATGGTTTGTTGTACTCAGATGAGTTGTACAAAAAAATATTCCTTGAAACAAAAAACATAGCTTTAATAGGTGCAAGTCCTAAAGGTGCCAGTCGTGCTAGTTGGCGTGTGATGAAGTATCTACAACTTCTTGGTTTTAAAGTATATCCAGTAAACCCTAATGCCGTGGGTCAAAAAATCCTTGGAGAGCAAGTATTCTCTTCTCTATTAGATGTACCAGATAAAATTGATATGGTTGACATATTTCGACGTTCTAAATACGTAAAACCAATTGTAGAACAAGCAATAAAGATAGATGCATCTTTCATTTGGATGCAACTCGGAGTAATACATGAAGAATCAGCTGAACTGGCAAACTCTTTTGGTAAAATAGTAATAATGGATCGTTGTCCTGCAATCGAAATTCCAAGATTAAACTTAAAATAGTATTTCAAGTTAGCCTATCTAAATTAAGGACTGAAGTTATGGAAACATTGTATTACCCAGATTGGCAAATTCGTCGGATCCTATCTGAAACGAATGTAATAGCAATGATTGGCGCCAGTAGTAATTGGAATAGACCAAGCTATTTTGCAATGAAGTATCTACAAGAAAAAGGATATAGGGTAATACCGGTCAATCCGGGGATAGAAGGACAAAAGCTCCTAGGCGAAACTGTGTATGGGACATTGAAAAGTATTCCCTTTTCTATTGAAATGGTAGACATATTTCAAAAGCCAGAGCGAGTTCCCAGTATTGTGGACGATGCTATTGAAATTGGAGCTAATATTGTATGGATGCAATTAACCATACGTCATGATGAATCTGCAAAAAAAGCGGAAAGTGCTGGCCTACAGGTCATAATGGATCGTTGCCCTAAAATTGAATTTGGCAGACTGAGTGGTGAGTTAGGCTGGGGAGGTGTTAACACAAAAGTCATCTCTTCTAGAAGGTCAAAAAAGATTAGATGAGATTAAGAGCTATATGAGCAATAATACTATGAAGAATAAGCCAAAACAATCTAAACCACCAGGGTTCGAAACACTTGCAATACACGCAGGTGCATCACCAGATCCGACTACTGGAGCAAGAAATGTCCCTATATATAATTCAACTGCTTACGTCTTTGACGATGTAGACCATGCAGCATCACTGTTTAATCTACAAACTTTTGGATATCTTTATAGCCGAATAGGAAACCCTACAGTCTCTGCTTTAGAAGAAAAGGTAGCTGCACTTGAAAATGGGCGCGCAGCTGTGGCTACAGCGTCAGGGCACGCTGCCCAGTTATTGGCCATGTACATACTTATGGAGCCTGGGGCTAACTTTGTTTCTTCTCCAAATCTCTATGGAGGATCAATTACACAATTCACCCATACTTTTAAAAAGTTTGGATGGGAATGCAGATTTGCTGATGCTAAAAATCTCAATTCGTATAAAGATTTAATAGATAAAAACACCAAAGCCATCTTTATAGAAGTGCTAGCCAATCCAGGCGGCATTGTTGTTGATATTGAACCAATATCCGAAATTGCAAAGTCGGAAGGTATCCCGTTAATAGTAGATAATACAACTGCCAGTCCATATCTATGTCAGCCATTTGATTGGGGGGCTGACATCATTATACATTCCATGACCAAATTTTTAGGCGGACATGGCAATGCTATGGGCGGAATAGTGGTGGAAAGTGGAAAGTTTGACTGGGCGCAAAATAATAAGTTCCCTGCACTAACCCAGCCTGATCCGGCCTATCACAACTTAACCTTTTACGAGACCTTTGGTGATTTCGGATTCTCAACCAAAGGTCGCGCTGTTGCACTAAGAGACTTAGGCCCAACATTATCACCAACCAATGCGTCTTTAATCTCCACTGGGATCGAGACCTTGCCACTAAGAATGGAGCGTCATGTTGAAAATGCTCTGATTGTCGCAAATTATTTGAACAATCATGAAAGAGTCGAATGGGTATCCTATGCAGGACTAAAAAACAGCCCTTACTACGAACTTGCTAAAAAATATTTACCTAAAGGACCAGGGTCCCTATTTACTTTTGGTTTAGTAGGAGGGTACGAATCAGGAATTAAACTTGTGGAAAGTGCCGAGCTAATATCTCACCTCGCTAACCTAGGAGATACTAGGTCTCTCATTATACATCCCGCGTCTACCACCCACAGACAACTAACTGATGAGCAGCGCTTAGAAGCAGGAGCGGGACCTGAGGTAGTAAGAATTTCCGTAGGCCTTGAGTCAGCAGATGATATCATAGCCGATCTCGAACAGTCACTAGAATCCGCTGGCGCATAACACTAACTAAAATAATTTACTATTCAGCAGCCTGTTCAACTGAGACACTTTTAGGAAGAATACCTTTTATAACATAAATAAGGGCTTGAACAACTTGTTGAGGGGTGCTTGCCACAACCTTAGCAGAAGCATCTATTTCTTTTAAAGCATGATTGTGCTCTTCTTGGTGCAAAATAATAGTAGGCTTATTTAAAGCAGCTGCATAACCAGCGTCAAAAGCAGCGTTCCACTGTTTGTATTTCTCTCCAAACCTCACAACTACGATATCTGCGTTTCTAATAAGCGTATTAGTTCTAACAGAGTTTAGTAGAGCTCCCTTATGATCATGCCAGAATACAGAATCTTCTTTTCCTAATATTGTTACGCCGCAATCATCTGAGTCCTCGTGCACTGTCACCGGAGCATCCAAAACAACAGGCAAGCCAGCTTCTTGAACGCCTAATTCTATTTGCTCACGCCAATCACTATGTATTTCACCTGATAGATATATTCTCCAAACTCGTTCATCCATCGTCATTTTCCTATTTGATCAATTTTTTTCAAAAATCAGTTTGTCTTAAGCACTAAAATATCAAAAAAGTATACTCTAATCATTATAAGATTATGTAACTTATAAATATACTAAGTCTGTTATTTTAACAAATTAAAGATCGTTTATTTAATTTTTTCTTGATTATTTACACAAATTAGAATTTATGAGTATTTCAACAGAAGAGTCTGATACGAAAAATGAAGCAAAAACAAATAAACATAAGTACATTAAGTGATAATGTGATTGCTTTGCAGCCTCATAGGACTCGACGAAATAGTCAAAAATCAAGAGGAAAAAGTGACAACTTATCTCCCGCACAAAGAGAATGGCTAACTAGAGGATTGGCCCAACCAGGAGGCAAACTTCCAATTTTCGATCGTGACGGTCAAAAGGTTAACAGAAAGACAATAAATAGTTGTATTAAAATGGGATGGGCCTCCCCCTGGTTTGATAATCCAATTAAACCAGATTGGCTTATATGCAAGTTAACTGATGAAGGAAGAAGGCAATTAGAACGCTGAATTTCGCGAACATTCGGAATTAGTTACTCCAAGGTCGTTTTACTAACTTATAAATAATGGTCGGGACGAGAGGATTCGAACCTCCGACCCCCACACCCCCAGTGTGATGCGCTACCAGACTGCGCTACGTCCCGACTGATTAAAATATTATAATAAAATACAATACATACTCTTATATTTAAATTTTCTATACAGATAAGAACTTGTATATCTTAAAATAACATAAAAACAAGCACCCAAGGAGGTTGACTAACAGGTGATCTAAATATCATTTAATTTTTTTTCTTAAACCCTCTAACTCTCTTAAAACGTCTTGTAAATCATTCCTTTGAGAGGGTGATATAACTGGTTCAGATGTTGAAGAACTTTCATTTAGTACTTTGGTGCGCTTTAGGGGTCTAATTTCTTGTGGTGACTTCTTTATCAATTTGCTGTCACCTTCGCGAAATAATTTTTGAACGCCTTTTATCGTATAGCCATCTTCGTACAACAATTTTCTTATTACGCTTAAAAGCTCTATATCATCTGGTCGATAATATCTTCTGCCTCCACCTCTTTTTAGAGGTTTAACTTCTTCAAATTTTGTTTCCCAAAACCTCAAAACATGCTGTGGCATATCAAGTATACTAGCCACTTCACTTATGGTTCTAAAAGCCTGTGAAGATTTTACTAGTTGTTGTTTTTTTACTCTGGGCGTAGTTGTCATAGCGAGCCTATGGCTTCAACTTATTATGGTTTTATTATATTATTTATGTGGTTCGTCTAAATTTAAATCGTAACTATCGTTATTAATGGCATCCTTTAAAACATTGCTTGGCTTAAAGACTAAAACCCTTCTGGGTGAAATTGGCACTTCTTCACCAGTCTTTGGATTTCTTCCCATTCTCTGATTTTTATGACGCACCGAAAAACTTCCGAATGAAGAAATTTTTACCATTTCTCCTTTTATTAAAGCATCTGACACTTCCGAAAGAACTGATTCAACGAGATCTGCAGATTCATTCCTCGATAATCCAACCTCTTGATATATTGCTTCTGTAAGCTGTGCACGAGTAATAGTTTCAGCCACTGTTCTCTCCATTAATAATTAATCAACGGTAGCAAGTGACGATATATGCGTCAATATCAGTATATTATACGCATTCCTTAAACTAATAAGAGTAATAAATTCTCTAAAATATATAGAAATATATAGATTTAAAAAGTTTTACCACCTCAATAAACCTGACCCCCAAGTCATTCCTCCACCTAGTGCTTCTATCAATACTAAGTCACCAGTCTTAATTCGCTCGTCTGACATAGCAGTCCATAGAGCTAAAGGAATTGATGCTGCTGATGTATTTGCATGTTTATCTATTGTTAAAACTACTTTCTCCATAGCTATACCTAATTTTCTAGCCGTGCCATCTATAATTCTTTTATTAGCCTGATGTGGAACAAACCAATCTATATCATCAGCAGAAATATTATTAGCCTTTAGTGCCTCTATGGTAACTGAAGACATTTTCTCTATCGCGTGACGAAAAACTTCTTTTCCTTCCATACGCAGATAACCAACTTCTCCTGTTGAAGACGGGCCACCATCAACATACAAAAGATCATGTAAC
>Ga0310344_10000852_pt1 | contig 23784 bp, 24 predicted proteins | sample HC15DNA20200_MG_FD_203801 | JGI IMG/M metagenome (GOLD analysis project Ga0310344, IMG submission 203801) | Marine microbial communities from station ALOHA, North Pacific Subtropical Gyre - HC15-DNA-20-200_MG | ecosystem: Environmental > Aquatic > Marine > Oceanic | place: Pacific Ocean: North...
TACAATGCTGGTAGCTCCAATTAGTGTTGGAGAAAATGCCTACACTGGAACGGGGTCCGTGGTAACAGTAGATGTATTGCCTAATACCCTGGTGGTAGGAGTCCCAGCTAGACCAACTAGGGAATTACAAAGTGAAAATAAGGCTCATTTGGAGGAAGACATACAGGGCAGAGGATAATCCGCGAAATCGGATAATCTAACCCCAACATCATGGATAGTGATAGTAGTAGCTCTTCAATTTACATAATAATACTAATAATATCACTAACAGTTTTTTTTATTGCATATGTTGCTGAGCATTCTGTATTTGCGATGAGAAGGGAACGAGTCCAACGGTTGCTTGCACAGAACGAATCTGGAGCTGAGGCCCTAGACAAGCTTTTTTCTCTTTCCTCAGGACCTTCTAGTGCGCTGACGTTTGTAAAATTCGTGTTTTTTATTGTGAGTGTGATCGCTGCGGTTAGCATTACAGTATTCGAATTTGGATATCACTGGATAGCGATTACAAGTGTTGGGATAATAGTAGCCCTAGTACAGTTGGTCATGTTCAGTGCCGTCCAATCATTGACAGCCGTTTACGGGGATCGAATTGCATTGATGGTGGCTACTCCCGTCAAAATTCTGACTTGGACACTAAGTCCGCTGTTGAAGTGTGTTGACTTTATTGTTAATAAATTCTTCCCTAGTTATGAAAACGTTGATTCTGATAGTGAAGTACAAGTTGTTGAATTAGGTATGTCCATAGAGGATGATGGCGAGCCTTTGGATCAACGCGAAGTTGAAATGATTAGAGGCGTAGTTGAATTGGACGATACTATTGCTAGAGAAATCATGGTTCCTAGAGGAGACATGATTGTGGCTGATGTGGCCACTCCGTTAGATGACTTGGCGGAAATGATGATTGATAATGGTCATAGTCGGATACCTGTATTCCGTGCGGCGTTGGATCAGATTGTTGGAGTGGCACACGTCCGGGATATTTTGAAGCAAGTTGCGACTGGCTCAGAACGGTCGAATGGTCTAATAGAAGGCATGCTGCGGCCGGCCTTATTTATTCCTGAATCTAAAACACTTGAGGAACTTCTAGCTGAATTTCAGCAACAGCGTACCCATATGGCTATAGTTGTAGATGAGCATGGCGGGGTGTCCGGCCTAGTCACGATTGAAGATCTTCTGGAAGAAATTGTAGGCGATATTTTAGATGAGTTTGACGTAGGTAAACAAGAAATCGTTCCACTGAATTCAGAAACATTTTTGATGGATGCAGGAGTGAGTTTGGATGATTTAAACGACTTGCTTGGAATAGATGTTGAGGGCGATGGATTCGACTCTATCGGTGGATTGGTGTTGCAGCGTCTAGGCAAAATAGCTGGGCCTGGTGAAATAGTACTTCTAGATGGACTAAGTATAGAAGTACTATCAACGTCAGGAAGGCGTTTAAAGCGACTTAAGGTCAGTAAGCTGAGTTCTAGCTATGAATCCGATCTCAATGAACGGGAGTCATAGAAGGATTTAGAATGGGAATTTAAAGGTTACTCCTGAAGTAATCTTTAATTCTTAGTTATGTTGGATCTGGAGATCATCACTGTACAATATGCAAGATCTTTACGAGTAGGGCTTTGATTATGATAGAAGAGGAATTACTTAAGCGTTTAATAAATGATCTTCTGGATTTAGATGACCTTCTGCTGGTTATGGATTCCGGCGGAGCGGTTTGCGAGATGCATTTAAACCACCCTCCTCTAGTTAAATACGATAAGTTGTGGATGTATTTGGAATCCGATGATTGGCATTTACATTTACCATTAGAAAATGTTTCAGGTGTCCAAATTGTGGAAAGTTCCGATCATGGGCATGAAAATATTCCCAAGGTGTTTTACGTGAGATTAGGCGGGGCTTCGGGAGAAACTCTGATGCGGTTTTATTTTTCTAATCCTTGGCTTAATGAAAAAGAGGAAGTGACCGAATTGCAGAAACATAAATTAACTGTTTTCGAACTATTTCGCGACAAATATGTAGCATGCGCTGGAGTCGAAGGCGTAACGCGGGATAAGACAGGATCCTATCCTTTTAGTGGATCTATTAAGACGCATTGGGATATTTAAATAACTCATTTGTTTTATAGCTTCAGAAGCGATGACATTTTCAAGCGTTTGAAAATGTGTATAGTGTTATCAAAATCACATGCGAGGTGCTGTTATGCCTGGTCCTTTAGACGACGTTAAAATTCTTGATCTTACTCAGGTGCAAGCTGGGCCCTCCTGCACACAAATATTAGCCTGGCTAGGCGCTGACGTAATCAAAATTGAAGAACCGATTAGAGGAGACAGGACAAGACGCGAGAGAGCCAAAAACGAAGATGATGATAGTTTTTATTTTTTGGTTTTCAATGCGAATAAGCGCAGTTTAACTTTAAATTTAAAGAGTCAGGTGGGGAAAGACGTCTTTTTAAAACTCGTTAAGGAAGCTGACATTGTTATAGAAAACTATGGGCCTGGACGAATGGAAATATTCGGCCTATCTTACGAGAATTTAAAGTTGGTGAATTCTAAAATAATATATGCCACTATTAAAGGATTCGGCACTTACGGTCCGTATTCGGATATTAAAAGTTTTGATCACATAGCCCAAGCCATGGGAGGAGCTATGAGTGCAAATGGAGATGCTGGTGCAGAGCCGACTTTTGTAGCGCCAGGTGTAGGGGACTCCGGCAGCGGTCTTCATTGCGCCATTGGCATACTTGCAGCTTTGAGGCAGAGAGATAGAACAGGAGATGCTCAGAGAGTGGAGGTGTCTATGCAGGATGCAGTGCTTAACTTGATGCGGATACGTATGATAGATACCTTTAATACCGGCAAAGCTGCGAAGAGGTCGGGGAATAGATTGTGGGATGGGCCACGGTTGATTTACCCATGCTATCCTGGTGGTCCAAATGACTACATAGCTTTGGTACTCGCTGGAGATTCTTGGGATACTTTACTGGCGGTCTCTGGGAGGTCAGAACTCATAGGAGATGAGCGATACGCGACTGAAGAGGCCCGCTTAGATAATTTAGAAGAGGTCGAGGAAATTATAAGCGAATGGACGAGTACGAGAGATAAATATGAGTTAATGAATGAATTGGGAGATTTGGGCATAGCATGTGGAGCTGTGCAAGACACATCCGAAATATTGCACGATCGTCAGTTGATAGAGAGATCTATGGTAGTTGAGATGGACGATCCCTCACGTGGAAGTTACAAAATGATAGGATGCCCGATTAAATTGTCCTCTCTTGATGTTGTGATAAAACCTCCTCCGTTACTTGGAGAGCACTCTCGTGAAATCTTATCGCAGATTTTAGGGATGGATAATACTACGTTGGAAAAATTGGAACGTGAGGGAGTGATTTAACATGGAATGCGAGGCAGATGGGAACTTGGCATCTATCCAAGAAGTCAAAATACCGTTCTTGATACTAGAAAGAGTTTTCTCAGAATCGCGAAAGGCGTTTCCTGCGGAGTGCTGTGGCTGGTTATCAGGCACCACTTCTACCGAGGTAGACAATTTAAGACAATGTGCAAATAAGCAATCAGAAGGGAATCATCCTACGGCCTCCGAAAGAAATTCAACTACTGCCTATGTCATAGATGGGGCTGATTTATTAGCATTAAATGCTACTTTTGAAAGTGAATCACCTGCACTTGTAATTTACCACTCACATCCAAATGGAAAAGCATATCTCTCTGATACCGATAGGCAGGTTGCAACTAGCCCATGGGGGGATGGTCCCGCTTATCCTGTCCAACAATTGGTCGTAGGCATTGATAAGCATCGCGTGGTGGAAGCTGCTTTATTTGCATGGTCTGAAGAAGAAAACGGGTTTATAGAAATTGCTCGTTTTGAAGGATTGGAGATATAGTAATTACTCGTTATTTGAAAATTGTAGGGGAATACTTATGTGTTTTCCCCTGACTGATATGATGTTCCTCTCGTAGCACAATAGGCAGAGTAGTTATCTATATTCTTTCCGTGCCTAATTAAACTAGGTTTACATAGTGATACAAACCCTTGTATGTGCAACATGTAAGCTGCTAAAATCGCCTTTGCTAAACAGCTTTTGGGAAAAATTATGTGGCTATAATTGTGCCGAGGATTATTGATTTGTTTAGTATTTGAATTCTCGGAAAGGAGAGTTTGTAATTTGGGAAGTATTAACGTTGCAATAATCGGTGTTGGCAATTGTGCCTCCTCTCTAGTTCAAGGAGTTCATAAATATCAGGATGTAACAAACAATGACAGTGATATACCGGGATTAATGCATCCTGTGCTTGGTGAGTATGGTGTTGGTGACATAAACGTTGTAGCAGCGTTTGATGTGGATGCCAACAAGGTTGGCAAAGATTTGTCTGAAGCCATTTATGCTCAACCTAATAATACTGTCAGATTTCACGATGTACCGAACACAGGTATTAAGGTTGAAAGAGGCATGACTCATGATGGAGTCGGAAAATATATGTCAGGGATTATTTCAAAGGCGGATGGTCCTACTGATAATGTGGCCGGTATCTTAAAGGAACGAGAAGTCGATGTGGTCATAAATTATCTCCCCGTTGGATCAGAAGAAGCGACTAAATGGTACGTAGAGCAGGTCCTCAAAGCTGGCTGTGGGTTTATAAATTGTATACCAGTGTTTATCGCAAGCGGAGAAGGAAACTATTGGCAAAAACGTTTTGAAGAAGCAGGGTCCCCTATAATAGGTGATGATATTAAATCTCAGGTCGGAGCCACTATAATACATAGGGTTTTGACGAGGCTTTTCATGGATAGAGGAGTGCAATTAGATAATACCTATCAACTTAATTTTGGTGGGAACTCTGATTTTTATAATATGTTGGAGCGAGAGAGACTGGATTCTAAAAAGATTTCCAAAACCCAGTCGGTGACTTCTCAATTGGATAGTCAATTGCCCTCGGACAATATTCATGTTGGCCCAAGTGATTATGTCCCGTGGCTTTCTGATCGAAAATGGGCATATATTCGTCTAGAAGGTACCAGTTTCGGTGATGTGCCTTTAAATGCTGAATTAAAATTGGAAGTGCATGATAGTCCTAATTCGGCAGGCGTTGTCATTGATGCCATTAGGTGTGCAAAAATTGCTAAAGATAGAGGAATGGCAGGGCCAATAATGGCTCCTTCCTCTTATTTTATGAAATCACCTCCAGTTCAATACACTGATAACGAGGCCAAGCAGAAGGTAGAGGATTTCATATCAGGTAATGAGCAAGGAGAATAATATACAATATTATTTATAATTCATGTTTCAGTATCTCGTGTTATAAAATGAATTTGAGCTAAGGCATTATGGACGGGTACCTCAAAATAGGCTTAGCGTCACCGTATGATCAATCTTTCTTCGGCGGAGTGGCTTCACATATAGGGAATCTCGCGACTCATCTAACAAAAATTGGTCACGAGGTTCGCGTCATTGCTCCTTCCAGTTACTCTGAAGAACAATATGGCAAAAACTTTTTGTCAGTTGGTGGGTCCTTCCCCGTACCTAGTGCGGGAACAATTGCCAGAATATCTTTATCAATGAGTTCTAGAAGAAAAATTAGAGAGATTTTAGATAAAGAGAATTTTGATATAGTTCATATTCATGAACCCTTCGCAGGTTTACTTGGAGCTAATATACTTACCTTAGTAAACCCTAAGTCAACTGCAGCAGTGGCAACTTTTCACACTTTTGGCGGCACCTACCTTTATAGGTTGGGGTTCAAGCATTTAGCTAAGCCTTTCTTTAAAAAATTGGATGGTCGCATAGCGGTCTCCAGTAGTGCAGAACAATTTATTAGCCGGAGATTTCCTGGATGTTACGAGATAATTCCTAATGGAGTTGAAATATCTGAGTTCTGTGATGCTGAGCCATTTGAACATTTACAAGATGGAAGGATTAATATATTGTTTCTGGGTCGCCTAGAAAAACGCAAAGGTTTGCGATATTTGTTGCAGGCATATGCTCAGTTGAGCAAGGAAATCCCCGATATTAGACTGTTGGTTGTAGGTGCTGGGTCAGTAGATTTAGAGTCTGCCCAGTTGATTGGGGAGAGAGGTCTACGTAATATAGAATTTATCGGTCCCGTTTCGGATAAGGATAGGGCAAGATTTTTTAAATCTGCGCATGTGTATTGTGCTCCTGCAATTGGTAACGAGAGCTTTGGTATAGTTCTACTAGAGGCAATGGCATCTGGCACACCTATTGTAGCTTCTGGTATTGCCGGTTATTCTAACGTTATAGACGACGAACAAGATGGCCTCATGGTATCCCCTAAGGATCCTAATGCTATGTGTAATGCAATTAAAAGAATAATCGTTGATGCTGAATTAGCCAACAAATTATCGTTGGCTGGAAAAGCTAAGGCAGAATTATATCGCTGGGAAAAGGTTGCCATTCAAGTTGCCAATTACTATCGTGATGTTTTGTCTAATAGTTCGGCAACGTATTCTTGAGGTATGACTATTTTATTATGAATAGAACGTCTCTTAGAGTTTTCCTTTCAGTTCATCTCGAGGTCCCAGTTGCTAGAATCCTACATCGTTTGGGATTTACTCCTAATGCTATAACTTTGGTTGGGTTGCTCGGAGCGGCGTCAAGCGGGGTAATTATTTCCTATGGAAATCTGTGGCTGGGTGGAGTTGTAATGCTTGTGGCTGGTGTATTCGATCTGTTCGACGGTGCTTTGGCAAGAGCTACCGGTAAGGTATCCAAATTTGGAGCCTTGTTGGATTCAGTAGTAGACCGTGTATCTGAAATGTTAGTGCTGCTTGGACTATTAATTTTCTATTTAAAAGGAGATTCCTTTGAGGGCGCCATTATTGTTTATTTAACTGTTACTGGGTCAGTTATGGTTAGCTATCTCAGGGCTAGATCAGAAGGTTTAGGTCTGGAAAATTTTGGTGGGATAATGACTCGTCCGGAGAGAGTAACTATCCTCGGGTTGGGACTCATAATAGGTCATTGGTTTGGATTCCTATTGTTAATTGTGTTGGTGATAGTTGCGGGACTGGCTATTTTCACCACAGGACAGCGGCTTTTTCATATTTGGAAAACACCTCATAGTGGTGATAGTTAATAAACTAATTTACGCTGCTGTTATACCACCGTCTATTACTAATTCTGATCCAGTCACATATCTTGCTTCATCAGAGGCAAGGTATAACACCCCATAAGCAACGTCTTTCACATATCCGAATATACGTAGTGGGGTCATTTTCAATCGTTCTTCCCGAATGTCAGCTTCAGACAGCCATGGTCTAATCATTTCTGTATCTATAAATCCAGGATGCACAGAATTACAACGGATTCCTTCGGGACCATATTGAACTGCCGTGGATTTTGTTAGAAGCCTTACAGACCCTTTGCTAGCGCTATATGCTGAGCCTCCTATGCCTATCAAAGCTGCTATCGAAGATATATTTATGATGGAGCCTCCTCCGGATGATCTCATTGTTGGTATCACTGCTTTTGTTCCTAGGAATACTCCCTTTGAGTTAATATTTTGTACCTGGTTCCATTCTTCAAGGGTTGTCTCAGTTGCTGTTTTGCGTAGAGCTATACCAGCATTGTTCACTAAAATATCTAATTTGCCGTATGTTACTTTAGTTAGTTGGACGGCTTCGGCCCAGTCTGATTGGCTAGTTACATCTAGGTGCGTAAACAAAGCATCACCACCTGAGGCTTTGATATTCGCTACAAGCTTTTCCCCTTCATCGTCAAGTATGTCCCCGCACACCACTTTGGCCCCTTCCTGAACAAATAATCTGACTTCAGCTTCCCCTTGGCCTCTAGCTCCCCCAGATATGAGTGCAACTTTCCCACTTAAACGGCCCATTATGTCCTCCATCCTACTTTGAGATATATAGCAACTATACAATTTATAAGGAGTTGCGTCTAGCATGGCTCCTCTGGGGTGATTAGTCTGGATTTGAGTGGACTAATACTTCTGGGTATTAGCAAAACAATGGCTTTTATCAGGCAACTTTAGTCAATATAATATAAGTTGTAGTCGGGACTAATTTCTCAGAATTAGCTGCCAGGAAATTGAGGGAGGTCGGTATGCCAATATTACAGAGTAGTGACAGGTCTGCGATTCAAGACAAATTAAAAGAAGAACTTGAGTCCGATGTGAAAATCACGTTGTTTACTAAAAATACTTTGGGCGGTCTCTACATTCCTGGACGGGAATGTCAGACATGTGAGACGACACAAACTCTCATGGAGGAAGTAACCGAATTGTCTCCTAAAATCACTTTGGAAGTTATAGATTATTATGGTAACCAGTCTCTTGCTCAAGAACGTGGTGTTGACAAGATACCCGCAATAATATTCGATTCAGAGGGAACAGATAGCTTGAAATATTATGGACTTCCTGGAGGGAGTGAATTCCCCGTTTTTTTAGACACATTAGTGTCTGTGAGTGAGGATAAAAGTAATTTAGAAGTTGAGTCGATTAGCAGCCTTAGGCGTTTAGACGATTCATGCCAAGATATTCACATACAGGTTTTTGTCACTCCCAATTGAGGGTATTGCCCGTCGGTGGCCCGTGTGGCCTTCGATATAGCTAAAGAGACATCACGTGTTAAGACGGATGTCATTGAAATTGAAGAATTTCCCCAATTAGCGCGATTATACGGGGTTTCTGGAGTTCCAAAGACTGTCATAAATAATTCGAAGGAATTTGTAGGCGCAGTATCGGAAACGGCATTCATTGGCTATGTACTCGAAGCAGCGGGTATAGAGGAGTCTGCAACTGGGGATAAGAACGGCAATGTGCAAGGTCCAAATAGTTCAAGATAGAGATGTATGACTTGGAATGTGGCGCAAATTAGCATATGAATAAAACACGTTTAAAACATGTATCTATTAACCGTTTGGTTATGTTCAGCATTGCGCTGTTGATTTTATTTGCATTGAATAAATCCGGTACTGTCGACGCTCAGGGTCAGGCTGATAAATTTGAGATTCTCAATACCAGCGTAGAAAGCGAATTCCCTGAAGGAATCCGCTTTGGGCTTGAACTACGTTCGATTCATACAATTGAAGAAATAGCGGTTCGCTTTCGGATTGGGCAAAAAACTGTAGGTGCCTACGATTATCTTCATCTGCAACCATCGGAAGATGTTACATTGGCTGATCTTTTCTTTAGGACCAATGCGGCTGCTAATTATATTCCTCCCGGGACAACAATTTCCTACAACTTTGAAATTAGTGATGTCGAAGGGCATATATTGACTTCTCCATTAGAGGAATTTATCTATCATGACCCGAGATTTGATTGGGATGAAATTTCTGAAGGTTCTGTATCTGTATCGTTTCATGGACCCGTGAGAAGGCGTGCAACTGCTGTTCTTGAAGCTGCTGTAGAGACTCTCAATTATATGGGTCCTTTACTCGGCGTTGATATGGATATTCCGATTCGGTTGACAATGTATAACAATTGGCCGGAAATGCAATTCGCTTTGCCTCCCGCTAGTGCTTCCAAGAGAAGGCATCTTATTACTGAAGGTCAGGCTTACACAGACATTGGTCAACTTATAGTATTGGGCTGGGGTGATCACGTGAGAGGTACCACTTCTCATGAAGTTACTCACGTTATCACACATAGGGCAGGTGACAGCTCGTTTCGCAAGGTGCCGCAATGGCTTGATGAAGGCCTGGCCGAATATGGCAATCTTCAGCCTGGGGATACCTATGACAAAGCATTGTGGTTTGCCATAGCGAATGATAGATTACTGCCTTTATCTACAATGACTGTGATGCCTGGGAAGCCAGAGGACATTATAATATTCTATGGACAGTCTCGCTCTATCGTAAATTTTATGATTGATTCCTATGGGACAGAAGATATGAAGTTATTGCTGTCCAAGATGAAAAACGGACTCAAGGTGGACGACGCAATTCTAGAGGTCTATGGGATTTCAAAGTTAGAATTGGAGAATGCTTGGAGAGATGCCTTGAATGTCCCCGAGATAGTACCGGCCACTCTCGATGCCTATATTCCAACTCCTATCCCAACACCTAGTGTGCAGTTATTCACGTTTGGAGATCTTAGAACGGCTGGTGCCAAGAACGAAAAGGTGTCCGAACCAGTTCAAAAAACTCCGACATCTGTACCTAGTGAAGAGTCTACATCAGTTGCCAAAGATTATGATAAAACTGAGTATGTAGGAGATAGCACCTCTCGTGAGGATTTTGTAAATTCCGAAAATGAAATTGAAAATGAGGTTAGTGTGGGAAATGGATGTACTAACTCCCTATATCAGACAGGTCAACTAGAGACGTCGTCTTTCAGTTTTGTAATATTTCTTGCATTTCTCATGACACTTAAGAGGCGTGGGTGGTAGAAATTAAAATTTGAGGTGCATACTTAGTAGTACTCTAGTTAGATTTATATTGACACCGTCTAATGTGCACTCTAGCATTCCTGTTAACAGGTATTGAAGTGTATTCAATGGCAGGGCCCTAAGGTGTTTCGAAAGCACCCCGGGAGGTTGTTTAAATGATGGAAAATGAGCAAGACTGGATGAGAGCAGTGGAACGTACTTGGATTGTACGTTTTCCTAAGCAACATTTAGCGACTTTTGGGGCAACAAATCTGTCATATTACGTCGTTACTGAGCCTATTTACGAAGGATTAAATGCCGGAACCAAAGAGGGTGTAGTGCGTACAGGCAGAGTGATTGCTGAGAAACCTACGGTGGTCACGCCTTTCTATGCGATGAATCTTCAAGGATTTAGTGACGAAGCGTACGACTATTTTCGATACCTATCCAATAGGGTGGGTCCTAATGCCGCTGGAGTTCTTTACCAGTACCGGAATCAACCTGAGAAAACAGACATTGTAAGCGGATTACCGGATGAAATTGCAGCTCGCATAAGTGACGATCTGGATCAACGAAAAGATGATCTCGCGGTAGTAATGGTAGGTGTTGACGAGTATTGGGATTTGGCACTACTGAAGTTTATTTATGAGTTTACATCTTCCTCAGCTTCTCAAAATGTTAGAGAATTACAGTCGGGAGGTCTTCTGGAACCCCAGACGGGTTTCGGTGGAGTTCCAAGGGCTGCCACGGAGCAAATCGAAAAGTTATTTAGAGAAGTTGAGGGAGGGTCTGGCAACCCTGATGTTCTAAAACAGCAATTGGATCGATGGGGGCTTTTTGGATATTACGAAGATAGATTCCTTTCGTTGTTCCGAAGAAGAAAGATATGAATCGTGGCAAGCGTTACATGTGATGCCAATTCAGGTGCTCGCCCTGTCATAGCGGTCTTTATATGCATATAATTATTCTGAGATTCTGTTGACACTTTATGTCATGTGAGCTCTCTACTCGTTACAAAAGAACAAATTAATCGTTTGTTTCTAATATCATTTTTAACAATAGGACGTCGTGCGGTTACTGAGGGATAATTAACAAATGAAGAGAGCACGAAAAGTCATAGGTCCACTGATAGTCTATTTCGGAATTGGACTTTTGCTTATTTCCCTTCCGAATGGATCGAGGCATTTTCATCCCTCCGAAATAATAGCTTCAGCTCATGTTTTCAATCTTCTAGAGTGGGAAATCAAGAATTTACCTGATAAATGGGTTCATCAACTGACAGGGCTTTTCTTGAGGTCTTCCTACGAGAAGGAGACTGATTCGGAAATACTGAACATGTATTTTAGTTTGCTTGCCGAACAATCAGTTTTGTTAAGGGATATGAAACCGAAATACGATAATGATGTGAGTCAAAACATACCATCGGACCTTAGTGATAGGGTAGAAGAAATTATTGAAGTCGCACTGACGGATATATTGCGCTCGGAAGGGTTTGGCATATGGAGAAATATTTTACTTCCTCCGGTCGATATAAAATTGGGAATTCTTCCAAATGTGCTAATAGTTTCACCACGGAATAAAATAGAACGTGAGTATGATTTGTTATTACGATCCTCTGTGACTGTAGATGACAGAGAACGGATTGAAAATCAGCTTGCTAAGGAGGCCAACCTGTCAGCCTTGGTGGAGAATATAGGCGGTTTGGCGACTTATCCAGCCCAAATACCAGTGTCTGAATCGCTTCGTTGGACTCTAAGGACCTCTGCACATGAGTGGATTCATCATTATCTTTTCTTTAGGCCTCTGGGTCAGAACATGTTCATGAGTCAGGACATGGTTATTTTGAATGAAACATTAGCATCAATTGCTGGTGACGAAATTGGGGATATTGCCCTAGATTTGTTTGATTATCAACTTCATGCCACGGTTAAGACAATATCTTCCCCTGATACTCCGGTTGGTGAATATTTTGATTTTGAAAGTGAAATGAGAAAACTCCGATCTCAGGTAGACACTCTGCTTGAGATCGGAAATATGGAAGATGCTGAATCTTTGATGAACGAGAAAAGACTCGTTTTTGTCGCTAATGGATACAACATTCGCAAAATCAATCAGGCATATTTCGCATTTTATGGGTCATATGGTGATTCGGCGGCATCTGTAAGCGCAATTGGTCCTCAGTTGCAAGAGTTGAGAACGTCGGTGCCTGATTTATTCACTTTTGTGAATACTGTAGCCAATGTTTCAACGTACGAGGAATTTCTTAGCATAATTAGCGCAAGTGACAGTGATTGAAAAAAGAGATGAGGCTAGGTGGTTATCGAAATTTAATAGTCACTTATACCATGTACTATCAGAGTATATTTGTGCTAGTATCTTCGCATATTACAGAGGGCGGGGAATCTGAATGTACAGACAAGAAGAGCCGGAAATCAACCTTGAACAAATATTAGAAAAGCTACGGTCCTTTATGGGGCGCCTTCGAGGAGGTAATGGTAAGAAGGGCGGCAATGCCTTTTCATACATTATCATTGGAATCTTCGTAGTCGTTGTAGGGCTGTGGTTTGCCAGTGGGTTTTATACAGTGCAACCTGGTGAGGAGTCAGCGCTCCGTGCGCTGGGCAGATTCCAAACGATAACCGGGCCGGGCTTGCATTGGTTTTGGCCGTCACCTGTCGGCAATAGGGATATAGTATCTGTTGATGAGGTGCGGAGGTTAGAAATTGGTGTTCGAGGCAATACAGAAGTTCCTGTAGAGTCGACTATGATTACTGGTGATCAGAATCTTGTCGACGTTCAATTGCTCGTTCAGTTTAATATCAAAGATTTGGAGTCTTTTCTTTACCGTTCTGTCGACCCCGCCGGAATAACTATTAAGGACGCAGCTGAAACCTCACTGCGACAGGTAGTAGGTCAAAGAGAGATAGATGATGTGTTAACTACAGAAAAGGAAGCGGTGCAGGTTGACACGAAGCTTAAACTGCAAGAATTATTAGATATATATCAAACCGGCATTAACGTTACTGAGGTAAAACTCCTGGACGTTAGTCCGCCTGAGCAGGTACAAGATGCCTTTGACGATGTCGTTAGGGCCCGGGAGGACAAGGACCGCATAATTAACCTTGCTGATGCATATCGAGAAGGTCAGTTGCCTGTAGCTAGGGGAGACGCAGCCAGACTTCTAGAATCGGCTGAAGCTTTTAAAGAAACTAGAGTTGCTGAAGCTACCGGACAAGCAGAGCGTTTTCTGGCAGTGTTGGAGGAGTATAGGAAGGCACCAGATGTGACGCGACAGAGACTCTATCTGGAGGCAATGGAAGAGATAATGCCAGGTGTTACTAAGTTTATTGTTGATGGAGAAAATGGCGGGAATCTTCTGCAATTTTTACCTCTGACTGGTGATGCTTTGAAAGCGCAGGGCAATTGAAAATGAAAATAATAGCTATACTGATCATTCTAGTGGTTGTAGTGGGAGGAATTTTAACTCCTCAGGTATTCTTTGTTGTGGATGAAAAACAGATAGGTGTTGTAACTCGATTTGGTGAGCCGCTGCGTTCGGTCACTAATCCAGGTTTGAATGTAAAAGCTCCCTTCTTAGATACCGTTAACTATTTCGAAAAGAGACTTTTGATTTTTGATGCGCCTCCTGAGTCTTTGCTAACGGCAGACAAAAAGAATCTTATAATTGATGTTTACGCTAGGGGACGGATAATTGACCCTTTACTTTTCTTTGAGTCTGCGAGAACAGAAAGCAGAGGGGCATCACTAGCAATAGACATTGTTAGATCAGAGCTGAGGAGAGAAATAGCCTCTGATAACCAAGTAGAGGTAATTGCAGAGACTCGTGAAGATATTATGAATCGGGTTCGAGATGCAGTTGGCCCTAAGCTCCTAGAATTTGGAATTCAGACTGTTGATGTAAGGATAAAACGAGCGGATTTTCCTGAAACTATCGCGGACAGCGTCTATGCCAGGATGCAGGCTGAAAGAAAAAGAATCGCCGACAGAGAGCGGGCGGAAGGTGCCGAGCGTGACGCTGAAGTTAGAGCCGATGTAGATAGACAAACGGCTATAATACGTGCTGAAGCTGAACGTGATGCTCAAATCATAAGAGGTGACGGAGAAGCAGAATCGGTCCGGATTTTTGCGGATGCCCTTTCTCAGGATCCCGAATTCTATACTTTCCAGAGAAGCTTGCAGGCGTATAAGAAATTTATGAGTGATCCTACTACAACAGTAGTTTTGCCTGCTGATAGTGAGCTTTTCCAATTCTTGCAGTCTCCTTCCGGATCTGGGAATTGAAGACGATAAAGTTTTAGAGGCACACCTATAAACGTCTATTCCCAATGTCTTTGGGATGTCTATATTTGCGCTCCAGAAGCGACTTGGGACTGATGCATCAGCACTTTTCATTTTTTGAGAGTATAATGGCTTTACTATCGTGATGGTTGTGTGGTTTGACTCAAGAGAATTTCATAGAGCTGCTTGTATTTGAAGAATACGAAGAAATGGTTGCTGAATCGTTTGTATTAAACGTATGTTCTGTTGTCTTTCAGAGTGAGCGAATATTCAAGAGGGTAGGGGTAGTGATCGCCGACGATGAGACTGTGCATGAACTAAACCTAAAGTATAGGGGATTGGACAAAACAACGGACGTTTTGTCTTTTGGGTTTACAGATGAATCGATTTTGTTGGCGGACAATGCAGATGGGGTAGAATGCTCAACCGATCAAGAATTTATTTTGCCTGATACTGAGCCAGAATCATTGGGTGAAGTGATCATTTCATTTCCCCAGGTTATGAGGCAAGCTCAGGACTTGGGAAGGAAATTTGAATTGGAACTTGCTCATCTCATAGTACATGGGATTTTACATTTAACGGGTCAAGATCATGTTATCTCGGAGGATCAGCTTCTTATGGAGCAAAAGGAAGACGAAATACTTCGACGTTTGGAGTTGAACTTAGGGGATATACGGAATGGCTGAAGTTTTTTATCGCAAGTGGAGACCCCAGAAGCTGTCAGATGTTGTTGGGCAGCAGACTATTACCCGGACACTTAAGCAGGCAGTCGCACAGGGACGGACTTCTCATGCTTATTTATTCAGCGGGAGTCGTGGAACTGGTAAGACTAGTACGGCCCGTATATTGGCAAAGGCAATGAATTGTGTTTCACCTCAAGATGGTGAACCTGATAACCAATGTAGTATGTGTATAGCTATTAACGATGGCAGGGCTTTAGATTTGATCGAGATAGATGCTGCCAGCAACAGAGGAATAGACGACATTAGGGATTTAAGCGATAAGATTCGTTTTTCTCCTAATGAAGGAAGATATAAAGTATATATAATTGATGAAGTACATATGCTTACTGATCCCGCTTTTAACGCTTTGCTTAAAACGTTGGAAGAGCCGCCGGCGCACGTACTTTTCGTATTGGCGACGACTGAAGTACATAAAGTACCCCTTACAATTATATCTAGATGCCAGAGATTTGATTTTAAAAGAATTACAAGGAATGATATTGCATCGAAATTGGCTGATATATCTTCGACTGAAGGCATTATCATCGATGATGCTAGTTTACAATTGGTGGCAGAATTAGCGAACGGAAGCCTGAGAGATGCGGAAAACTTACTTGAACAAGTGGTTGTTTCACACGAATCTCCTATAAGCGAAGCTAACGTTAGAGATATGTTGGGGCTTGGACATGAACAAACTTCGATCCGATTGGTCTGTCATGTTCTTGAACGTTCAGCAAAAGAAGGCATAATCGTCATAAACGAGTTTTTATCTAATGGAGGAGATTTACATCAACTACACAGAGGATTCATGGAGTATTTGAGGGTGGCTTTGCTATTAAAGACGGGGGCTAAGAGTGATTCAGAATATTCCAGAGAGACTTTGGAGAAATTGAGTGCTATATCGCAGATTAGTCAACTAGAACATTTAATTCAAGTTTCAAAAATATTTGGTGAAATTGACCTGAGGATGGATTCGTCATCTCCGCTGACACTGGAAGTGGCAGTTGTAGAGTCTTGTTTGGTTGAGGAATCATACACCCAAAATGCTCTCGCTCCGAAGTTGTCGATTTCTAATGTTGTGAGCCCTGTCGGATCTGAGCCGCCAACAGTTTCAGATGATAAGGTAAAGGTGAGTTTAAGAGAAAATGCGAGTACGACTGTGTCGGAAAGAAGAAGTATTTCCGAGGAGATATCTGAAAATGATGAAGTAGAAATATCTCACCCTGAAGAAATACATGAGTCAGGCGGTAAAGCTGATTTGGATCGTAAATGGGACGAGATTATTGCGGACTTGCGTATGGTTGGGAAAAAATACAAGATTGGAGCATTACTTCGAAACATTAGGGAGCGTGAAGTAAGCGATGATATAATAGACCTTAAGTTTACTCACGGCTCTCATCTTGACAGAATGAATCAAGAGTTAGAGAACCCTGAATCTAACAGGACTTTCAACGAGGTCATAAAGGGTGCTATTCCAGGTTCTCACAAAATAGTTCTTGGTGTAGCTGGTGATAATGAAGGTACAAGGTTCAAACGAGCATCTCAGGATAGTCATTTAGTTAGATATGCTCAATCTATGGGGGCAAGAGTTGTTACAGATAAGGAGATAAATTCCCAATGATGAATCGTAAAATGATGAAGCAAATGCAGGAAATGCAAAAGCAGATGGTAAAAATGCAGGAAGAACTTGAGAACTCGACTGTTGAGTCCACTGCGGGAGGAGGGGTTGTGCGGGTAGTGGTTACGGGTAAAATGAAGATCGAATCTATAGTGATTGATCCTGAAGTAGTTGCCTCAGATGATGTAGAAATGCTTCAAGATTTAATCATTGCTGCCATTAATGAAGGTTTAGAGAAAGCACAGCAAATGGCTTCAGACAGAATGGGTGCCTTGACTGGAGGTTTGAATATACCCGGGTTGACCTAATGGTAGTGAAATTTAACGTAGAGAAATTGCATGACAAATGATGGATACAGATTGGCGTTGCCTGTTGCACAGCTTATTGACCAATTTAATAAATTGCCTGGTGTAGGTCCCAAGAGTGCACAGCGCTTGGCTTTTCATTTGATACGCTCAAAAAAAGAGGATGCAGAGGCTTTAGCAGAAGCTATAATTGCAGTAAAAGAAAAGCTCGTATTTTGCTCGTTGTGTTTCAATATTACAGAAGGGGATCCATGTGGGATCTGTATAGATACAAGCAGGGACCGGACCAGAATATGCGTGGTGGAGGAAGCTCTAGACGTTCAGGCCTTGGAGCGTACTAACAGCTATAGTGGCACTTATCATGTTCTGCATGGAGTAATTTCGCCTATAAATGGGATTGGGCCTCAAGATTTGACGATTGCAGCCCTTTTAGAACGCCTAGCAAAATCCAAGGAAGTAGAGGAAATAATATTGGCCACCAATCCTAATTTGGAGGGCGAGGCCACATCAATGTATATCAATAGTTTGGTGGGAGACTTGGGGATCAGAATGACACGTCCTGCACGCGGTTTGCCGGTGGGAGGTGATCTTGAGTACGCTGATGAAGTCACTTTAGGTAGGGCCATTGAGGGTAGGGAAACATTTATTTAGCATTTGGATATTGTGGGTCGAGCAATTGCGTACGTCGAAGTAAATTGTTTAATTGAGGTAATATTCTTGGCGATCCCTCGAATATACAAGACAGAAGCTATTGTACTAAGACAGAATTCGCTTGGTGAGGCGGACCGTATAGTAACTTTGTATACACCGTTGAATGGTAAAGTGCGTGCGGTAGCGAGAGGTGTCAGGCGGCCTAAGAGTAAATTGTCCGGTCATTTGGAACTCTTGAATAGAGTGAAAGTATCACTTGCAAGAGGGAGAAACTTAGATATAGTAAGTGAAGCGGAGGTTGTGAAGGGTTATCGTCAAATTAGATCGGATCTCAACAGGATTACTAAGGCCATTTATATGGCAGAGTTGGTGGATAATTTCTCTGTAGAAAATGCGCCTAACCAGCCTCTTTTTGACTTAGCATTGGAATTCATGGAATGGTTGAGTGGAGATGCAAACTCTGACATTTTATTGAGATACTTTGAAGCACGGCTTCTTGATGTTACCGGATATAAGCCAGAAATAGTGCAATGTGTGGAGTGTAGAACATTACTTGCTGAGACAGATCATTTATTTGCCGCAGGGAGTGGTGGTGTGCTCTGTTCGGAGTGTAAGACACAAGCTATTGGTACTTTGCTACCTATAACCGTGAATGCCATGAAGATTCTTAGGTTTTTTTTGAAACAGAGAGCTTATAATGGAGTTCACAGGCTCACTGTTAAGTCCCAATTCATTACAGAATTAGAACGCCTTCACGGCGTATATATTCGTTACTTACTTGAAAAGGATTTAAAGAGTTCCGAATTTATGACGATGGTTGCTGCTAGTAGCTCGAAAATCTGATTAAGGTAAGTTTTCCTTGAATTCGATCTCTCAGAATTTCAGAATGGCTGAAAAGATCAGGACACTTACGTTTAAAAAATACTTACTTGGGAGTTCATATGGGTAACAAGACCACAAAAATCGAAAATGCTCGTTTTATTGTTACCTTAGATAATGGAAGGAGAATAATAGAAAATGGCTCAATTGTCATAGAGGATGACAGGATAGAATCTATAGGTAAATCAACTGATTTAAAAGAAATTCCTGCCGATGAGGTGATTGATGCTTCTGAAATGATAGTGACTCCTGGTTTTTGTAATGGTCATATGCATATTAGCTACGCTCACGCGACTAGAGGAATATTCCCAGATGATCTCGGTCCTTCGTATTTACCTTATGTGTTTAAATTACAAGGAATGATGACTGAAGAGGAAGAATATTACACTACCCTTCTGGGCTTAACGGAACTTCTTAAATATGGGACGACTTGCTTTTTGGACCCAGGCAGCACCAAATATCTGGACACATGTATGGAGGCCTACGAAAAAGCTGGTTGTAGAGTTATAGTCGGATCACACGTAACTGATTTGCCTAATCCTCTGAATTTGCCTGTATATCCGACGGATAAGGCGCTTGATATTATTGGTCAAACAATTAGCAAATTCGATGGTCAATCAGAAGGCAGAGTTAGGGCATGGGCTATGCCATTTTCTTCTGACTACGCCACCGACACTTTACTAACAGGCTCTAAAGAAATAGCAGATCATTACGATGTGGGTATGACACTCCATCAATCACACTCTTCCCAGGCCGTGCAATTATATAGGGAAGAATTTGGTAAGTCCCCCATCGAGCGGCTTGATTCTCTCAATGTGCTGGATACAAACGTTCTCCTATCACATGTCATTAACACATCTGACACGGATGTGGAAATTATCGCTCGGACCGGAACTAAGGCAGTGGTGTGCCCGCCTCAATCTCTAAAGCAAGGGACAGAAATTATCAACAGTGGTAAGGTCCCAGAAATGCTCGCTAGAGGTGTTCCTGTGGGATTAGGTACGGATGCGCCTAATAATTCTAATCTTGTAGAGGTGCTACGGGCAATATATTTAATAGCGATAATGTATAAAGGGGCCAGACAGGATGTTTCTAAAATTCCTCCTGAAACTGCTATTGAGATGGGAACGATTACTGGTGCAAAGGCTTTGGGTTTGGATAAAGAAATAGGCTCCGTGGAAGTGGGTAAAAAGGCAGATTTAGTACTTTTCGATACCAAAAGAGTTGAGTGGAGAACGTTATTCAATCCTGTTAATAATCTAGTTTATAATGCGGATGGACGTAGCGTCCATACTGTTATAGTTGACGGTCGAATACTGGTTAGGAATCACGTTCCCACATTCGTGAATGAATGGGACTTAATTCAGAAGGTTCAAGGTATAGGAGAAAAATTGTTACATCGTAGTGGGATACAGTTTCCGAGTATTTGGCCGGTATCCTGACAGGTCTCTGGAGACCCTAGGTATATGTAATTTCTCTTACTTCGCTGTTGCTAAGATTTTTTAATTGGCGTCAGAAATAAATAATCTGAGAGTCATTAGCATTCTGTGTAAGCTGTCCTGCAAACAGAGCACCAACAAGGAGGGGAGTCGTTTAACACGCCTCTTAGCATTAGGCAAACCATCTCCCTTTCCGTCATTCTACATGCGCCGCCTATTTCAGAGATTTTTTGAAAGGCATATTCTTTGGCACGTGCCTCTGCTGCTGAAAGGTATTCTCCTTCTATGAGAACACGTTTAGCATAGGACCTAATAAAATCAAGATGCTGAGACATGGGTCCTTCAACGTGACCTTTGTCATAATTTGGCATTTTGATTACTCCATATAATAAAAATATCCCCGTCATAAGGGGGAAAAATCAAGTGCCAAATTTTCCAATAAGGAGGATAGGCTTGTCAACTAGGTTTGATAACAAATTTTTTTTTACTTTGTTCAATTGTATTTAAATAGAAGAGTTACATTTTTATGAAAGCACTAGTCATATGTTAGCGTAGTCATAATATATGTGGTGCCCACCAAGTGCACACTCGTTCAGTGATATTATATAATCCGTGTGAATAGATTTAACCTATACACTTTGCATAGGTCATAGAAAGAAGGCTTTCAGAAGGAATCCTGTAACGATTGCAGCTAAAATACCACTTACTATTGCAATGAAATGTATTTTAAATTCAGGTTTAATTATTGCTTCCTCCAGTTGAATTACAAGTTTGTTAATTTTTAACTATGTGTATTTTGCCATTTATGAGTTCACACGTAGCCGCGGGTCCAAAACATCTCTCAACCCGTCGCCCAATAAATTTACTGATAGAATCATGGCAAATATAGGAATTCCAGGGATTATAGCGGTCCACCATTTGGGATTAAATAATCCCCCTAGGGATATCATGTTCCCCCAAGTGGGGTCTGTCCTGGGTATTCCGACTCCTAGATAACCCAGAGAAGCCTCTATTACCAGGGCCATCCCCAATTGTGCGGATCCCAGTATGATGATCCCTGCGTAGCATTGTGGCATAACGTTGCGAGTTATTATTCGGGTGTTTCCAGAGCCAATGGCAATAGCTGCCACTATATACTCTTGTTGCTTGACTGATAAAGCAATTGATCGGACCACTCTGGTGGCTTGAGGGATATTGGGGATAGTGATGGCTGCAATGGTAGGGAAAATGCCCATGCCGTATGCTGCTAAAACTATAAGAGCTAATATTAGAGCAGGAAACGCTAATAGGATTTCTGTCAAACGTTCACTTATTAAATCGAACGTTCCTCCTAAATACCCTGTTGAGACGCCCCAAAGTGAGCCTCCCAAAGTTCCGATTGCAATGGACGTGAACCCGACCAATAAAGTTATACGTCCTCCGTACAATAGTCTGCTAAACACATCTTTGCCGGATCTTGTGGTACCTAGAATATATTGACTATCAGGAGGTTGTCCAAGAGCGGTGAAATTCATACGATATGGATCATGGGGAGCTATCCAGGGAGCTAGTATTGACACCAGAACTAATAACAAGATTATTACCAGTGAAATTGCGCTTAACGGTTTCTTCTTACAGAAATATTTGACTGCAACTGCGGAGACTTTAATCTTTGTTGTTACGTAATTTTGGGAAGAAGGGTCCTTTTGTAGCAACGCCAATAATTCTTTTTCAGAACGTGCCAATAATGTTTTCTCCTGTTTCTCTAGATAGGCGGGAACAATTCTTCACTGTAGAAGCTCCTGGTTAATTTTAAGTATTCTGTTTTGGAAAGTTTGGGTTTATGGTTTTCAACAACTTTTTGACCTGTATGACCTTGGTCGCTGAGCATGTCTACAACAAGTCCTGCCATAGCTTTGGCAGCTGTAACAACTCCCAATGAGTAGTCGTTAATCACGAAATCCACTCCGTGTGATTGGCCGCTCGCAGCATAAGCATAGGGGTGTAATGTTGGCATTAAGAAACTCAGATCTCCCATGTCAGTCGAGCCACCCTGGTGGCCTTTTTCACCTACGTTTCCCTTGCCTACAAGACTTTCTGCATTAAGGCGATATGTTTCGGCCATTATAGGGTCTTGCATCAACGGTAACATTTGTCCCAGATTTGTGATTTTGACCTGAGCACCTATAGCCATAGCTCCGGCACGAAGGGCTCTATCCACTTTGTCGTTTGCTTCAATAATGGCTTCCAAAGATTTGCCTCTGACATAGGTTTCTATGTTTACTGAGTCAGGAACCGCATTTACAGCCGAACCACCCTTTGTAATTATCGGATGGACTCTAATACTATCGTCATCTTTGAAGGTTTCTCTCTGCATATGGATCGCCTGGAGGGCTAAGGTTGCTGCGTTTAGAGCATTAATGCCGTTCCAAGGAGAACCTCCAGCGTGTGAGGCTAGGCCTATAAATTCAGCTCGCTTGGCAACTACCCCATTGTTTCCTGCGCTTAAAACAAGGTCACCACTGTAATTGTTTGCCCTTGTATCACTCGTACCTGCATGAGTCATGATGGACATATTTACTTCGTCGAACGCGCCGAGCCGTATAAATTCACCTTTACCAGTCAGAAATTCCAATTTACCTTCTTTTTTCAGGTTATTACGGAATTCGAGTTCAATATACTCTTCTGCGGGTATCGCCATGAATATTATTCTTCCATAAAGTTTATCCAGAGCGTTAGATGTGCAAATACCTGCCGCAACTCCCAGCATGTTTCCTATTTGTATATGATGCCCACAGGCGTGGGCAGCATGTGTGATTGGATCTTCCATTACATGACCCGGTACAACCATGGAATCCAATTCACCGATTACTGCGATGGTAGGACCATCCCCTGCTCTGCCTTCTACGACAGCCTTGATCCCGGTCATAGCCACGTTACTTTCGTATTCCAAATTGAAACTCTGCAACCAATCTTCTACTTTTTTAGCAGTTTTGTACTCCTTAAAACCGGATTCTGGGTTATTGCCGATATCTTTTGCGGTCTGAACAAGTGAATCAGCATAGTGGTCAATGGCGTCATATACTTTTTGCTTGATTTGATCTTTTTCTGTCATTGTATCTCGCTTCATCGAAAGTGGGCTTATAATTTTCGAATTGGATGGTTCAATTTCTGTCTGGCGGTTTATAAGGATCAGTCGTTCCTGGCGGGATGGGTGGATAATCTCTAAGACTTTGTTGAAAATCATGAATCATACGCATCGCTACCGAATTAACCCAACCTGCCTGTACTGTAGCTACGTTTGTTTCTTCCTTGGGGTCTTGAATCAAGTTAAATATTAAAGGAGACTCAAGCTTTATAGGTCCATCATTCACTTCAGGTTCCCATACCAAGTGCATTTTCCAGTTGCGCCATTTGACAGCCCGGAGTTGATCTTTAATATAAAATACAAATCCTTCACGATTTGATTTTTCTTGCTGACCAAGGAAAAAGTTGGTTTGATCTATACCATCTATCGCTCTATCGCTAGG
>Ga0310344_10000853_pt1 | contig 23781 bp, 18 predicted proteins | sample HC15DNA20200_MG_FD_203801 | JGI IMG/M metagenome (GOLD analysis project Ga0310344, IMG submission 203801) | Marine microbial communities from station ALOHA, North Pacific Subtropical Gyre - HC15-DNA-20-200_MG | ecosystem: Environmental > Aquatic > Marine > Oceanic | place: Pacific Ocean: North...
GTGAAGGTGTGTGAATTCTGCCGGCATAATATCAATTACGCCAATTATAGCACTTTATGACGTCTCGCATACAAGATGTTGTGGCACCAAATTACATGTATTTTGGGTGGTCTGATGTCCTCGATAAAGGACTTAGCCTGATAACAGAAGGGCCCGGTAGTGTGGGTTATCCACATCGGATCCATCTGTATCTATAATTTGTACGTTAGCACTATATGCCTTTGTAAACTGGTTTTCGTTTTTCTACAAATGACATAACAGCTTCTCTTCTATCTTCACTATTAGCCGCAGGTGCGTTCGCTGCTCGCTCCTGTTTGTAAACTGGATCTAGGTCAAGTGAATGTGCATACATTAGCTGTTTTATAGACCTGACTGCTATTGGAGGATTAGATGCTATATCTTCAGCGAGTTTAAGTGCTTCTTCCATTAGTTGGTGTTCGGGTACTACCTTATTGACTAGACCTTTCTCTAATGCCCATTGCGCATCGTATACATTACCGGTTAGAGCCATCTCCATAGCCACTCCCATTCCTACTAGCCCTGGGGTTGTATAGGAAGTTCCTGTGTCAGGTACTAAGGATCTCTTTACGAATACACATCCGAATCGAGCGTTTTCTGAAGCTATTCTCATATCGCAAGCAAGTGCTATGCCAAATCCTCCTCCGGCTGCGACTCCGTTTACGGCAGCTATTACGGGCTGAGGTATGCTTCTAAGGTGGGGTGCCAGAGGAGATACGCCTGACGCATATTTTGATTCGAATTTGGCAGCATTTCCGTCAAGTGAATCTGCCATTTGACCTACATCGGCGCCGGCGCAGAACCCTCGGCCCTCTCCTGTAACTATTATGACTCTAATGTCATTTTCTTCAGCTAATTCATCTAGTGCTCTGTGGAAGTCATCCGCGAGTATGCTGTTAACAGCATTGAGCCTTTCTGGCCTATTTAGTTTGATAGTTGCTATGTGTCCATTCTTCTCGATTTTTACAGCAGTGTAATTTCCTGAAGTCATACTAATCCTCCTAAATTGAATAAGATATAGCCATCCCAGTTTGCGAAATACTCCTTTGCCTACAAGTCCCAGGTAACCCTTTGAACTAAATGTCTATATGTGACAATTTGTTCGTCATTGAATATATCTATATAGTTCATGGTGTAATTATATCAGATAGTGGTGATCATCTTTAGTCTTGTAGTCTTCAATATATTCCGGTATATGGAGAGTGAGCACGTTTTTCTAAAAATGATCGTGCCGCTTCGAGCCTGTCATCTGTGCCCTTAGTTGGGGTATTGGCCTGATGTTCTAACGGGAGTACTTCATATAGAGTGGGCTGGTGGTTGTACATGAGCTGTTTTATAGAATTTACTGCTATAGGTGGGTTGTTGACTATCTCACTTGCTAAGTTCAGGGAGTAGTTCATTAACTCATTTGCGGGTACTATGCAGTTTACAAGTCCTTTGTGTAATGCCCATTCAGCATCATATATATTGCCGGTTAAAGCCATTTCCATTGCTGTTCCCATACCCACCAATTTTGGTAGTGTGAATGAGCACCCTGCATCTGGTACTAGCGATCGTTTCACAAACATACATGAAAATGTTGCGTCTTCGGATGCTACACGTATATCACTTGCTAGTGCAGTGGACAATCCAGCTCCAATAGTCAGGCCATTTATAGCGGCAATAACTGGCTGAGGCATGAGTCTTATGTGAGGGGCTATTTCAGTTATATCAGGTCCCAGTGGATCTGACGGATCAATTCTATCTTCCAGCGCTGCAAGTTGCCTGTTTACATCTGCTCCAGCACTGAAGCTTCGTCCGGCCCCGGTTATTATGAGTACTTTCGTTTGTGTGTCTGCAGCAATGGAATCGAGTGCATCGTGTATATCTGAGACCAAGTAGGCATTAAGGGAGTTGAGTTTACTGGGTCTGTTTAGTGTGAGGGTCGTTACTCGATTGCGCTTTTCTAACACCACTGTGCCGTATCCATACGGTGGCATGTTCAACCTCTGTTTCATGGTTGCCGATTTGTGGTTGTGACAGGTGTATAACTGAACCTGAATACCATTTAGTTCAGTTATATAGGAGCCATTGGAGCCGGAATGTATCCCGGCTCCAAACTCATTTTAAAAACGAGTATCAAGGGCCATCACTAATTAAGTGACCGAATTCGATTCGTGGCTAAGTAAGTTGATCTAACTAAGCCTTGCCGATTCGGAACATCTTAGTGCCGCAGTTTGGGCATGTACCCTGAGTAGCCGGGCGGCCGTTCTTCATGGTGATCGCCTGTGCGTTCTGCATTTCCCTTTTCGCTCTGCACTTTACGCAATATCCTTCCAAAGCTCACCTCCTCTTTGGTCTTTAACGAACAACTGCATTAGGAAAATACCATCGTATCTAGGCACAAGTCAAGTGTAAACGGCAAAATTATAGAAAATATATGGAAAAATAGTGAGAATTGATAAGTTTTGCGGGCTTTCATGAAGAATTGTCGTCAAATACGAATCCTAATGTTTCAAGCTTTTTCATTAATTCATCAAGCCAGTCTTCTATATCAATAGATAGAGGTATGACTATTTCTAGTTTACTCCCGTCAAGCAGATGTACCTCACCTGGGTCCTCTTTTTCTAATGGGACTGATATATCTTCTCGGTCGATACCCATTGCATCTGTTACCTCGAATATCATTCCCATATCTCGCATACTAATTATGTCATTATCCATAATATCTCCATTTTCGGTAATTTCTAGTCTAGTTATTTGGTATTAATACTTCTAGTTCTGGGGTTTCACTAATATTTTCTCATAGGTTGTCGTTATAGTTACTGAGCCAGCATTTACTGTAGTGGTTTATATCTTTGGTACACCAGTATTGCAAGTAGTAATCTAAGTTGTAATCAGTAGCAAGGACAGTATGAGGTTTATAGGCCTGAAGCTTTTATGCATCATAGTGATATTATTTTAGATTTTAGAGTGCCTTATGTCTATACGATGTTGTTAATGTAAGGTTGTATGATAATAGCAAGAATTGGCAAAATGTGACACTACAGGCATGTACTTAAGCCACGGTGGTTTATAATAGTTGACATGCATCGTATCAACTATTATATTGTTGTGTAAGTGTGGTGTGCTATGCAAAGTTTTGATACTAGAGATACACATAAAAGAAGAATAGTGGCAGAGACCGTCTATGGGTCATTCATTAGGAAATCTCCTAATAGTGATTATGGGCGTAGTACTGAGCATAGTTCCAATGTGCAGGTGGATGATGTTAGGGAACAACAAAGAGTTGAGGCAGCAGAGGAAGGGGTATACGTTATAAGTGTAGCTGCTAAGCTCTTGAGAATGCACCCTCAAACATTACGAAAATATGAAAGAGTTGGTTTGGTTATACCGAACAGATCTATAGGTATGTTGAGATTATACTCTGCCGAAGACATAGTTAGGCTTAGGCTAATCAAATATATGGTAGATGATATAGGTATGAACCTTGCGGGAGTAGAATTCGCTTTAAATTTCCTCAATAAGGTCATGGGACTAAGGCAGATGATACAATCTATGGCTATCGCTAATGCGGCTCATGCATTGTTAGCTGAGGAAATCGAGCAAGTGCTTAGAGATATTGGTATAGATTTTTCAGATGGTAAGAATACCTGAGAGTCTATTTATAAACCTTGGAGATTTTTAGATTATGGAAGAAAATGTTAATAATGATGGCGCTAATAAAGAGCTAGATGACGGTATAGAGTCAGATAGTGAGGCTTACAAAGAGCATAATGATTCTAACGGTGAAGAGGATTTGAACGCTCAACTAGAACAAGCCATGAGTGAAATAGCTGAGTTGAAGGAATCAGTACAGAGAGCCCAGGCTGATTTGATAAATTATCGGCGCAGAGTAGAAGAAGAGAAGGTTGAATTACAGCAGCGGGCGAACACTTCGATTATACTTAACCTGCTTACTGTTTTGGACGACCATAGTAGATCTCTGCAATATATTCCAGATAATATGACCGACGTAGAATCTTGGGTTTCTGGGCTAGAGTTGGTGTATAAGAATCTTGAGAAGATACTGGGAGGTTTTGGCCTTTCTAAGATTGAATCAAATGATAAAGCTTTTAATCCTTTAGAGCATGATGCATTGTTGCATCAGCCAACTAGTGAAATCGAGGAAGGAAAAATAATATCAGTTATTAGAGAGGGATATAGATTACATGACAGGATATTGAGACCAGCTCAAGTGGTAGTTTCTAAGTCTGAAGAAGAAAGAAATCAAAATAGTATTGAGGGTGCAAACGAGAACCCCTCAGAAGAGGAGAATATATAATGGCAAAAGTTTTGGGAATAGACCTAGGTACAACTAACTCTTGTATGGCAGTAATAGAGGTTGGAGAGCCACAGGTTTTAGAGAACACTGAAGGAGCCAGAACTAGTCCTTCTGTGGTAGGTATAAATGACAAGACTGAAGAACGATACGTTGGTTTGATAGCCAAAAGGCAGGCTATTACCAATCCTAATAACACAGTTTTCTCAATTAAGAGATTAATGGGGAGAAGATTTGAGGACAAGGAAGTTCAGAGTGCTTCTGGTAGATTACCTTACAAAGTAGTGAAAGCTAAGAATGGTGATGCACATGTAGAGATGGCTGGAAAAGCATATTCACCAGCTGAAATATCAGCAATGATATTGCAGAAGCTGAAGCAGGATGCAGAAGCAAAACTTGGAGAAACCATATCGCAAGCGGTGATAACGGTCCCAGCATACTTCGACGATACCCAACGTCAAGCAACAAAAGATGCCGGGAAGGTAGCAGGACTAGATGTCTTGAGAATAATAAACGAACCAACTGCTGCATCTATGGCATATGGTCTTGATAAGAAAGAGGATCAAACCATCGCTGTATATGACCTAGGTGGAGGTACATTCGATATCTCTATTCTTGAGATAGGTGAGGGTGTATTTGAAGTTAAATCTACCAATGGGGACACATTTCTTGGTGGTGACGATTTTGATGAACGTATAATAGATTGGATATCTGAGGAATTCAAAAGAGAACAGGGCATAGATCTAAAACAGGATCGGATGGCTTTACAGAGACTTAAGGAAGCTGCAGAGAAAGCGAAGATAGAGTTATCTACCGTGATGCAAGCGGAAGTAAATTTGCCTTTTATCACTGCAGATGCATCTGGCCCCAAACATTTGGCAATGACATTAAGTAGATCTAAGATGGAACAACTGGTATCTGATTTGGTAGACAGAACAGTGGGTCCATGTAAACAGGCTATCGCTGATGCAGGGGTAGCATTAGATAAGGTAGATGAAGTAGTTTTGGTCGGCGGAATGACCAGGATGCCAGCTGTTATAGAAAAAGCCAAAGAACTATTTGGTAAAGAACCGCATAGGGGAGTTAATCCAGATGAAGTAGTTGCTGCTGGTGCTGCCATACAGGCAGGTGTTTTGCAGGGAGACGTTAGGGATATGTTACTGGTAGATGTTACTCCTCTTACCCTTGGTATAGAAACTCTCGGTGGGGTTATGACACCTCTAATAACTAGGAATACCGCAATACCAACTGCTAAAACGGAAACCTTTACTACAGCTGGAGACAACCAGCCCAGCGTAGAAGTTCATGTGCTCCAAGGAGAGAGACCTATGGCTTCTGATAATAAGTCTATAGGTAGGTTTATGTTAGATGGTATATTACCAGCCCCTAGGGGTATGCCTCAGATTGAGGTTACGTTTGATATAAATTCAGATGGTATCTTAAATGTATCAGCTAAAGATAAGGCTACCGATAAGGAACAGAGAATAACAATTACTGCTAGCTCAGGACTGAGCCAAGAAGAAATAGATAGACTTATAGAGGAAGGTTCAAGATTTGCAGAAGAAGATAGGCAAAGAAGGGCAGAAGTAGAGATTAGGAATGGTGCCGAGTCATTAGCCTATAGTTCTGAAAAGCTTGTCTCAGAGCATTCTGATAAGATATCCGAAGAATCAAAGACAGAGATTAGTGATAAAGTAGCCCAACTCAGAGAGGCACTTAATGGTGATGACTCCACTTTAATAAGCTCTGTTATGGAGGAGCTTCAAGCTATAGTTCAGAGGATAGGTTCTGAACTATATAGTGCTTCCGCTGAAGAAGGTGGCACAGATCCAACAGATACAACAGGATCGCAAGATGATGGTGATGGTACTATAGAGGGAGAATACAAAGAGGTATAGTACAAAGCGCACTGAAAACCGAGAGAAGGTTCGCCACGATACTTGTGAGCGAACCTTCTCTTGCTTGACACAATGCTATTCTAGTTTCTAATTTTCATATTTTTCATATACGTACATGTATATAACTGAAGCGATACCAGCACCTAAGAGTGGACCTGCCCAGTATACCCAATGATTTTCCCAGGATCCTGTTGCAAAGGCTGGACCAAGAGTTCTGGCAGGGTTCATAGATGCACCTGTTAATGGTATTGCCACTAGATGATCTATCAATACAGTCAGGCCTATGGCGAAAGGGGCTACGTGTCCCAATCCTTTAGATGATACTGCGGTAGTAAATACAACAAATACTAGTGTAAATGTAAGAACCGCCTCTATGATCACACCTGATGAAGGATCTATATACATTGCTAGACTGTGTGTTCCCAGTCCCTTGTGAAGAACTTCAGGGATGACAGATTTTAGCAGTAATGCACCTAATATTGCTCCTGATAATTGAGCGACAATATACATTGTTGCTCTTGAGATACTAATTTTCTTTGAAAGTGCGATCGCAAATGTGACAGCAGGGTTAATGTGTCCACCTGATATTCTACCAATTGCAGATACTAATATGGCTATTGCTAATCCGTGACTTGTCGCTATCAGTAGGAATTTGGCACCTGTACGACTGGAGTCAGCATGATCAAGGAATATCTCAGTGCTTACGACCGAGCCGGCTCCTATGAACACAAATAGGAAAGTGGCGATCATTTCTGCTAGCGACGATCTCCAAGAATCTGGATCGTAAAGATCGGCTAAGGAGATTTTGTAACCCATATATATTCCACCTCAGAATTAATATTTTATTTGAGTACGAATTGTATATCTAAACACACAATATTATCAATACTATATTAAATTATGCCTAATATATTTCTGGCTTCTAATTCAACTATACGAAACACTTCATACAGTGGAACCTCTTGTGAGAGTGCTATATTCTTGCAATCTTCGTATTCGGGAGAGATGCTTGTTATTGCGTCATTTATCTTTTTTACTTTGATGTTCACATTACCTAAGCTGGTGTTCAAGGTCATAATCTCCCTATCTGCTGCATATCTGTTGGAGTTAATTATCCTGACTCCTAGAGTAGATGTTTCTTGTAACATAAGGCTTAGCAGTTTATCCTGATATTCTAGGGTCGACAACACACTTAACGTTACTCCCGGTCTGTTTTTCTTCATATAAATTGGGGTGATCCAGACGTCTAATGCTCCACTCGCTAACAATTTTTCAGTGACATATCCAATTAATTCCGGAGTAGAATCGTCTATATTAGTTTCAAGCGTAGATACCACATTTTGTTCTAGAGATTGTTCCGTTTCTCCAAGCCATATTGATATGACATTCGGTAGTGTAGGTATATCTCTTGATCCAACCCCATAGCCGATTCTATTTACTGAGAAAGATGGTGGATCGAATGAAGCTAGAGTTGTAATAATGGCTGCTCCAGTTGGAGTTACTAATTCACCGGCTTCCATATATTCTTTTGTGGGAGGTACTACTCTGGCATTGCTCATATTAATCAAATGGGACGTAGCAGGTGCAGGGATGGGTAATGGGCCTTTTCTGGTGTTTATAATCCCCCAACCTAGCGGCAGGGGAGAGCAATAAATCTTGTCTATATTCAAGGACTCGAATCCTGCAATTACCCCTACAATGTCAATGATGGTATCTAAGTCTCCGAGCTCGTGTAATTCATGTCCCTCGCCATGAACCAGTATCTCGGCTGCCTCAAGTTTTTGCAGTACACTTATTGATTTGCTTTTTGTTTCTTCTGATAGATCGCTATTTTGAACCAAATTGGTAAAATCATGTATTGAATATCCGTGAGTAGTATTTTCTTCCTGATGTACAATGACTTGCGTTCCTCTTATCATACCTCGGGAGGATTCAATATGCTCGATGCGATAGCCGGATATATGCAATTTTTCGAGTGATTTTCCTAGTGTCTCTATGGGCAACCCAACATTCAATAGGCAACCCAGTAACATATCACCGCTGATTCCTGCCGTAGCTTGAATATATGCCGTTTTCAAATTATCTCCTAAACCGATTGTGTTTAAATGTCCTTCTTCAGAACGACATTGAGGTTGCCTGATTTAAGGCCGCCAATGTCTAAGGTTACATAGGTATAGCCTAGAGATTTGATGTATTTGATCAATTCTTCTCGGGTCTCTGGACTCAATATTACACTCATCTCATCAGCAGGTATTTCTATGATTGCTATATTATCGTGGTGGCGCAAACGGCACTCCTTTATACCTAGCTTTTTCAGGTATGATTCAGCATTGTATATTTTCTCTAGTACTTCTACTGATACAGGTGTTCCGTAGGGGATCCTAGAAGATAGACATGGTTGAGCTGGTTTGTCCCATGTTGATAGTCCTAAAGCTTTTGACATAGCTCGTATATCAGATTTTCCGATACCGACTTCGACAAATGGATTTCTGATACCGTTTTCTTTTCCAGCTTTCATCCCAGGTCTAAAGTCATTTGAATCGTCTATATTGGCACCACTAATGATAAAATTCAGCTTTTCTGATTCCGCTATAGGTTTTAGGTGACTATACAATTCTAACTTGCAAAAATAGCATCTCCGTGGACCATTAGCTATATAATCAGGATTGGAGAATTCATTAGTCTTTATAACGAGATGTCTCAACTCGAGATCCCGTGCCATATCGCTTGCATCAGACAAATCTGAAGGGCCCATACTCGGAGAGTTAGCAGTGACTGCCAAAGAATTTTCCTTCAATACAATAGAGGATAGATATGCCAGGAGTGTACTATCCACCCCTCCAGAGTAGGCGACTAATACGGAGCCCATATTAGATAGTAATTCTATAAGTTTCTCTGCTTTTCCCCCCACGGTGGGTATAGCTAGAAGATATTCTATGTCTATTGATTTACTATTTATTATCATATTTTACCTACGCAGATATTTTGTATTATAAAGCATATCTTTTTGATATCACTTAATCAACTTGCATCCTTGGGTCTACTTCTGACGGGGTTTTTGCTAGACAATATACCTTTTTCCAGAGCATAAGCTAAGGAACTAGCTTCTATAACTTCTAATGAGGTATTTTGTCTTTGTGATCCAATATTTGGAGACAGACATTTTTCAAATCCCATCTGGCTAAGTTCCGTCAAACGCCGGGGGATATGATTTACGGACCTTAGTTCTCCGCTTAGTCCTATCTCACCCAGTGCAGCTGTTTTTGGTGAGATAGGAGTGTTCTTTAAGCTAGACAAAAGTGCCAGAGCTATTCCTAGATCTGCAGCGGGCTCCGTTGCTTTGAATCCTCCAGTCACGTTCATAATTATGTCTTGTTTACCTATTGATAGTCCTATACGTTTGGTTAATACGGCAATAACCATCAATAATCTACTCTGGTCTATGCCATTGGCGACTCTACGTGGGCTAGGTAATGATGAAGTGGTTGTTAGTGCCTGGATTTCTACCAATATAGGTCTTGTACCCTCCAATATTGGAACAATTATGGAACCTACGGCGTTTGGAGTCCTCCCTGATATAGATATGTTCGAAGGATTAGGGACGTCGATTAATCCTGTATCTTGCATTTCAAAGACACCTATCTCATTAGTGGAGCCGAACCGGTTCTTTTCTCCTCTAAGCAGTCTATATGAACCAAGATTTTCGCCCTCCAGATATAGAACTACATCTACCATGTGTTCTAGAGTCTTCGGGCCGGCGATATTACCTTCTTTCGTAACATGGCCAGTAATAATTATAGGTGAGTCAGTTTCTTTCGACTTATGTAGCAATGCTAATGCACAATCTCTAACTTGAGTCGTATTACCGGGTCCGCTTTGTATATCTGAAAATGCCACAGATTGAATCGAGTCAATTATAGTTAGATTAGGTTTGATTAGATCTATATGCGATAGAATGTTGTGCATGTCTGTTTCAGATAGTATTCTCAGGCCAACACCATCAATGCCAATCCTAGTTGCTCGCAGCTTTATTTGCTGTGCGGATTCTTCTCCGGATACATACAGGACTGACTTTCCTGTTTTAGATACATTATTTGCTATTTGTAATAGGAGTGTGGATTTACCTATACCAGGATCCCCACCAAGTAGGACCAAGGATCCAGCTATAATGCCTCCGCCCATGACCCGGTTGAATTCCTCAGAGTGTAGGTCTATTCGTGGGCTTTCATCTATTATTATAGAGGATAGTTCTGATGGGGAGTTATTTGTGCTTGGAAACCAGGACCTTGAAGTAAGGTGTGATTTGATAGTAGACAGATTCTCCTCAAGTGTATTCCATTCTTTGCATACAGGGCATCTTCCTTCCCATCTTAGGGCCTCGGCATTGCATTCTGAACATACATATGTTGTGCGGTTATTATCGTTGTTCATAACAATATGATATCAACTGTCCAGAAATCAAAGATTATACTCACTAAGTAGTGGTTAGGATATCAAAGACCCCATGATTAACTACAAGAACTAATTTTTGGATGCAATCCTAATTTGTGCTCACACTGCCGAACTAGTTGCTTCTGGTACTATCTCAGAGTCTATGATCTTGTTTCTTGTAGAGACAAATTTATTGTCCTCCACATCTATCAGTACCGAATCACCAGGCTGAAGATCACCTGATAGTAAGTCCTCTGATAGCATATCCTCTATTTCGTCTTGTATAACTCTACGTAGAGGACGAGCTCCGAATATTGGATCAAACCCTTTTTCAGCAAGAAGTTCTTTACCAGCCTGACTTATATCGAAAGTTACGTTCTTCTCTTTTAGTTGGTCTTTAACGCTGTTAAGCATTAGATCTACGATGTTTAGTATGTGATCTTTTCCAAGTGCATGGAACACTACAGTGCCGTCTATCCTGTTCAGGAATTCTGGTCTGAAGAATCTCTTTACTTCGTCCATGACTTTGTCCTTCATTCTCTCATACTGCTGGGCATCTGTCTGAGCCTCGTCAGTCTTTACAGCAAAGCCTAATCCAGAGTCTCGTTTGATCAGATCAGACCCGATATTGCTAGTCATGACTATTATAGTGTTCCTAAAGTCTACTTTCCTGCCTTTAGCGTCTGTTAAGTGACCGTCATCAAATATCTGCAGTAGTATATTAAATACTTCAGGGTGAGCCTTTTCTATTTCGTCCAGAAGTATGGCACAGTATGATCTTCTTCTGACCGCCTCTGTAAGTTGCCCTCCTTCATCGTAACCTACGTAACCAGGAGGTGCTCCTACCAATCTTGCAACGGTATGTCTATCCATAAATTCTGACATATCAAGTCTTATCATCGCGTCTTCGCTACCGAACATGAAGTCTGATAGTGACCTAACAAGTTCAGTTTTACCAACTCCTGTTGGCCCCAAGAATATGAAACTTCCTATAGGCCTACGAGGATCCTTTATTCCTGCACGAGCCCGTCTCACTGCTTTAGAGATTGCGTTTATAGCTTCGTCTTGTCCAACTATTCGCTCGTGTAGAGCACTTTCCATCTTGAGAAGCCTCTGCGTTTCCTCTAAAGCCAATCTAGTAACAGGTATGCCGGTCCACATACTAACGATTTCAGCGATATCCTCTTCTGTTACTACTGCCTCCACTGTTTCTTGCTCCTCCGCCCACTCCTTCTCCATGCCTTCTAGCTTGGCCTCGAGTTTTAACTCTCTATCCCTGAGTTCTGCTGCGTGTTCGTATTGTTGACCTGCGATGGCGTCATCTTTTTCTTTGCGAACACTTTCGAGCACCTTTGTAGACTCTTTAAGCGTAAGCGGGACCGAGCTTGACCGTATTCTGACTCGCGATCCAGCCTCATCTATGAGATCTATAGCTTTATCTGGTAGGAATCTATCTGCAATAAATCTGCTAGCCAGAGTAGCTGCTGTGCTTAGTGCTTCGTCAGTTATTACCAAGTTGTGGTGTTCTTCGTATCTACCTTTGACTCCGCGTAGAATTTCAATTGTATCAGCCATAGTAGGTTCTTCAACGTAAACAGGCTGGAATCTGCGTTCCAGGGCAGGGTCTCTTTCCACATACTTTCTGTAATCGTCTAGTGTAGTTGCTCCTATACACTGGATTTCCCCTCTTGATAACGAAGGCTTTAGTATATTTGCAGCGTCTACAGCTCCCTCAGCTGCTCCGGCACCTACCATAGTGTGCATTTCGTCTATGAAAAGTACACAATTCCTAGAGCCACGTATTTCCTCTAGGATTTTCTTCAGCCTTTCCTCAAACTCGCCTCTGTATTTTGTTCCAGCAACGAGGGTTCCCATATCTAGCGTTACAAGACGTTTTCCTTGCAAACTTTCAGGTACGTCCCCAGAAATAATTTGTTGAGCCAATGCTTCCACTATAGCGGTTTTACCAACACCAGGTTCACCTATAAGAACCGGGTTGTTCTTGGTTCGGCGGCTCAGTATTTGAACTACTCTTTGAATTTCCATAGATCGCCCTACAACTGGGTCTAATTTACCAGCTCTGGCAGCGCTTGTTAGGTCTACTCCTAATTGATCCAATGTTGGCGTTTTGGGCGCTGTTGATCTTGAACTAGATTGGGATTGGCTTGCGTTTTGACTTAGTACTCTAGTCGTTTCCGCCCTGACCTTGTCTAGTGTGACTGCTAGGCTTTCCAGAACCCCTGCAGCAACTCCTTCACCTTCTCTCATTAAACCTATCAGGATATGCTCTGTGCCTATGTATTGATGACGTAGCCTTCTTGCTTCATCTACAGCTAGTTCAATTACCTTCTTTGCACGGGGAGTAAGACCTATTTCTCCAGGAGTATGGCTCTCACCTCGACCTATTATGAATTCAACGGCTGATCTTACTTTACTTAGTTCGACTTCAAGGTTTGCAAGCACCTTAGCTCCCACGCCTTCCGTCTCTCTTGCAAGGCCTAGGAGAATATGCTCGGTGCCAATGTAGTTATGATTGAATTTTTGTGCTTCCTCTTGAGCCAAGGAAAGCACCCTTCTTGCTCTCTCAGAAAACTTTTCGAATCTACTAGTCATCGTATTGTCTCCGATCTCATTTATCTTATAGACGGATTTTATCTATGCCTATATCGGGTCCGCCTGCTTTAGGCTAAGCCCTAAGCGTTTGCGCTCAGGCTCTATATTAAGGATCCTCAAAGGGACTGTATCTCCTACTTTAACTATTTCCTTCGGATGATGTACAAGTTTATCACTTAATTCTGAAATATGTACCAGCCCTTCTATATTGCCATCGATTCTAGCGAATGCTCCGAATTCTGTCAGCCTTGTTATTGTACCATGAATTGTCTGGTTTATTTCGTATTTGGCCGCTACATTATCCCAAGGTTGACTCCCAACTCGCTTTAGGCTTAGTGATATGCGTTTATTTTCTTGGTCAATGTTGATAATATAGGCACTTATTTCATCCCCAATCTTAACAAATTCCTCGATGTTGTCTACACTTTGCCAAGAAATTTCGGATATATGTATTAGTCCGTCAGCACCCCCTATATCTACAAAGGCACCGAAATTCGTTATGCTTGATACAGTGCCGTTCACTATGGATCCTTCATCTAATTCTTTTATTAATCTATCTTTAGCAACAGACTTTCTATCTTCATGTACAAGCTTTTCAGAGAGTACTACTCTTTTGTCTTGGCCATTTAGTTCCAGGATTTTCAATTCCAAAGTATCTCCTATCCGGGTATGGAGAATATCGGACAGAGGCCCATCTGGGGTTTCTGGATTGACTTTGAGTGGAGTATGTATATGCGAAATTGGTATAAATCCAGCAACATTTTCTGCGATTACTGTTAGGCCACCTTTATTATAACCAGTAACTATAGCAGAAACGTTTTTCCCTGATTTGAATAAATCTTCTAGTTTACCCCAGCCTATATGGCTATTGGCCTTATCTATAGAGAGCAATAATTCTCCGCTGCTAGGGTCAGTTCCTAATATCATTACAGGTATGTTTTCACCTGGCGTAATAGAATTAAGGTCCTTTTTAGATAAAGTGAGCATTTCCATATGGGGAACACACGATTCGAACTTTCCTCCTAGGCTAACCACTATTCCATCTTTGTTAATTTGGACAACGAGACCATCCAAGATATCTCCAGTCTTCATTACTAATGGCAGTGACTGGGATAAGAGGTGTTCCATATCTTCTAGGTTGGAGTCTGTATAGGCATCCAATGAAGCCTCTTTTCTTGTCGGTGTACTTTGGCCGGCCTTCAAGTAACTAGATTATATTTGTTAAATATTTGTGGTGTAAAGGTAATATAGGGTGCAATTATATGAAGAATTGAAGTCCGCTATATATGGGGGCAATGGTTCGCATATAGTAGTGCAACATGGTGTGTGGCGGCAGTTGTATATTGCTCTAATGCCCCTGGCAGTGGCTTATTTTCCCACCTCGTTGCCAAGGCAGTATCGTAAGCGCTAAGGCGTTTCACTTCCGTGTTCGGGAAGGGAACGGGTGGTTCCACCTCGCTCTAACCACCAGGGACGGCGATAAGGATATAACAAAATCTCTGGTGATGCAACGATTTTCGCAAGGAATTTTACAAAAAGTCGACTACAATATAGGGGTATACTTTTCGGGTTAGATATGACTTGGCAATATAGCTTGGTGCCAACAACTGTCAAAATGATTGCTCTATATAAGCATATTCACTAATATTAAATCGCTATAGTTTTGAAGATAGGTGATAGTCAATGATTGGAAATTTCTTTGTCGAGGCCGAAGATGGTAATGCAAGAGCAGGTGTATTGAATACTGCTCACGGTTCCATTAATACTCCAGCTTTTATGCCTGTGGCAACTCAAGGTTCAGTTAAAGCATTAGATTTTACTGATTTAAGATCTATGGGCGCACATGTCGTTCTTTCCAATACATATCATCTTATGCTGAGACCAGGTATAGATTTAATTAGGGATTTAGGAGGTTTGCACAAGTTCATTGATTGGGACGGACCAATATTGACTGATAGTGGTGGGTTTCAGACATTTAGCCTAGGCAAATTAACTAAGGTTACAGATGCCGGCGTGCAATTTAGATCTCATATAGATGGCAGTTTAAGATTTCTGTCACCTGAGATAGTTCTCGAATATCAATCTTCCCTTGGTGTAGATATAGCAATGGTACTCGACCAATGTTCGGAATATGGTTTAGGTCATGCTGAAATAATGGAAGCGATGAGGAGAACTCACGATTGGGCGTTAAGAAGTAGGGAAATGCATAATAATCCAGACCAGCTCATATTTGGCATTGTTCAGGGAGGGTGGGATATAGCATTGCGGAAACAGTCAGCCGCATTCCTGAAATCCTTGGACTTTGATGGGTATGCTATAGGTGGAATGAGCGTAGGGGAGCCTAAGTCAGTCATGTATGAGACGGTGTCTTTGATGGGGCAAGAATTGCCATATTCCAAACCTAGATATTTGATGGGGGTGGGATCCCCTGAAGATTTGGTGGAGTCTGTATATATGGGAGTGGACTTATTTGATTGCGTTTTACCTACTAGGGTCGCTAGGAACGGATCATTAATGACCTTAAAGGGGCGAATAAATATTCTTAATAAACAGTACAGCAAATCAACTGGCCCAATAGAAGAATCGTGTGATTGTTATACTTGCGAGAGATTTTCTGTTGCTTATTTGCACCACCTATTTAAAGCAAGAGAGCTTTCTGCTTATAGGCTAGCTAGCATACATAATCTTAGGTTTATACTAAAACTAATGGAAGATATGCGCCTAGCAATTAAAAGTAATACACTGGGTTTATATCGGGAAGAATTCGCCAGAAATTATCACCCAACTGACGAATCTATTCGGCTAGTTCAGAAGCAGAAATGGTCCAAGAGGAGACAAGAATCTAGTTAGAGTTTTAAATTAAAGCCTATGTTCCACCAGCGACTGCTGGGACTATACTTATTTCGTCGCCTTCTGATACGTTGGTTTGTAGCCCATTCAGGAACCTAACATCTTCACCGTTTATGTATATGTTTACGAAGTGTCTAAGTTCTTCGTTCTCATCGCAGAGACGTTCTTTTATGCCTGGGTACTGACTTTCTAAGTCATTTATGATTTCCGATAGGTTATCTCCATCTACAGAGGCTTTATCGTCTCCGTTAGTGACCCTCCGCAATGGAGTTGGTATACGTACCACTGTGCTCATACTGCTGCTCCTTCTGTGTTATATGGTTTATTAGTCATTTTATGGTTGCGATGTGTTTTGGCGGTTTAACCTTCCACTATGTCTCCGCCAACGCTGTCTACTCTAACTCCCATTTCTGTTACCCAGTCTAATCCGTTTTGTATTTGACTTTCGTCACCTTCTATTTCCAGTATTACCCAACCCACTCCCTCTCTTACATCTGCTCTCCGGACATTTGTTACTACTGAGAACCTTATTCCTAGCTCGTATATAACAGGAGTCGTTATTAATTCTTGAGGAAATGTAAACTTGATTCTTTGTTTTGCCATTGTATATGTACCTCTCCACCAAGATTTTTACTACGGAATCACAATTTCATCGAAGATTCAAAGGAAGACATGGTTGGCTTAATTAAGTTTGGCCTCACTATGTCCTGAACTACCTCCTGTGTTTTATAACCGTTTCCGGTTATATATGCTACAGTTGTTTCTGATGGCTTTATTTGACCAGTTTCAACAAGGTGCTTAAGAGCTCCTATGACTACACCTCCTGCAGGTTCGGTGAAGATGCCTTCTTTTTCTGCCAATTCCTTTATGCCATCTGCTACTTCATCTTCTCGAACTGCCCAGGCCCCTCCGATAGATTCTTCTATTGTTCTCAAAGCGTAGTAGCCATCCGCAGGATTACCTATAGCTAAAGATTTGGCTATGGTGTTTGGCTTTACAGGTCTAACGTTAAAACTATTTGCATCAAAAGCAGTTACAACAGGGGAGCATCCCTCAGCTTGAGCGGCGAACATTTTCGTCTTGACCGGATCTATTAGCCCCAGAGAGGCTAGTTCATTAAGACCTTTCCATATTTTTGTCAGTAGAGCTCCAGATGCGACTGGTACTATACAGTTATCAGGAGCCTTCCATCCAAGCTGTTCTGCTACTTCGAATCCCAACGTCTTGCTACCTTCAGCGTAGTATGGTCGCATATTTATATTTACAAAAGCCCATGGATAGTTGTCTGCTATTTCACTACATAGGCGATTCACGTCATCATAACTTCCGTCTACAGCCATTATATTTGGGCCATATACAGCGGATCCTAATATCTTGCCGGGTTCCAAATCTGCTGGAATGAAAACGAATGAACGCATTCCTGCTCGTGCTGCATGTGCTGCTACGCTGCCAGCCAAGTTGCCTGTAGATGCGCACGCTAGTGTATCGAACCCAAATTCAAGGGCTTTTGTACTAGCAACAGCCACTACTCTATCTTTAAAGGAGAAGGACGGGTTTACGCTGTCGTTCTTGAAGTATAGATTCTCTAGTCCGAGGGACTTAGCGAAGTTGTGAGACCTTATAAGTGGAGTCATTCCTGCATTAATATCAACAGCATTTTCGATATCTGCTGGAAGAAGATCATGGTATCTCCATATGCTGTTAGGGCCGGAAGCGATCCGATCTCTTGATATAATCTTTTTTATAGAGTCGTAGTCGTATATGACCTCGAGAGGTCCAAAGCAGAAATCGCAGGCGTTTATGGCTTCAGCAGGATACTCCCTGCCGCATTCTCTGCAGAACAAGCCTTTTACGTATGACAATTGAGAATACCTTTATCCCTTCTCTTCGAGAAAAGAAGGCCTATCCTAGCTCGGACAGGCCTCTCTTGTATCAGTAGATTATTAGCAAGCCTGATGTTACAAAACGCTATCTTCGTTGTCAAGGTTAGTCATAACTAGTTATCCATCCTTGAGCATTCTTCTCAGAACGGTGTGAAGTACACCACCATTTCGGTAGTAGTCAATCTCAACTTGCGTGTCAAGCCTGGATCTAACCTGAATATCTTGTACCTCGCCTTGACTGTTGCTTACCTTTATAGTGATATCCTGTCTTGGTTTTAGTCCATTACTTATGCCAGTTATTTCAAATGTTTCCGTTCCATCAATACCTAGTGTCTCCGCATTTTCACCTGGCTTAAATTGTAATGGCAATACCCCCATGCCGATTAGGTTACTTCTATGTATTCTTTCATAGCTTTCCACTATTGTGGCCTTTACTCCAAGAAGATTTGGGCCTTTGGCAGCCCAGTCTCTGGAACTTCCAGAGCCATACTCTTTACCAGCTATGATGAGCGTAGGTATATCATTTTCTTGGTATTGTGACGAGGCTTCAAATATACTCGTCAGTTCATTCTTTGGCATATATATAGTCCAGTCACCTTCGTGTTCGGGTGTCAGCTTATTTCTTAATCTTACGTTTCCGAAAGTACCTCTCATCATTACTTCATGGTTGCCTCTCCGAGCACCAAACGTATTGAAGTCTATTGGCCTTAGGTCTTTTTCTATTTTCACATTATTTTCTATCAAATATTCAAGGTATTGGCCCGCTGGTCTCGACCTTGGAATAGCTCCAGCAGGAGATATATGATCTGTTGTAATAGAGTCGCCAAACATTGCTAGAACTCTAGCCCCCAATATATCTTGGGGCTCCTCTATTTCTTCACTAAGATCTTTAAAGAATGGTACTTCTTGGATGTAAGTGGATTCGGGATCCCAGTCGTATATTTCACCGCTTGGTGCGGAAAGTTTCTGCCACTCGGAAGGTCCTTCAGATACACTTCCATATCTTGATCTGAACATTTCTGGGTTTAGTGAAGACGCTACAGTATCTCTGATTTCTTTCTGAGTTGGCCAGATGTCGTTCAGGTATACAGGATTATTGTCTCCATCATAGGCTAGAGGTTCATTTAAAAGATCTATTTCAACAGTTCCAGCTAGAGCATACGCGACTACTAGCATAGGTGATGCGAGGTAGTTGGCTTTTACTTCTGCATGTACTCTTCCTTCAAAGTTTCTATTACCGCTGAGCACTGCAGCTACTGTTAAGTCATCATCAGTTATAGCAGATGATACAGGGGAATCAAGTGGTCCACTGTTACCGATGCACGTAGTACAACCATAGCCGACCGTATGAAATCCTATCTCTTCGAGATAAGGTGTTAATCCTGATGCATCCATGTAATCTGTAACTACTTGGGAACCAGGAGCCATACTTGTCTTGACCCAAGGCTTGCGATCTATGCCCTTCTCAACAGCTTTCTTAGCTACCAGCCCAGCGCCTATCATCACAGATGGATTTGATGTGTTTGTACAGCTAGTTATTGCAGCTATTACTACCGAACCATTATCCAGGCCGATTCCATTCGAATGGTCTTGGCTGAGGTCATCTCCGAAGTTTTCATGGAAATTGTTCCTTACAGATCCTAGTACAAGTTTGTCTTGAGGTCTTTTAGGGCCCGCCATACTTGGTTCAACGTTACCCATGTCAAGTTCTAATACGTCTGTATACACAGGGTCTGGTATCCCGTCAATTCGGAATAACCCTTGTGCCTTTGCATATTTTTCAACCAGATCAATTTGCTCTGGGCTTCTTCCAGTGCCTATGAGGTAATCTAAAGTACCTTGATCTATGGGGAAAAATCCACAGGTTGCTCCGTATTCTGGAGCCATGTTTGCGATAGTCGCTCTGTCAGGTAGGGGCAAGTTACTTAGTCCATCACCGAAAAATTCTACAAACTTTTCTACTACGCCTCTCTCCCTAAGCATTTGTGTTACTGTCAGAACCAAATCCGTAGCTGTCACGCCTTCCCGTAATGATCCTCTCAGCTTGAACCCTATTACTTCTGGAAGTTGCATGTAATAAGGTTGACCTAGCAAGACGGCCTCGGCTTCAATACCGCCAACACCCCATCCTAGTACGCTCAGCCCATTTACCATAGTAGTATGAGAGTCCGTGCCGACGAGAGTGTCTGGAAGTGCTACCATCTCTCCTGCAATTTCGCGAGTAGCGATAACCGATGCTAGATATTCTAGATTTACTTGATGTACTATACCGGTTCCGGGTGGTACTAGCCTAAAATTGTCGAAAGCCTGTTGAGCCCACCTTAGGAATGTATATCTTTCCTGGTTTCTCTCAAATTCTCTCTCCACATTTAGTTGGAATGCAGTTGGTATACCGAAGTAATCTACCTGTACCGAGTGGTCTATAACCAGATCCACTGGCACTATGGGGTTTACTTTAGTATGATCTCCTCCCTTTCTGGATATGGCAGATCTCATTGCCGCTAGGTCTACAACTGCGGGTACCCCAGTGAAATCTTGCATAAGAACCCGGGAAGGCAAGAATGGGAATTCAGTTGTAGGTGGTGATTGTGGATCCCATTTCGAGACTGATAGTATGTCCGCTTCTGTTACCAAGTATCCATCCTGGTTTCTCAGAGCGTTTTCAAGTAGAACTCTTATAGTTATTGGCAATCTAGATAGGTTGACCAAACCGGCCTCTTCAAGTTTAGGTAGGCTGTAATAAGTTAGGTCGCCATTGGATGTCGAAAGCCTTGTATGTGTTAGTGATTTAAGGTTTTGAGTGCTCATTGCATTCCTTTATATATATAGCGTTCAGTTTGACTTATATTATGCCACATTGTGCATGGTTTCTTCTATAAGTATTCATTGGAAGATATTCAGTACCTAATAAATAGCTAACAACGTAAACAGTATAAGAGACATTATCAGTTTTGTATTTGGACAAGATGAACTCTAGATGATACTCTGTTGTTGTTATTGTTATTGTGCATTTAATACTCTGAATCGGGAGTTTTCTAAATGATGAATAGCGAAAATCGCCAACCTCTCTCAGATTTGCGTATCATAGACCTCACACATGGAATTGCAGGACCATACTCTACTAAGCTGTTAGCTGATTTTGGAGCTGAAGTTATCAAGGTTGAAAAGCCAGGAAGTGGAGATTACTCTAGGTTGCTTGGTCCATATCCAGAAGACATCCAAGATATAGAGAAAAGTGGAATCTTCTTATACTTAAATACCAATAAGAAAAGTGTAACTTTAGATTTGGGAAGCTCGAAAGGGATTGAGATTTTCAAAAAATTGGTTGCAAACGCCGATATCGTTATAGAGAGTTTCAAACCAGGGGTCGCGGGTAAGCTTGGGATAGGATATGAATCTTTGAAATCTATAAACCCAGAGTTGGTTATGACTAGTATATCTAACTTTGGTCAGGATGGTCCTTACAGAGATTATGAAGCTTCTGAATTAATCATGTATGCAATGGGAGGCAGCATGAGTAGAACAGGATTAGATCATAAATATCCAATAAAACTAGGGGGAAGCCACGTACTCTATCAGGCCGGTAACAATGCAGCTATGGCATCTCTATTGGCCTGGTACGGAAAGAAATATATGAATATAGGAGGTCAACATCTGGACGTATCTATATTCGAGACGCAAATGGGTTCTATAAATATGCGTACTATAGGCTTAATCAGTTACCAATACAACGGATTAAGAACCAGAAGGATGGGAGCTTATATTGCCGGTTATCCTATGGGTGTATATCCGTGTAAGGATGGATTCATATCCGTTGCTGGTGGTGGCCAGAGGTTCGCAAGAGTTGCAAACTCCATAGATCGTCCAGAATTAGTTGAAGATCCAAGGTATGGTACCGCTACAGGAGCTCAGGATATTGCGTATAAGGATGAGTTTGAAAAGAATATATGGATACCTTGGCTGATGGAGCGCACCAGAGATGAGGTCGTAGCGAGATGTCAGCAGAGTGACTTACTATGTACGCATTATAACTCTGTAGATCAAGTTGTAGACGATTGCACGCAGCTTTTATACAGAGAATATTTCGTAGATGTAGAGCACCCAAAAGCCGGAAGCTTTAAATATCCAGGTTCACCTGTGTTTAATAATAATGGATGGTGGAAAATCGGTAGTCCAGCTCCGTTGCTAGGGCAGCACAATAAAGAGATAATAGGCGACTTGCTAGGATATTCAGATGAATATAATAGTGCTGTAACTTCAAGTACCACGAAGAAGATTTCTTCGGCCCATGTAGATAGTCATTCTGCTAACACATCTAAGCCAAATGATGAGTCAAATAGTGCAAGTTACGCTTTCCCTCTTGAGGGCATTAGGGTTGTTGATATGACAGTTGTCTTGGCTGGGCCATATGGAACCATGTTTCTGGGTGATATGGGTGCCGAAATAATCAGAATAGAGACAGTCAACCAGCTATCTGCTACATCAAGAGGTCAATTTGCTCACCCAGACCCAATAGCTGAGAAAAAAGCCCTCCAGTCCCCATATCCAAATCAGGACCCAGGTGACAGGCCGTGGAATAGATATGCTGGTTTCAATGCTCATGGTCGGCATAAATATGGTATGACAGCAGAGTTACGTACAGAAGAGGGAAGGGCTGCATTTAGGAAACTTATAGAATCCAGCGACTTTTTCATTGAGAATAACGCAGTGGGATCTATGGCCAGATTGGGATTTACATATGATGTATTAAGTAAGTGGAATCCCAGAATAATAATGATATCTGTTACTGGTTTTGGTCAGACTGGCCCATGGAGCACATACAAGGGGATTGGAACCTCTTTTGAAGCAGCTTACGGACACGCTGCTGTAATGGGATATCCTGATATGGGAACAGATGGTGTGCCTCTTACAGTCCCAGCTGATGCAGCCTGTGGTGTGATGATCGCAAATGCAGCGGTAGTAGCTTTGCATCAGAGAGAGAAAACTGGTAAAGGTATGTTAGTGGACATATCCTTGGGAGAGAATTTCATCCCTCACTTAGGTGAAATCTTTATGGATTACACAATTAACGGGCGTATTGCTAAGTCTACAGGCAATAGGGATCACATGGGGCATATGGTGCAGGGTGTTTATCAATGTGCCGGAGACGACGAATGGATAGCAATCAGCATAGAGAATATCGAGAAATGGCATAAACTTTGCAAAGTAATTAATAGGTCAGATCTGGAGACCGATAACAGGTTCAATAGCATGGATAAATTGAAGGCAAATCATGATCAATTTGACGATATAATAGGGGAGTGGTCGAAAGACAAGAATCCGATAGATATATTTCATATACTTCAGGCAGAAGGAATCATTGCAGGGCCATTACTGCATGAAGTGCATGCTTATGCCGACCCACATTTGAAATACCGTGATTTCTTCAAGTCAGTTACACATCCAGAGATTGGAACATATCCTAACCCTGGTTCAACATTCAAGATGCCAAAAGCACCATTTTCCATCAGAAAAGGTCCTGTGCGTATGGGTGAAGACAATGACTATGTTTATCTCAATATACTTGGATATACAGAAGAAGAGTATGCGAAATTGAAGGATTTAGGCCACATTGGCATGGACTATGCTCCTCATGTGAAGTAATTGTTTGTGCCTAATATTGACCTAAACCAAACGTAAACAAAGCAACTTTACCATAGTGACTAAGAAGATGGATTAAATGGCCAATTTCCACTGTGCCATTCCCATCTCAACTTTTCACGGTTGGCTGCATTTGTGGCAGGGGATC
>Ga0310344_10000854_pt1 | contig 23781 bp, 23 predicted proteins | sample HC15DNA20200_MG_FD_203801 | JGI IMG/M metagenome (GOLD analysis project Ga0310344, IMG submission 203801) | Marine microbial communities from station ALOHA, North Pacific Subtropical Gyre - HC15-DNA-20-200_MG | ecosystem: Environmental > Aquatic > Marine > Oceanic | place: Pacific Ocean: North...
TTTCCAGTAACCTCTATAATTTCACCAATTTTATGTTTTGACGAGATTTTTATTGGAATAAAATTTTCAGAATGCCCTTCTGTTTGACTTTCAAGAAGTACTTTATGTTTTTTATTTATTTGTTTTTTTAAAAATTTTTTTAATATATTTTCTGATTCAAGTCTTAATATTTTTGATCTTTCTTTAATTATTTTTTTTTCTACTTGAGGCATTTTTGAAGCCGGAGTATTTGGTCTATTAGAATATGGAAAAATATGAAGATAAGTTAAATCAGATTCTTTTATAATATTTTTACTATTATAAAACATTTCTTTTGTTTCAGTTGGGAAGCCAGCAATTATATCAGCACCAAAAACAATATTGTTTCTATATTTCTTTAAATTATTACATAAATTTATTATGTCTTCTCTAGAATGTCTTCTTTTCATACGTTTTAAAATCATATTGTCTCCTGATTGAATACTTAAATGTAAGTGTGGCATAAGTCTTTCTTCATATTTAATTATATCTATTAAATTTTTATCTATCTCTATTGCATCTAGAGATGATAATCTTAATCTTTCTAAATTTTTTACTTTTTTTAGAATTTCTTTTATTAAGTCTCCTAGTTTAGGTTTTTCATAAAGATCTTTACCATAAGATGTTAAATCTACTCCTGTTAAAACTATTTCCTTAAACCCTTTTGTAAGTAAAATTTTAATTTGTTTACATACATTTTCTATTGAAACACTTCTACTATTTCCTCTTCCAAAAGGAATAGTACAAAAAGTACATCTGTGATCGCAACCTGTTTGAATTTGTACGAAAGCTCTAGATTTTTTATCAAATCCTTTTATAAAATGTTTAGCAGTTTCTTTTACAGACATGATATCATTTACAACAACCTTTGATTCATTTTTATCAAGTAAATTTAAATATTTTTCAAATTTAAATTTTTCTTCATTTCCTAAAATTAAATCAACTTCTCTCATTTTTTTATAATTTGAAGGATTAATTTGTGCAGAACAGCCAGTAACAATAATTTTTGCTTTTGGATTATTTCTTTTTATTTTTCTAATTTTTTTTTTAGCTTGTTTTTCAGCTTCTTTGGTAACTGCACAAGTATTTATGAAATAAATATTATTTAAATTTTTGGAATTATATTTTTCTCTTATAATTTGTGAATCAAAACTATTAAGCCTACAACCAAAAGTTATTATATTTTCATTCTTCATAGTAATTATATAAATTTATTTAAAATTCCTTTTTTTATAATTTTTATTGGACCAGTCATAACAATATGCCCATTTTTTTTATACTCAATTTTTAATTTTCCACCTGGCATATGTATATAACACGTTCTTTTATTAATAAGTTTATTTTTTATTGCAGCTACAGTAGTAGCAGAAGCCCCGGTTCCACAAGCTTTTGTAATACCAGCTCCTCTTTCCCAAACTTTTAGCTTAATATTATTATTATTTAAAATTTTAGCAAAATTAACATTAATTCTTTCAGGAAATAATGAATTTTTTTCAATTTTTGGTCCTATTTTTTTTATATTTAATTTATTTAAATTTTTAATAAAAAAAACAATATGAGGATTTCCAACATTAATTAAAACAGGTTTAAAATAGCTATTAACATTAAAATTAATTTTAGAAATATTTGTTTTCTTTTTTATTGGTATTTGTCTCCAATTAAAATAAGCTTTCCCAATATCTACTGAAACATTGTCTTTATTAATTAAAGATGCATTTAACAAAGTAGATTCAGTTTCTAAAATAGTTTTTTTTGTTTTAAATTCTTTCATTAAAAGAAATGCAACACATCTTGCAGCATTACCGCATGCTTTAGTATGACTTCCGTCAGAATTATAAAATTTAATAAATGCAGAAGCACTTTTTTTCTTTGGCTTTTGTAATATAACAACTTGATCACAACCAATACCTTTTTTTCTATCTGCAATTTTTTTTATAATTTTGGTATTTAATGGAACTTTTTCAATTCTGCTATCAATGATTATAAAATCATTTTTTAACCCATGCATTTTTGTATAGTTAATATTCATTTTTTTTATTTATAAATTTTTTTATTATTTAACATATATAATCTATAATTAAGGAAAAAAAATATGTTTAAAAATTTATCTGAACGATTAACAGGGATTTTTGATAAATTAAAATCAAGAGGATCTTTAACAGAAAATGATGTAGATCTAGCCTTAAGGGAAGTAAGGGTAGCTCTTTTAGAAGCCGATGTATCTCTAGAAGTAGTAAAAAGTTTTCTTGATACAGCAAAAAAAAAAGCTGTAGGATCTAAAATTGTTAAAAGTGTATCTCCTTCCCAAATGGTTATTAAAATTGTAAACGATACACTTAAAGAAATATTAGGGAATAAAGAAGAACCTTTAAATTTAAAAACTACACCACCTGCAATAATATTGATGGTTGGTCTACAGGGTTCTGGTAAAACAACTACAAGTGCAAAAATAGCTAAAAAACTAAAAGATAAAGATAAGAAGAAAGTTTTAATGTCTTCTTTAGATGTACAAAGACCAGCTGCTCAAGAACAATTAGCAACTTTAGGAAAACAAGTAGATGTGTCTACAGTTGAAATAATTAAAGGTGAACAGCCTGTAAAAATAGCTGAAAGATCATTAGAGCAAGCTAAAAAAGAAGGATTTGATGTATTGATTTTAGATACTGCTGGAAGACTTCAAATAAATAATGAATTAATGAATGAAGTAAGGGATGTCAGCAAAGCTGTTAACCCTACGGAAATATTATTAGTTTCAGATTCTATGATTGGTCAAGAATCTGTAAATGTAGCAAAAGAATTTAATGAAAAATTAAAATTAACAGGAATAATCTTAACTAGACTTGATGGAGATGCCAGGGGCGGAGCTGCTCTTTCAATGCGTTTTGTTACTGGATGTCCAATTAAATTAATTGGTGTAGGAGAAAAAATGGAAGCTATAGAAGTTTTTCATCCAGATAGAGTAGCAAATAGAATTCTTGGAATGGGTGATGTAGTTACATTAGTTGAAGAGGCATCACAAACTATTAAAAAAGAAGATGCTGATAAATTAGATAAAAAAATAAAAGATGGGCAATTTAGTTTAGATGATTTATCTAAGCAGTTAGGCCAAATGAAAAAACTTGGAGGAATAAAAGGTATTCTTTCTAAACTCCCTGGAGCTAGCAAAATTCAAGACCAAATGAATAAAGCAAATATTGATGATAAAGTTATCTTAAGACAACAGGCAATAATTTCTTCAATGACATTAGATGAGAGAAATAATCATAAAATTATTCATGCTTCTAGAAAGAAAAGGATTGCATCTGGCTCCGGAACTTCAATTCAAGAAGTAAATAAGTTGTTAAAGCAATATCATACAATGTTAAAAATGATGAAAAAATATGGAAATATGGATAAAAAAACATTAATGAGACAAGGTTTTGGTAATATTCTCCCTCCGGGATTGCAATAAAAAAAAAATATTATATATTACATGGAAAATTGATTTAAAAATATGAGTACTAGAATACGTTTAGCAAGAGCAGGTTCAAAAAATAGACCTTTTTTTAGGATTGTAGTTTCTGATAAAAGAAGTCCAAGGGATGGTAAATTTATTGAAAAATTAGGTACATATAATCCTTTGCTTCCTAAAGAAGATCAAAATCGAGTATTATTTGATGAAGAAAGAGTTAAGTATTGGTTATCAAAAGGTGCAACTCCATCTTATAAAATGGCAATATTTTTAAGTAAATCTAATTTGTATGAAAAACCGCCAGTTCCAAAACAAACAAAAAAACATTTACCAAAAGTAAAAAAGAAAGAAGGAGATAGTGCAGAAGCTCCTAAACAAGAAGCAAAGCCTGAGGAAAAACCACAAGCAGAAGCTCCTAAACAAGAAGCAAAGCCTGAGGAAAAACCACAAGCAGAAGCTCCTAAACAAGAAGCAAAGCCTGAGGAAAAACCACAAGCTGATAATAAACCCGCAGATAATCAGGAAAAAAAAGAATAAAAAAAAATTCTTTTATATAGAGAATTTTTTGATACAAGGGTTATATTAAAAAATTATTAGTATGAAAATTATAAAGTTTTACCATGAAAAAAATAAAAGAACCTTGGACAGCTCATATTCTTACATTATTCCCAGAAATGTTTCCAGGACCTCTGGGTTTTTCAATTGTTGGTAAAGCATTAAAAGAAAAAGTTTGGTCATTAAATTTAATTAATCTTCAAAATTTTTCTAAAAAAGGCCCAAAATACATTGACGAAAAACCTTTTGGTGGTGGTTCAGGTATGATTATAAAAAGTGAGATAATACATAACGCTTTAAACAATGTTATAAAAAAAGTAAAAAAAAATTATTCATTAATTTATTTAACTCCTACAGGAAAAAAATTAAATCAAAAAAAAATAAAAAAATTTTCAAAAAAAAAAGATTTAATTTTAGTTTGTGGAAAATATGAAGGTATTGATCAAAGAGTAATCGATAAATGGAAAATGGAAGAAATAAGTGTTGGAGATTATATTTTATCTGGAGGAGAAATTGCAGCAATGAGTTTAGTTGATTCATGCGTTCGTTTATTGCCTAATGTATTAGGTTCATCCAGTTCTTTAAAAAGTGAGACTTTTGAAAATAATCTTTTAGAATATCCTCAATATACTAAACCTAGAAATTGGTTAGGAAAAAAAGTTCCTGATGTTTTATTATCAGGAAATCATGAAAAAATTAAAGAATGGAAGAAACAGCAATCAATAAAAATTACAAAAATAAAAAGACCAGATTTAATTAAGAAAGTTGGAAAAAAATGAAGAATTTAGAAATTTTTGAAAAAAAATATTTAGAAAAAATAAAAGAAACAAAAAAAATTCCTGATTTCAATCCAGGAGATACATTAACTGTTTATGTAAAAGTAAAAGAGAAAAAAAGGGAAAGAGACCAGGCATTTGAAGGGGTCTGTATAGCAAAAAAAAAGGCAGGAATAAATTCATCTTTTACTGTTAGAAAAGTTTCTTATGGTGAAGGAGTTGAAAGAGTATTTCCTTTATATTCTCCTAATGTATCTAAGATTGTCATAAAAACAAAAGGTAATGTTAGAAGAGCTAAATTATATTATTTGAGGAAATTAGAGGGTAGAAAAGCTAGAATTAGTGAAAATAGAGATAAAATTAAAGTTATTCAGAAAGATAAACCACAAGAAGCAAAACCTGAGGAAAAACCAAAAGTAGAAGCATCTAAAAAGAAAGTAAATATTAAAAATGAAGAAAAAGTGCAAAAAAAATCTTCAGATAATCAAGAAACTAAGGATAATAATAAAAATAAAGAAGATTAAAAATTAATCACTAATTATTTAGTATGAGTGAAAATAAATTTTCTAAAACTTTATTTGATAAAATTTGGGATAATCATGAAATAGATAAGATTGATGATAGTAATTCTTTATTATATATAGATTTACATTTAGTTCATGAAGTAACAAGCCCACAAGCATTTGAATCTCTAAGATTATCTAATAGAAAAGTTAGAAAACCGGATAAAACATTTGCTGTTCCAGATCATAATGTTCCAACTATTAATAGAAATAAAATAAATGATGAATTATCTAAAAAGCAACTTGAAGCTCTTGAAAAAAATACAAAAGATTTTGAAATTTCATATTTTCCTATAAATGATATAAGGCAAGGAATTGTTCATATTATTGGGCCGGAACAAGGTCTAACACAACCAGGAATGACAATAGTTTGTGGGGATAGTCACACATCTACTCATGGTGCTTTTGGCGCTTTAGCTTTTGGTATTGGGACATCAGAAGTTGAACATGTTCTTGCAACACAAACATTAATGCAAAAACCTGCAAAAAATATGAGAATTAATTTAAATGGTGAAATGCAATTAGGAATTACTGCTAAAGATTTAATACTTGGATTAATTGGTAAAATCGGGACTGCTGGAGGAACCGGACATGTTATTGAGTATGCTGGTAATGCTATTGAAAATCTTTCAATGGAAGGACGAATGACAATATGCAATATGTCAATAGAAGCAGGAGCGCGTGCCGGACTTATAGCGCCAGATCAAACAACTTTTGATTATATTAAAGGAAGAAATTTTGCACCAAAAGAAAATTGGGATAATGCAATAAAATTTTGGAAAAGTTTACCAAGTGATAAAAATGCTAAGTACGATAATGAAGAAATTTTAGAAGTAAATAAACTAGAGCCTCAAGTAACTTGGGGTACGTCTCCACAAGACGTTTGTTCAATAAAAGGAGAAGTTCCAAATCCAAATAATGAAAAAGATAAAAACAAAAAGCAAGCTATAATTAATGCGCTTGAATATATGGGTTTAAAATCAGGTACTAAAATAGAAGATATAAAATTAGATCAAGTTTTTATTGGATCATGTACAAATTCTAGAATAGAAGATTTAAGAGCAGCATCGAAAATAGTAAAGGGAAAAAAAGTAAAAACTAAAGCAATGGTTGTTCCGGGGTCTGGTTTAGTAAGACAACAAGCAGAAGAAGAAGGATTAGATAAAATTTTTAAAGAAGCAGGATTTGAATGGAGAGAAGCTGGATGTTCTATGTGCTTAGCTATGAATGCAGATAAATTAAAACCTGGAGAACGGTGTGCTTCAACGTCAAATAGAAATTTTGAAGGAAGACAAGGAAAAGGTGGAAGAACTCATCTTGTTAGTCCAATAATGGCAGCAGCAGCAGCAATTTCTGGACATTTAATTGACGTCAGACAATTTATTTAATTAAAAATGGAAAAATTTAAAAAAATAGTAGGCATAGCAGCGCCTTTTACAAGAATAAATGTTGATACTGATTTAATTATTCCTGCAGAAAATTTAAAAACAACTACTAGAAAAGGTTTAGGAAAAGATTTATTTTCCTATATTCGATTTAATGACGATGGCAAGGAAAATGAAAAATTCATTTTAAATCAAGATCATTATAAGGACTCAGAAATTTTAGTTACAGGTAAAAATTTTGGATGTGGATCTTCTAGAGAACATGCTGTATGGGCATTAAAAGATTTTGGAATAAAATGTTTGATTGGTACTGAATTTGCCGACATATTTTATAATAATTGTTTTAAGAATGGAGTATTACCTATAATTTTAGATAGTAAAAATGTTGATTACATTATTAAATTGGTTTCATTTAAAGAAAAGTCAAAATTAGAAATCGATTTAAAAGAACAATTTATAAAAACAGTTGAAAATAAAACTATAAATTTTGATATTTTACCTTATTTAAAAAAGAATTTATTAGAAGGAATTGATGATATAACAAAAACTTTAGAAAAAGAAAAATTAATTGATGATTATGAAATAAATACAAAAAAAAAATACCCGTGGTTAGAAAAAAAAAATGGATAAAAAAAAAATATTAATATTAGCAGGAGATGGCGTTGGCCCTGAAGCTGTAAATGAAGTAAAGAAAATAATAAATTATTTAAATAATGAAAAATTAGTAGATTTTGAAATTGAAGAAGATTTGGTAGGAGGTGCATGTATTGATAAATGTAAATTACCAATACAAGATACTACTATTGAAAAAGCAAAAAATGCAGATGCAGTTTTATTAGGAGCTGTTGGAGGACCAAAATGGGATAATTTACCATTTGATAGAAGGCCAGAACAAGGTTTATTAAAACTAAGAAGTGATTTAAAGTTATTTGCTAATTTAAGGCCAGCTATTTCTTTTGATCCATTAATACATGCATCTAGTTTAAAATCAGAAATTATAAAAGGGTTAGATATACTAATTGTTAGGGAATTGACCGGCGGCGTTTATTTTGGTGAACCAAGAGGAATAGAAGATTTAGGTAATGGTAAAAGAAAAGGTTTAAATACTCAGGTTTATTCAACTGATGAGATTATAAGAGTATCTAAGGTTGCTTTTGAACTAGCAAAAAAAAGAAAAAAAATTTTAACTTCAGTTGAAAAATCTAATGTGATGGAAAGCGGAAAATTATGGAGAGAAGAAGTAGAAAAATTGGGAAAAGAAGAATATTCTGATATAGATTTAAATCACATGTATGCAGATAACTGTGCAATGCAATTAATAAGAAATCCAAAACAGTTTGATATTATTTTAACCGATAATTTATTTGGAGATTTATTATCTGATGCAGCCGCTATGTTAACAGGATCTTTAGGAATGTTACCATCTGCTTCTTTAGGTGAAATTAATAATGGCAAATATACATCAGGTCTTTATGAACCAGTTCATGGAAGTGCTCCTGATATTGCTGGAAAGAATATAGCAAACCCAATAGCAACTATATTAAGTTTTTCAATGATGATTTTTTACTCATTTAATAATCAAAAATTATCTCAAATTATTGATAATTCTGTTAAAAATGTTTTAGATAAAGGTTTTAGAACTCAAGATATAATGGATGAAAAATCAAAAAAAGTTGGAACAAATAAAATGGGCGATTTAATTATTGAGGAAATTAAAAAAAATGGGTATTAAAGTTTCAATTGTTGGCGCAACTGGAAACGTTGGCAGAGAATTTTTATCTATATTAGAAGAAAGAAAGTTTCCAATTGATGAATTATTTTTATTAGCTTCTTCTAATTCTGAAGGAAAGAAAATTTCTTTTGGTAAAAAAGAATTAAAAGTATTAGATTTAAAAAAATTTGATTTTAAAAAATGCCAATTAGTTTTTTCTTCTGCAGGATCTAAGGTTTCATCAGAATTTTTACCAAAGGCTGCAAAGGCAGGGTGTTATATAATAGATAATTCATCTTATTTTAGAATGGATCCAGATGTACCTTTAGTGGTTCCAGAAGTAAACTCTGATGATCTTAAAAATATTAAAAAAAGAATTATAGCAAATCCAAATTGTTCTACTATTCAAATGGTAATGGTTTTAAAACCTTTACATAATCTAGTTCCAATAAAAAGAGTTGTTGTTTCTACATATCAATCAACTTCAGGAGCAGGTCGATTAGCTATGGATGAATTATTTGACCAAACAAAAAGTATATTTGGTAATAATCCAATAAAAAAAAAATCTTTTACTAAGCAAATTGCTTTTAATGTTATTCCTCATATAGATAGTTTTTTAGAAGATGGAAAAACTAAAGAAGAGTGGAAAATGGAAGTTGAAACACAAAAAATTATGGATGAAAGTATCAAAGTTACAGCAACTTGCGTAAGAGTTCCAGTTTTTATAGGGCACGGAGAATCTGTTAATATTGAATTTGAAAAAGAAATAACAGAAGATAAGTTAAGAGACGTTTTAAAAAAAAGTCCTGGAATTTCTGTAGTCGATTTTAGAAAAGATGAAGGATATGTGACACCTGAAGAATGTGCAGGGGAAGACAAAGTTTATGTTAGTAGAATAAGAAAAGATAATACTTTAAAAAATGCTATATCATTATGGGTAGTTGCTGATAATTTAAGAAAAGGAGCAGCTTTAAATGCTATACAGATAGGCGAAGAATTAATTAAAAAGAAATTTTTTTAAAATGGAAAATAAAACAAATTCAGGAAATTTTTTTGAAGATTTTTATGTAGGGCAAGAATTAAAACATTCTACTCCTAGAACAATTTCTTCAGGAGACGTAAGTTTGTTTATAGGGTTATTAGGCTCTCGTTTTGTTTTGCATTCATCTAAAGAGTTTGCAAAAAAAATTGGATTTAGGGACGCTCCAATTGATGATATTTTAACATTTAATATGGTTTTTGGTAAAACGGTACCTGACATATCTTTAAACTCTCCTGCTAATTTAGGATATGCACAATGTAAATTTATTGAGCCAGTTTATGTAGGAGATACAATAAAAACTACTTCAAAAGTATTAGGTGTGAAAGAAAATTCTAATAAAAAAACAGGAATTGTTTGGGTAAATTCTATTGGAAAAAATCAAAAAAATGAAACAGTACTTGATTATATTAGATGGGTAATGGTTAATAAAAGAGATGAAGCTAGCAGTCCTCCTAAAATATCTATTCCAGATTTAAAAGATGAAGTGTCTTTAAGTAACTTAATTATTCCAAAAAAATTAAATATGTCGAAATATAATTTTGATGAGAGTGGTTCAAAATATTATTGGGATGATTATAAAATTGGTGAAAAAATTGATCACATAGATGGAATGACAATTGAAGAAGCTGATCATATGACTGCAACAAGGTTATATCAAAATACAGCTAAAGTTCATTTTAATGAACATACAGAAAAAGAAGGAAGATTAGGTAGAAGAATAGTTTATGGCGGACATGTTATTAGTTTAGTTCGTATGTTATCTTTTAATGGTTTAAGCAATGCGTTTAAAATCTTGGCTATTAATAATGGTAAACATGTATCTCCTTCAGTAGCTGGTAATACTATTTATGCTTGGAGCGAAATATTAGATAAAAAAGAATTAAAAGATAATAAAGATCTTGGAGTATTAAGATTAAAGTCTGTAGGAGTTAAAGACAGTCCTTGTAATGATTTTCCTTTATATAAAAATGATGATAAAGAATATAATGATAATATTGTATTGGAAATTGATTATTGGGTATTAATTCCAAAAAAAAAATAAATGAAAAAAAAAAATAGACCTATTTCTCCTCATTTACAAATTTATAGACCTCAAATAACTTCTATTTTATCAATTTCACATAGATTTACAGGTGTGATTTTATATTTAACAACTTTTTTAATTTCTTTTTGGCTTTTTTGTTCAGCATTTAATAATGAATTGAAAATTATTTTAAATAGTTTTTTTCTTTCTAATTTTGGAAAAGTTTTTCTTTTTCTTATTACATTTTCATTTACGTATCATTTATTAAATGGAATAAGGCATATCATCTGGGATTTTGGTTATGGTTTTAATATTAGAAATGTTTACTTAACAGGTTTCTTAATAATAATTTTAACTGTAATTATAAATATTTACATTTGGTTTTTTTAATGTCTAATTTTTTAAAAAATTTTTTTACTTTTGGTTTTAGTAAAGATGGATTAAGTCATTGGTTTTGGCAAAGAATATCAGCTTTATTGATGATTGTTATTTTTTCATGGTTAATTTTCTCATTTAGAGAGTTATTAATTAGTTTTAAAATAAATTTTTATGTCTGGATAAAGAATCCAATAAATTTAATTTTATTTATAACATTATTTATAATTGTTATGCATCATTCTACATTAGGTATGTTAAATATTTTTGAAGATTATTTGCAATCAAAAAAAAGAAAAAAACTTTTTTCTATTTTATTAAAAACTATAAGTTTTTTTTTAGTGTTTATATCTATTTTTTCTATATGGCATATTTATAGTAAAATTATATGAAAAGCTCTTATAAAATTACAAAACATAAATTTGATGTATTAGTTATTGGCGCAGGCGGTTCAGGATTAAGAGCATGCATGGGCGTTGCTGCTAAGGGTTTAAAAACTGCATGTATTAGTAAGGTTTTTCCTACTAGGAGTCACACAGTTGCAGCTCAGGGAGGAATTTCAGCTGCTTTAGGAAATGTAGGAAATGATGATTGGAGATGGCATATGTATGACACTGTTAAAGGTTCAGACTGGCTTGGAGATCAAGATGCTATTGAATATATGTGTAAAGAAGCAATGGATTCAGTTATAGAATTAGAAAACTACGGAGTCCCATTTTCTAGAACTGAAAACGGTAAAATTTATCAAAGAGCATTTGGCGGAATGTCAAAAAATTATGGGAAAGAACAAGCCCAAAGAACTTGTGCTGCTGCTGATAGGACAGGGCACGCAATACTTCATACTTTGTATCAACAATCATTAAAGAATAAAGTTAAATTTTTCATTGAATACGTAGTTTTAGATATTTTAATGAGTAAAAATGGTACATGTGCAGGTGTACTTGCATGGCGACTAGAAGATGGTTCTTTGCATATTTTTAAATCTCATATAACTTTATTAGCAACTGGTGGTTGGGGAAGAGCTTACATGTCAGCTACATCCGCACATACATGTACTGGAGATGGTAATGCAATGGTTTTAAGAGCCGGTATTCCATTACAAGATATGGAATTTATTCAATTTCATCCCACAGGAATTTATACAGCTGGTTGTTTAATTACAGAAGGAGCAAGAGGAGAAGGAGGCTATTTAACTAATTCTAAAGGTGAAAAGTTTATGGAAAAATATGCTCCAACAGCAAAAGATCTTGCTAGTAGAGATGTTGTTAGTAGATCAATAACTCAAGAAATAGTTGAAGGTAGAGGAGTCGGAAATGAAAAAGATCATGTTTTATTGCATCTAGAAAATATTGACAAAAAAGTTTTAAATGAAAAGCTACCAGGAATTTCTGAAACAGCAAAAATATTTTCTGGAGTTGATGTATCTAAAGAACCTATTCCTGTCATACCAACAGTTCATTATAACATGGGAGGAATTCCTACAAATATAAATGCTGAAGTTATTAAATCAACTGCCTCAGGTTCTCAAGAGGTTGTTCCAGGATTAATGGCAATTGGAGAAGCTGCATGCGTATCAGTTCATGGAGCTAATAGATTAGGATCTAATTCTTTATTAGATTTGATAGTTTTTGGTAGATCTGCGGCAAATAGATGTAAAGAAGTTATAAAAAAGAAAAATAAAATGAAAAAAATTGATAAAAAATCTTTAGATAAAGCTCTTAATAGGTTTGATTTTTTTAGAAATGCCAGTGGATCAATTCCCACATCAAAACTTCGCAAAGATATGCAAAAAACAATGCAAAATTATTGTTCTGTTTTCAGAAATAAAAAATTATTAACTGAAGGAAAAACTAAACTTGATAATTGTTTTAAATCTAAATCTGATATAAAAATAACTGACAAATCTTTAATTTGGAATACTGATTTAGTAGAAACTTTAGAATTTGATAATCTTTTATCTCAAAGTATAGTTGCAATGGTTTCTGCTTTAAATAGAGAAGAAAGTAGAGGCGCACATTCTAGAAATGATTTTCCTAAAAGAGATGATACAAATTGGATGAAACATACTTTAATAGAAATTAATGACACAGGTAAAACCAACATATCCTATCGGCCTGTTCAGTTAAAACCTTTAACTAATGAAGTTAAAGCTTTTCCTCCTAAGGCAAGAGTTTACTAATAACAAACTAATGTTATATTAATTAATCATGGTTCAATTTCATTTACCAAAGAATTCAAAGATTGAAAAAGGAAAAGTGCATAATAAAAAAAATGGTAGAAAATTTAATGTTTATAGATTTAATCCTGAAAAATACGATAATCCAAAAATTGATACATTTTATTTAGAGGAGAACGACTCTATTCAAATGGTTTTAGATGCATTAATAGCCATTAAAGATGATATAGATTCATCTTTAACTTTTAGAAAATCATGTAGAGAAGGAATATGTGGTAGTTGTTCCATGAATATTAATGGAGTAAATACTTTAGCTTGTACAAAATCTATAGATGAGATTTCAGGAGATATAAATATTTATCCTTTACCTCACATGCCTGTAATTAAAGATCTAGTTCCTGATTTAAAGAATGCTTATAAGCAATATGGTTCTATATCACCTTGGTTAAAATCAAATTCAAAACCAAAAAAAAATAGTGAAAGAATTCAATCGCAAAAAGATAGGGAAAAATTAGATGGATCAATTGAATGTATAATGTGTTTTTGTTGTTCTACTAGTTGTCCTAGTTATTGGTGGAATGGTGATAAAAAAAAAAAAGATTATTTAGGTCCAGCAACTTTATTATCTGCTTATAGATGGATACAAGATTCAAGAGATGATGCGACTAATGAAAGATTAAAAGAATTGAATGATTCAATGTCACTTTATAGATGTCATACTATTATGAATTGTACTAATGCATGCCCTAAAGGTTTGAATCCTGCTAAGGCAATTGCAGAAATAAAAAAAAAGGTAGCTTTTAATAAAAATTAATTTAATTTTATATTTCCAGTAATTTTATGGGTTAAATTTATTTTTCCAATGTTTAAATTAGCTTCTACTTCTAAATTTTCATTCTCACTAATCGAACCATTGTTTAATGCTTCCCTGATTTTAATTTCTATTTCTCTTTGTGAAGTTATGCCAAAGTTTTTAAGAAATTTTCTAATTTCCAGATTTAAAAATTTTTCATCCATTGCTTTTATATCTCCAAATGTTAGATAATTATTATAAATTAAAAACAAGATTATGTTAAAAAATATTTTAAAATTTAAAAATAGTATAGTAAAAAGAAATCTTTCTAATATTGACTATGCTTTTGAAATACAAAGACTAAAAAAATTAAAAAAAGCAGTAATACTTGCCCATGTTTATCAATCAAGTGATATACAAGATTTAGCTGATTTTGTTGGAGATTCATTAGATTTGTCTAGGAAAGCCGCCGACACTAATGCTAAAACAATTGTTTTTTGTGGTGTAAAATTTATGGCAGAAGTTGCAAAAATTTTAAGTCCTAACAAACAAGTTTTATTACCTGATGTTGATGCTGGTTGTACTTTAGAACAATCATGTCAGCCTGAAGAATTTAAAAAATTTAGAAACAAACATAAAAATCATATAGCTATAACTTATATTAATTGTTCAGCTGAAATAAAAGCTTTGTCAGATATAGTAGTTACATCTTCAAATGCAAAAGATATAATTCAGCAAATTCCTAAATCCAAACCAATTATTTTTGCTCCAGATAAACATTTAGGGGCTTATTTAAATAAAATAACAAATAGAAATATGTTGCTTTGGGATGGAACGTGCATAGTACACATACAATTTTCTGAGAGAGAACTTATTAGCCTTAAGGCTGAGAATCCAGATGCTCTTTTTATTGCACATCCAGAATGTCCGGAAGCGATATTAAAGCATGCCGATCATATTGGATCTACTTCTTCACTTATTAAATTTGTATCTGAATCAAAAAAGAAAGAATTTATTATTGGTACTGAACCAAATGTAATGCATCAGATGAAAAAAAGAAATCCTGAGAAGAGATTTATTGAAGTGCCAGGAGCTGATGGAAATTGTTCTTGTAATAGATGTCCATATATGGCTTTAAATACTATGGAAAAAATATATTTAGCATTAAAAAATTCTAAACCTGATATAAATTTAAATGATAATTTAATTAAAGAAGCAAAAAAACCACTTAAGCTAATGCTTAAAATGACAAACAATTAAATAATTTTCAAAAAAATGAAATTAATTAAAAAGGAAATTTCTGATTATATTCAGAATTTTCTTAATGAAGATAAATCAAAAAAAGACATAACATCTAAAAAGTTTATTGATAAAGATCAAAAAGCTAAAGCTATATTTGTTTCTGAAGAAAATTTAATTTTATCGGGCGTTGATATTATTTTAAGTATTTTTAAAATAAATTGTAAAAATTTTAGATTATTAGCAAAATATAAAGATGGAAAAGAAATAAAAAAAAAAACAAAAATTTTAGTTATAGAAGGAAACGCAAGAGACATTTTATCAATTGAAAGAACATCATTAAATTTATTACAGCATTTATCTGGAATAAGTACCTTAACCTCAAGATTTTGTAAAAAAATTAAATCTTCAAAAACTGTACTTTTAGATACTAGAAAAACGACACCGGGTATAAGAAAATTAGAAAAATATGCTACTAATGTAGGCGGTGCAAAAAATCATAGATTAAATTTAGAAGAAAGATTTATGATAAAAGATAATCATTTAATTCTAAATTCTTTAATTTTTAGAAAAATTAAAAAAATGCCAATATCAGAAAAAAAAACTATTGTTATGGAATGCGATACTTTGATCCAAGTAAAAAAAGCATTAAATTCAGGTATTAAACATATTTTATTAGATAATATGAATTTAAAACAAATTAAAATGGCTAAAAATTTAATTGGAAAAAAAGCAAAAATCGAAGTTTCTGGTGGTATAAATTTGCAAAATATAGGAAAAATTTCTAAAATCGGTGTTGATTTTATTTCTGTTGGAGCTATAACACAATCAGCGCCAGCAGCAAAAATAAGTATGAATTTAGAAAGGATATAAAAAATATGGCAATAAAAATATCATTGATAGGAGCAGGAAATATTGGAGGGACAATAGCTTTATTAGCAGCTATTAAAAATTTAGGTAATGTGGTTTTAGTTGATATTGCTAAAGGTGTAGCAAAAGGAAAAGCTTTAGATATTTCTCATTCGTTACCTGTTCTGCAATGTAATAGAAAAATAACTGGAACAACATCATTAAAACAAATTAAAGATTCTAAAGTAATAGTTGTTACCGCAGGTGTACCTAGAAAAGCTGGAATGAGTAGAGATGATTTAGTAGAAATAAATTTAAAAGTTATGAAAGATGTTGGTAAAGCTATAAAAAAATATAGTCCAAAAAGTTTTGTAATCGTTGTTACAAATCCTTTAGATGTCATGACCTGGGCTTTACAAAAAATTACAGGAATTCCACATTCTCACGTAGTTGGGATGGCAGGTGTTTTAGATACCTCAAGATTTAAATTTCATTTAGCAGAAGCGCTCGGTTATTCGGTGCAAGATGTTTCATCATCAGTTTTAGGTGGACATGGAGACGATATGGTTGCTCTTCTAAGACACACAACAATTTCAGGAATCCCACTTGAAGATATGATAAGAATGAAAAAAATTTCTAGACAGAAAGTAAATGAAATAGTTAAAAGGATTAGAACATGTGGAGGAGAAATAATTACATATATGGGAACATCAGCATATTATTCACCAGCAGCATCAGCAATTGAAATGGTTGAATGTTATTTAAGAGATCAAAAAAAAATTCTTCCTTGCTCAGCGTATTTAAGAGGTCAATATGGAGTAAAAAGTATTTACGTTGGAGTTCCAGTTGTTTTGGGAGCAAATGGTGTTGAAAAAATTGTTGAAGTAAATTTAAAAAAAGATGAAAAAAAAGAATTTACTACATCGGTAAACAGCGTTTCAGATGTTTTAAAAGTTGCAAAAAAACTTATTTAGAACCAATTAAAATTTTTTTTCTAGGATTAAATTTATCGTACAATTTTGATAATTGTGTTTGATTAACTTCAGTATAAATTTGTGTAGATTTTAAAGATTTATGACCAAGCAATTTCTGAATAGTTCTTACATCAGCACCACCTTCAAGCATATGAGTTGCAAAACTATGTCTTAATGCATGTGGTGTAAATTTTTCATTTAACCCTAATTTTTTTCTAATTTTTCTAAAATTTCTTTGGAAAACACCTGAATTCAATTTTTTTTTATTTTTACCTAAAAATAAATAACTACCATCTTTCCATTTAAAAGGATATGAAGAAATATATTCATTAATTTTTTTCATAATATTGCTAATCAACGGTACAATTCTTTCTTTATTTCCTTTACCAATTATTTTTATATATCCTTTAGAAATATTTCTAGGTATATCAATATATTTTATTGATAGAGCTTCGTTTACTCTTAAACCGCATCCGTAAATTGTAGAAATTAATGCTATATCTCTTTTTTTTATCCAATTAGTATCATTTATATTATTTATTTCTTTTATAATTTTTTTTATATTGTCAAATTCAATTGGTCTAGGTAGAGATTGATCAAGCTTTGGCCCTTTTAATTCATTAATAATGTCAACATCAATAATTTCTTCATTTTTTGATAAAAAATTATAAAAGCTTTTAATAGACGCAATAATTCTTTTTCTAGAGGTTTTTTTGTAATTTAAGAATGTTGTAAAAAAAAGATAGGGTCTAATTTCGTTATATTTAATATTTATTAATTCGTTTTTAGTTATTGTTAAATTTTTATAATCAAAATCTATTTCTTTTATTTTTTTTAGTTTATTTTCTGTTAAATTACTTAAATCAATGTTTTTATTGATTTTATACCAGCAGTAAAAATTTATAAATTTTCTTAAATCTTTTTCATAAGCAAGTAGAGTATTTTGTGAAAATCCTTTTTCTATTTCTAAATATTCAAGCCAAGAAAATATATATTTTTTTACTTTTTCATCAGATATATTATATCTAAAAATATTTTTAGAATTTCTTATAGTTTGATTTTTTAATTCCATAATTATGATTTGGTAAGAATTTTTATAAAATCGATCTTTTTTTTAAATGAATATTTACATAAAATTATTTGATTGAAAAAAATTGAAAAAAAAAATAATTAATGTTCTTTTACCGCTTCCCTTTAACCAAACATTTCATTATTTATGCAATGAAAAAGAAAAAATTAAATTAGGCGATTTTGTTTTAGTTCCATTTAAAAATAAAAAAATAATAGGTTGTGTATGGGAGAATATAAGTAGATTAAAAAAAAAATTACCTATAACAAAAATTAGAAGTATCGAAAAAAAATTAAATTTTTCTTCTTTAAATAAAGAAAATAGAGATTTTATTGTTTGGGTTTCTAATTATACAATGAATAGTTTAGGTACCGTTTTCAAACTTTGTTTAGGTGTTAAACAAATATTTAATAGAAAAAAAAATATAGAAAATATTGATGATCATTTTTTAGATTTATCATTAAAAAAACCTGTTTTAACCAAAGAGCAATTAATTGCTAAAAAATATATTTTAGAAAAGTTTAATTATAAAAAATTCTTCACAGTTGTTATTGATGGCGTCGCTGGGTCAGGTAAGACAGAGGTATATTTTGAGGCAATTAGTAAATGTATATCTAAAAAAAAACAAGTTTTAGTTCTTTTACCAGAGATTTCAATGACAGCGCAATGGTTTGATAGGTTTAAAAAAAGATTTAAAACAAAACCATTACTTTGGCACTCTGATGTAAAAGTAAGTGAAAAAATAAAAATATGGAAATCTATAATTGATGGAAGTACTAATGTTGTTGTAGGTGCAAGATCAGCATTATTTTTACCATTCAAAAATTTAGGTTTAATAATTATTGATGAAGAACACGATCAAAGTTTTAAACAAGAGGAAGGAGTAATTTATAACGCAAGAGATATGGCAATTGTTCGTGCAAAACTTACTAATATTCCAATTATTTTATGTTCAGCTACTTTATCTATTGAAACCAAATTAAATGTTTTAGAAAAAAAATATGAAGTTGTAAAATTAAAAAAAAGATATGGAAAAGCAGGATTTCCTGATGTTAAAATTTTAGATTTAGCTGAAAACCCACCTGAGAAAGGTAAATGGTTATCAGACGAAGTACATAAAGAGTTAAAAAACACAATAAAATCAGGTAATCAGGCATTATTTTTTTTAAACAGAAGAGGTTTTGCACCTTATGTTTATTGTAAAACTTGTAATAAAAAAATTCTTTGCCCAAATTGCGACGTTGGATTAGTTTTTCACAAAAAAGATAATAATCTTATTTGTCATCATTGTGGATATAAAATTTTATTTAAAAATAAAAAAAGAATTTGTAAAAATAGTGATTGTAGTTTTTATTTTTATGGACCAGGAGTAGAAAGAATAAGTTATGAGATAAAAGATAATAATAAAAATTTGAATGTAGAAATATTAACTAGTGACATAATGCAAAAAAAAGATGAGGGAAAAGATATACTAAAAAAATTCGAGGAAGAAAAAATTAACGTGATAGTTGGTACGCAAATATTAGCAAAAGGACATCATTTTCCAAAATTAACTTTAGTTGTAGTAGTAGATGCTGATTTTAGTTTTCTTGGTGGTGATTTAAGAGCAGCAGAAAAAACATTTCAATTATTAACACAAGTTTCTGGACGTTCGGGTAGATCTACATTATCTGGAAAGGTTTTAATACAATCTTTATCAGTTGATAATCCAATTTTAAATAATATAAAAAAATTTGATTTAAATAATTTTTTTTTAGAAGAAATTAATATTAGAAAAGAATCAGGCTTACCACCTTTTAAAAAATTAAGCTCTTTAATGGTAGTTTCAAAAAATGAAAAAAAATTAAATAATTTTTGTAAAAAAATGAAATTTGAAGCGCAACAATCAAATGATTTTGAAGTTTTAGGCCCAGCCCCGCCTTTTATTTCTTATTTAAGAGGAAAGCATAGAAAAAGGTTTATCGTAAGATGTTCTAAAAATAAAAATATTCAAAAATTTATTAGTGATTGGTTAAAAAAAATCAAAATACCATTTGATTTAAAAGTCTCTGTAGACATTGATCCTTACAATTTTTCATAATTTTTTTTTTTATTTTTATCAACTTGCAAGGGCAAAAATCCCGTGTAATGTATTCAGTAATTTTTTTTTTTTTTTAAAATTATGATAATTACTGGAAGCGACGAAGTAGTTAAAAGATATGTAAAAGCTTTGCAAAATCTTGCATTTGAAGAGAAAAAAGAGAATAAAATAAAAAAAGATTTATCTTTAGTAGATGAATTAGTAAAAAAAAATAAAGAATTTAAAAAAATAATTTTTTCTCCAATTGTAAGTCCAAAAAAACATCAAGAGATATTAAAACTAGTTTCTAAAAGTTTAAAAATGGATCAAATTACTGAAAATTTTTTATTTTTATTAGCATTCAATAAAAGATTGCTTTTATTAGAGAAAATAATTGAATTTTATAATGATATTTCATCTAAAAGTAAAAATATAATTAAAATTGATGTAATTTTACCAAATGCTATTTCAAAAAAAGATATTAAGAGTATAGAAAATAAATTAAGATCTGATGTAAAAAATAAAGCTAAAGTTAATTTTATTATTGATAAAAATATTATATCGGGGTTTATTGTGAAATTAGGAAGTACAATGATGGATTTTTCAATGAAATCTAAGCTTGATAAAATTGTAAATTCATTAAGATAATATTAATTTTTTAAAAAATTATGAATATAAAATCATCTGAAATATCAAATATTTTAAAAAGACAAATAAAAAATTTAGATTTAAAACAAGATGTGTCAGAAGTAGGGCAAGTTTTGTCTGTTGGTGACGGTATAGCCAGAGTTTATGGTCTAGAAAATGTACAGGCAGGAGAAATGATTGAGTTTCCAGGTGGGGTAAAAGGAATGGCTCTTAATTTAGAACAAGATAATGTTGGAGCGGTTATTTTTGGAGATGATAGAAATATAAAAGAAGGCGATACTGTTAAAAGAACTAAAAAAATTCTTGAAGTTCCAATAGGAAAATCTTTATTAGGAAGAGTTGTAGACGGTTTAGGAAATCCAATAGATGGTAAAGGTGAAATAAAATCTAAAGAAAAAAATCGTCTTGAAGTTAAAGCTCCTGGGATAATTCAAAGAAAATCTGTTCATGAGCCTGTACAAACAGGTATAAAAGCTATTGATACTTTAATTCCTGTAGGTAGAGGTCAAAGAGAATTAATTATTGGTGACAGACAAACTGGAAAAACAGCTGTTGCAATCGATGCAATTATAAATCAAAAAGAAATTAATGAAGGTAAGGATGAGAAGAAAAAATTATATTGTATTTATGTTGCAGTTGGCCAAAAAAAATCTAGCGTTGCTCAAATTGTTAAAGTTTTAGAAGATAATGATGCGTTAAAATATACTATAGTTGTTTCAGCTACAGCATCTGATCCTGCTCCTTTACAATTTTTAGCTCCATACACTGGTTGTACTATGGGAGAATATTTTAGAGATAATGGAATGCATGCTTTAATAATTTATGATGATTTATCTAAACAAGCTGTTGCTTATAGGCAAATGTCACTTTTATTAAGAAGACCGCCTGGTAGAGAAGCTTATCCTGGAGATGTTTTTTATTTGCATTCAAGATTATTAGAAAGAGCAGCTAAAATGAGTGATAAGGATGGAGGAGGATCATTAACTGCATTACCGATAATAGAAACTCAAGCTAATGATGTATCCGCTTATATTCCAACAAATGTTATATCTATCACAGATGGACAAATATTTTTGGAAACAGATCTTTTTTATAAAGGAATAAGACCAGCTATTAATGTAGGATTATCTGTAAGTAGAGTAGGGTCAGCAGCACAATTAAAATCAATGAAGCAAGTTGCAGGAAGTATTAAATTAGAATTAGCTCAATATAGAGAAATGGAAGCATTTGCGCAATTTGGTTCAGATTTAGATGTAGCAACTCAACAACTATTGAATAGAGGAGCAAGATTAACCCAAGTATTAAAACAACCCCAATATAAACCAGTTCCAGTAGAAGAACAGGTAGTTTCGATTTTTGCTGGAGTAAACGGTTACCTTGATAGAGTTAAAGTTGAATATGTTAATCAATTTGAAAATAATTTAATTGATCATTGTAGAAATAAACAAAAAAATTTGTTAGATACAATTAAAAAAGATCAAGAAGTTAAAGAAGCGACAGAAAAGAAACTACATGATGTTATTAAATCTTTTTTAAGTTCATACAAAAAAGAAGAACTTATAGTTGAAGATGATAAAGATGATGAATCAAAAAAAGATAAAGTTTCAGATGAAAAAAAGAAGGAGGATGAATAATTAATGGCCAATTTAAAAGATTTAAGAGATAGAATTAATAGTGTTCAATCTACTAAAAAAATTACTTCAGCTATGAAATTAGTTGCCGGTGCTAGATTGAAGAAAGCTCAAACTGAAGCAGAATCATCAAGACCTTATGTAAATAAAATGCAAGAAATTATAGGTAATATAACTTCTAATATAAAAAATATAGATAATGCTCCAGAAATTATTAAAGGTAAAGAAAGCAACAAAACTCATTTAATAATACTCTTGACATCCGATAGAGGACTGTGTGGAGGTTTTAATTCAGCTATAACTAAATTAGCAAAAAATAAAATTAATAATTTATTAAATTCAAATAAAACAGTAAAAATTATTTGTATTGGTAAAAAAGGTTTAGACCATTTAAAAAGAGAATTTAATGAAATGATTATAGACACCGTTTCTATTTCTGGCAAAAAAGGAATTGATTACGAGTTTGCTGTAAAAATTTCTAATAAAATTTTATTGATGTATAAAAATCAAGAATTTGATGTTGCTCATATAGTATTTTCTTTATTTAGATCAGCTATTAAGCAAGAAGCACAATTAAAACAAGTTATCCCAGTTCTAAATGATATTGAAAATAGTTCTAAAAAAGATGAAAAAAAAGATGAATCAATTTATGAATATGAGCCAGAAGAAGAAGAGGTTTTAAAAAATCTAGTTCCACAAAATGTTTCTATACAAATTTTTAGTGGTTTATTAGAAAATGCGGCAGGCGAGCAAGGTGCAAGAATGACTGCTATGGATAATGCTACAAGAAATGCAGGAGAATTAATTGATACACTTACATTAAATTATAATAGATCTAGACAAGCACAAATTACTAAAGAATTGATTGAAGTTATTTCAGGAGCTGAAGCAGTTTAATATGGCAAAAAAAAATAATATTGGAATAATTACACAAATTACAGGAGCAGTTGTTGATGTTAGTTTTGAAAAAGAATTACCAGCAATTTTAAACGCACTTCAAGTTGATCATGAGGGATCAAAATTAATTTTAGAAGTAGCACAGCATCTTGGAGAAAATTCTGTAAGAACTATCGCAATGGATACAACAGATGGTCTTGTAAGAGGTAAAGAAGTAATAGATACTGGAAACCCAATTTCAGTACCAGTAGGTAAAGAAACATTGGGTAGAATATTAAATGTTGTTGGCGAACCAGTTGACAAAAGAGGCCCAATTAAAACTAAAACATTAGCATCAATACATCAACCAGCACCTGAATTTGTGGAACAATCAACAGAAACTGAAATTTTAGTTACTGGTATTAAGGTGGTTGATTTATTAGCACCTTATTCCAAAGGAGGTAAAGTGGGTTTATTTGGAGGAGCTGGTGTTGGTAAAACAGTTATTTTAATGGAATTTATTAATAATATCGCAAGAGAACACGGTGGATTTTCAGTTTTTGCTGG
>Ga0310344_10000855_pt1 | contig 23781 bp, 19 predicted proteins | sample HC15DNA20200_MG_FD_203801 | JGI IMG/M metagenome (GOLD analysis project Ga0310344, IMG submission 203801) | Marine microbial communities from station ALOHA, North Pacific Subtropical Gyre - HC15-DNA-20-200_MG | ecosystem: Environmental > Aquatic > Marine > Oceanic | place: Pacific Ocean: North...
CCGTCCATGAAAATAGTTTGGCCAGTGACAAAGTCGCAAGAATCAGACGATAGATAAACTAACAAAGCTGCAAGATCTCTTGGATGCCCCTTCCTTTTGGAAGGTAAATATCGTACTAGCAGTTCTCTTGCTGTTTCTTCCGTAGGTTCTTCTGTCGTAACCCAACCGGCGCCAATTCCATTCACTCGAATACCTTTTCTAGACCATTCAAGTGCGAGAGATTGAGTTATTTGGTGTATAGCACCCTGGGCTGCACAGGCGGCAACGGAATTAGAAAGCCCACGAGCGGAAAGTCCGGAGCCTATGTTTACAATGCGCCCTTTTTCTTGTATAAGCATATGTTTGCCAGCTGCCTGAGAAAACAAATATACGCTTTTAACGTTGAAATCCATTATTGCTTGCCATTCAGACTCCGTTACGTCTTCAAAAGGTTTCCCGAACTCCACGCTAGCGTTGTTAATGAGTATGTCAAGTCCTCCAAGTAATTCCAGAGTGGTGTCAATGGACTTAGTGACTTCGTAACGGTCAGTTAAATTAGTTGGGATAGTGACGGCTGTTCCTCCAACCTTTTCAACTGCATTTTTTGCTTTGGCCATATCTTCATGACCTGCGCCTACGATAGCAACATTTGCGCCGGCCTCAGCTAAGGCTTCGGCCAATGTTGGTGTCCACCCTCTATTGTCTGAGGTGATAATTGCGACTTTCCCAGTTAGATCCCATTCAATTGGTATAGGCATTTTTCCCTCACGAGTCGATTTATTCCTGTCTTGCCGTAAAATCGATCCTTTTTAGATTTCCAATGGAATTTCAGGTGCATATCCTGTGGGCGCGAATCCGCCAGCTAATCCTCCGCCATCAATGACAAACATCTCTCCATTCAGGTAATCTGAAGCCTCTGAAGCTAAGAAGACGGCCAAGGGGCCCATTTCATGTGGATAGCCGACTCGACCTATTGGTATGAATTCTCCCCTGGGTAGAGTGTCATTTGATGCGGCTGTACCTTCCGTAGGTATGTATCCCGGGACTATACATGCGGATACTATGCCGTATCTACTCATACTGGTTGTTATGGTACGTGTTAGTTGAAGGATTCCTCCTTTGCCGCAAGTATACATATAATTGTCCCGTCCTCCCCGGAATCCGAAGCCTGATGACACATTAATTATTTTGCCTCCGCCACGATCAACCATATGTTTTGCTACTGCTCGTGTACAATAGAATGCCCCTGTGAGATTGGTATCTATGCCGAGGTGCCACTCGTCATCAGATATGTCCCATATAGGAATGGAGCCTTGCCCCCTTACGATTCCAGCATTGTTAAATAGTACGTCAATCTTTCCAAATTGTGATAGTGCTTCTTCAATCAAATGATTAACCGACGATGAATTTGTTACATCGGTCGACACCGCCAACGCTTGTCTTCCTTCCTTCCGTATGAGATTAGCTGTTTCGTCAATAGGTTCTTGTCTCCTGGAAGCGACAATTACGTCTGCTCCGGCTCTAGCCATTGCTACAGACATCTCTCGTCCTAGTCCTGTTCCTCCACCAGTGATCACAACAGTTTTGTTTTCTAGGCTTAATTTTTCAAGCATTTCTTGTCTCCTATTTTACCAATTCCAGAGTAGAATACTCTGGTCTGGGAAGTGTTCGACATGAGTTATTAGATTTGCGAAGTTACTTCGCCTGCAGCAACTGTTATAGTTTCCCCAGACTTGGTCCTTAATTTCAAATTCCCAAAGTCATCCACATCCTCAGCCAAGCCATGAAGTATTCTATTCCCCCATGATAGCTGGATTTCTTTGCCTATTGTTTCCAGGTTCATTCTCCATTCTGCGGTTAGAGATTTTCCAGATATAACTTTACTATAAAAAAAATCGATATTTTCTAAAAGGCAGCGGAACACTACCTGCCTACTATGCTTTTTACCCGTTTCGTAAAACAGACTGGTCGCTATTTTTTCTATTTCACTGTGTTCTGAAACATTTAAATTAACGTTTATGCCGATTCCAAGAACTGCGTAATGTAGCATTTCGCTTTCCATAGCAGCTTCTATGAGAACACCTGCGATTTTTCGCCCTTTGGCCCTTACATCGTTGGGCCACTTTATAGTGATTTCTGGTACAGAAAACTCTCTAACGGTTTTAGCTATTGCCAATGATGCTGCCATGTTCATGTAGGGCAATTGGCCTATGGTAGGCTTGAGCAAAACTGAAAAAGCCAAGTTTTCATACTTAGGAGAAATCCATCTCCTATCAAAGCGTCCTCTTGCTGCAGTTTGTTCTTCCGCTAGGATTACCAACCCTTCGGTCTCTGTTGAATCGCCGAACTTTCGAGCTTCATCCATGGTCGAACTGAGCTGATCATAATGATATATGCGGTGACCAACTATCCTGTTTTGCAGAGCTGACTGAATGAAGCATGAATTGATATCATTTGTTGGGTTGCAGGCTTTCATAAGAGGGATGATACGAATGCCTCTTATTGGGTGTCAAGCGAGTCAATTGTCTGCCGAGGTCATTATCTAATGCCTTGTTATTTCTTGGCAACACGTACCTTGACGTCTCCTGCCCGTTCCTCTTGTAAAAGCATAGTAATCCGGGAATCTTTCTCAGACCAACCGCGATTAATAGCTGAAATCATGTCTTGGTATACTAAATTTGCCAAATTCATAGGCACGTCATAGTCTCTACCTAATTCCAAAGCGAGACTAACATCCTTGCGGGCACCCTTTAAGGTAAATCTGGGTGGATCGAATTTTCCTTGGAGATATGTTTCTGGCAGACTGACTTTCAAAGTGAGCCCCCTGCCTACACTACCATTCATGATAGCTTCAAGTAAGGTGTCTGGCTCAACACCTGCCTTAACACCTACAGTGAGACATTCTGCTAGGATCGAATTGAATCCGTAGCCTATGCAATTATGCATTAGTTTACAGATACTACCCGAGCCTATACTTCCTGCATATGTTGGTCTGTCTCCAAATGTCTCAAGAATAGGCTTATATTTGTCGTAAATGGCTTTATCTCCTCCGACCATAATTGCTAGTTGTCCAGACAAGGCACCGCTTGGTCCGCCACTGACAGGAGCGTCTAATACATGTGAGCCTATTTTGGAGAATTCTGCGAATATTTGTCGTATTAAGGAAGGAGAACTTGTGCTTAGGTCTATGTATGTACTCCCCGGTCCGATGCCTTCTATTATGCCTTTCTCTCCTAAAGAGACAGCGGCTACCTCAGTGGGTCCTGGCAGAGAGGTAAATACAACATCAGACAAGGCCGCTACTGTGGCAGGATCCTCTGCCCAGGTTGCTCCATTTTCAAGTAGTTCCGCCGCCGCGGCTTGGTTCAAATCATGGACTATGAGATTTTGTCCAGAACTAAGTATATTAGCGGCAATGCCGCTACCCATATTGCCTAGACCAATAAATCCTATGTTCAATTTAGTCTCTCCTTTCAGGGGAATGCTAAAACTAGCTTCTCTTGGTTATGTGTAGGGCATGGCCACCAATTGTTGACATAGATTAGCGAGATAGGGTTGCCATATTTGCGGTGGTTTTTCCATGACTTATCAAAATTGCTCGCGATTGGCCCAAGCTTTAATAAGATGATGAGCAATTGCTATTTTGCCTGGGACAGTAAGGTTTTTACTTTCCCCTCTCAATGCTAAAAGGACTTCATCACGGTTGAACCATTGGACATCTGTCATTTCTTCATTGTCTATTTTAATGTTTGTAGAGTCTGCTTCTGCAATGCAACCTATCATCAGAGATGAAGGGAATGGCCATGGCTGAGAAGAATGATATTTCACATTTTTGACTTCTATACCAGCCTCTTCCATGACTTCTCGAGCGACAGCCTCTTCTATTGTTTCCCCTTGGTCCATGAAGCCGGCAAGAGCAGAATACATGTTCATTCGAGAAAGCCTTCCCCTCGATTGTCCAAGTAAACATCTGTCATTTTGTTTATCTGTTACCACCATAATCACGACAGGATCCGTTCTTGGGAACTGTTGCGCATTACATTTCGAACACTGGCGTACTTGTCCCCCGCGCTTTTTAATTGATTCTGTCCCACATATAGAGCAATACTGATTTCGTTTGTGCCAATCAATCTGAGCTCTAGCTTGAGCGATTATCCCTGCTTCGGGTCCACACACGATTTCTCCCGCTGCACGGCATTCTTCAAATTGAAACTGCCCCTCCCGTTTCACGAAGGAGGAAGTTTCTTCGTAATTAGGCACATCAACCACAAATCGGGTTTCCCCATCTAAAATCCCCAGAAAAATAGGATCAGGTACTTCGTATAATTGTTGTGCCATGTCTTGGCTGACCCAAGCCAGTGCGGGATTGGGGTCAGTTGTGAGAAGTACGTTGAGGTTAGACATAATCAGAAACTTAGCTTGTCCATTCTCGCTTTGCTCTTTTATCCAAGTTTCGTTTCGTCTCTCTCGTTCACCGCGATCTATAGGGTTGTCTGAAAATATATGCGGGTCCTTCACAATAGCACTCCTGTTAATTTTTAGATGCTTGATTCTGTATCGCTTTTTGCCCGGCTTCAAGCGTGGCAACAATTTTATCAACATCAAAAACACATCCAGTCCATGTCCCTCCGGAAGCATTCTGAAGAGCAGCCCAAAGTCTGGAATCATCGGGTAGAGCGGAATGGGATTTAAGATCGTTTCGTAGATTGCGTTTCTTTAGTTCTTGTTCACCCCATTCGGCTCCATAATTAATGCTGTCCTTGCCTACAAGGTTTATTTCCCCCTCCAACTCAATCCGATCTACAATGATTTCGATTAAATCTCCGTCGTGAATCTTGCCGATTGGCCCCCCAGCGAGCGCCTCTGGTCCTACATGTCCAATACAAGCTCCAGTTGATACTCCAGAGAAGCGAGCATCTGTAATCAATGCGATTTCTTTTCCGTACGAAAGATATTTTAGAGCTACAGTAACTTGGAATACTTCTTCCATGCCGGTACCCATAGGGCCTCCACATATCATCACCATTATGTCGCCGGGTTTGATTTTACTACTGTCATCGCGGCTCTTAATTGCTGAGATGGCATCTCGTTCGGAAGTAAAAACTCGAGCCGGTCCTAATTTCCTGTACACTCCGTCATCGCCCACCACAGAAGGATCTATGGCTGTACTTTTAATCACGGAACCCTCTGGAGCTATGTTCCCAGACGGGAAGGTGACTGTACTTGTTAGTCCCTTTTCATGTGCTTTATGGGGTGACATAATGACATCGTCTGGATTTATGCCGTCAACTTCCCTGAGATGTTTACGAAGTTGACTTCTACGTTCAGAGTTTTCCCACCAGTCCAGATTTTCCCCAAGCGATTGCCCTGTAACTGTGAGTGCCGAAGTGTCTAAAAGCCCCATTTTTCTTAAGTGCAACATAACTTCGGGGACTCCGCCTGCTGCGTACATTCTGGATGTTGGGAATCCATTAGGTCCGTTCGGAAGTACGTCAACAATTCGGGGTGTTTCTTTATTAGCTCGATTCCAATCTTCTACGTCAATAGGCTTCCTCTTTGCAGCATGGGCAATAGCAGGCAGATGAAGCAGTAGGTTGGTAGAGCCTCCACAGGCCGCATGAACGAACATAGCATTCTGAAAGGCGGAGTCGGATAATATATCCTGCGAGGTTATGTTTGCCTGCTCTAGGAATACAAGTGCCCGAGCAGAGCGTTTTGCAATGTCCAACCAGGCTGGTGTACCGGATGGCGATATAGCCGAATGAGTAATGGCTAATCCCAGGGCTTCACCCACAACTTGGGAAGTACCCGCCGTTCCAAGAAATTGACATCCACCTCCTGGAGATGCACATGCCCTGCATCCCATGTCTTGTGCATATTCAAGGCTTACCTCTCCTTGGGCGAAACGAGCGCCTATCGACTGTATCATTGCAGTGTCTTCGCCATCGTCGTTAGCCAAAGTAGAGCCGCCGGGCATTAAAATCACCGGCTGTGTGTGCAGTCCAGCAAGTGCCATCATCATTGCGGGTAAACCTTTGTCGCATGAGGCTATTCCCATGACCCCTCTGGCGGTTGGCATAGACCTTGCCAATCTCCGAAGGACTTGTGCCGCATCGTTTCTATATGGCAAAGAATCAAACATGCCCGTGGTTCCTTGTGTGCGACCATCGCATGGGTCAGTGCAAAACATGGCAAATGGCACGGCGTTTAAATCGTGAAGTTCTAGTGATGCTTCTCTGACTAGAGAGGCCAATTCAAAATGACCAATGTGCAGGCCTAAAGCAATAGGGGTGCCATCAGGATTTCGCAAACCTCCAGACGTAGAAAGTATAGCGAATTGTTTTCGTAGTAGTTCGGAAGGATTCCATCCCATGCCGGCGTTTTGGCTCATTCCGAAATGGAATCCACTAGCATCGTTGATTAGAAAGTCTGATGTGTAAGGAAGCTTTCCTGATGGGCCAGCGGTTGTAGTAATTAACTCCCATGAGTCCGGATTGTTGGGAGAGCCTAGTATGTCATGGATAGAAATTGAGTTAGTTTTTTCGTCCATAGAACGGCTACTGGTCATTTCATTCTCCAAATTAAATTTTTCTTTTGATATTGAGAGACACTGATCAGTCATAGGGCCTATTTAATTGGTCAACAGGCGACCACATTATACATATGACGTCAAAGGCACGGGTACAGTGTCTAATAAGGAAAATTTTGATAGAATAAACTTCACATGTTTTCTGGAGGAGCCTTGCGAGTTATCTGAATTGGGACAGTCGTTGTAACTAGTTCATGCTGACAGGTATCATGAGTAAAATGCCTTCATAGAAAATGCGGTGGAGAAAGTGAACGAAAATAGGATTTAATTGGATCAATAATACTGATACGGAGCGTTGAGTAATGACAAGTTCCAAAGGGAATTCGACTACACTAATTAACAAAATTTCTTTGACAGCTAGTCAGACTGGCACAGAGGTGAGCTTGCCGGTCTATGACAAGTCACGATTGGAAGAGGTAGGCTGGCTCACCTCTATGACGCTGGTGTTGCTAGGTAACTATGCTCAAACGGGACATTTTGGCGGCCCTCTTGCCTATACACCGTTCACTGTAGCTACGCATCTTGCAGGACCGGAAAATGGCGGTCTACGGTTTGACTACCGTAGACCTAAACACCCCTATTCGGATAAGTTCATGCTTGCTGGGGGGCACAATGCTCCTGTCACTTATGCTCTATGGATGATTATGGGTGAGGCGATGGCGAGGAAATATGCCAAGACAGGAGATGAGAAATATAAAGTTGATCCTAATGTGGCCATGCTAGGCATAGATGCTTTAGGTTTCAGGAGAGGACAAGGCGCCTTAGACACTTTGCTCGCAGACTATGATCTAGAAAATCATCCACTCATGCAGCAGGCAGGCCTCCGTGGAATAAGGGCTCTATCAGGGCACTCTGAGACTACGGATGTTACGAACGATGTTAATGGTGGCCCTTCTGGAATTGGTATTGCCACGGCCGCAGGCAAAGCTGCTTTTTGGGATATGATAGGTGCCCCAGATGATTTAAAGGTTTTAGCAGTGGAAGGGGAGTTCGCCATGACTAGTGGTCACTCCCAAGAAATGAAGACTCAAGCAGTTGCGAATCAAGTTGGAAAGCGTCTCAGGATTTTTTTGTCTAACAACAATGCTGGAATTGACGATGAACTGATTGGTGGAGTGATTGGAGAACAATACGATTCCTATAAGCTTGAGGATCAATGGGCTTCATATGGTTGGAACGTTCTTTCTATCGAGGATGGGAGTGACTACGATCAACTTGTAGGGGCACTTAAAACCATGGAAGATTGGGATTCTCAAGATGGGAAGCCAATGATTGTAGTAGGTAAAACTGTAAAAGGGTGGTGGCCTGGGGCTATTGAAGGTCGTATTCCAGGATACGGGGATCAAATTGTGAGCTATGCAAGTCATCCGTACGGATTTTCCATGAACAACGATTATTTTCAGGCTTTAGCGAATACCTTTGAAAGCAAATTCGGAGTGGAGTTTGGTGGCATTAGGGAAGGCGCGGTTTCAGATTTTAGAGAACGCTTGATTCAATTTAAACAGAATATAGACATCGCTATGTCAGTATTGGAAAGCAATGGCCTCGGTGACTGGTTGGCAGACAGGCTAGTGGAGATAGGGGACGAAGTATCAGATGACATGCCACTGAGGATAGACCGTACCGTAGATCCTTTCACAGATTCACGGCTTGCAGTGTCTAATCTTCCTATGGAGCCTCAGGATGTAGTCAGTATAAATCCTGTGACCAAAGAGGAGAAAAATGTCTCTATTAAATTGTTTGAAGAGCCGGGTAATGTGCGTGGCACCAGAAGAGCTATTTCTGAAATAGTCAAATGGATGAATTATGTTACTGATAATCGATTCGTGATGGTAGCGGCGGATCTTGCTGATTCAATAAATGTAGAGCACGGATCTATTTGGGGCCACTACGACCCTATCACTAATCCCGTTGGAACTCGCCTCAAGGCGCCTATACAGGAAGCAGGGAACGCATCCACTGCGGTAGGGCTAGTTGGTCAATCAGCCTCTCTTGATCCTAATACACATGTTGGTGTTTGGGCATTAAGTGGAACATATGGAGCTTTCACTCCGCTGATGTATCTGCCGGCACGCGTTTGGAGTCAGCAGAACCAAGATAGCCCGTTCAGAGTTGGTGTACTGAATATACTAGCGGGCCATTCGGGTCCCGAGACTGCAGCAGATGCGCGAACACATTTTGGGATATTTTCACCACAAGTATGGAAACTCTTTCCTAGAGACCAGGTTATAACATTGAGTTTTTGGGATTACAATGATGTATCACCTGGTTATTTCGCTGCTGCCGAAATCGCGGCAAGGGATCCCAAGGTTGGAGTTATTGTACTTGAGGTTGCGAGACCAGACTTCCCTGTCGCCGATAGAAGCACTTTTGCGGATACTGATATCAAGGCTGCTGCGAAAGGGTTTTACGTAATTAGAGATTTTGATCCGAATAAACCCAAGCAAGGATATGTTTTGGTTCAGGGTTCATCCTCAACTGTGAATCTAGTATCTAAACTGGATGAACTAGAGAAGGTGGGCGTGAACGTAAAAGTAATAGCGACAATTAGTGAAGAGCTATTTAGGCGACAATCGAAAGAATATCAGAATTCAGTTTTACCATTGGCGTCCAAATATGACATGATGGTTGTCACCACTGGTACAAGGCGTATGTGGCCAGTGCAAAACGTTGGCCCATTAACAGATAAATACTCCTTGGTATCCGATTGGGATAATCAATGGCTAACGGGTGGAAGTGAGGCCGATGTCATATCTGAGGCTCATTTAGACGCGGATTCAATTTTTGAGGGAATTAAGCGATTTGCTGGAGATCATGAACAGAGGATTGCTGATCAGGCAAATGCTTTATCTGATCTGACATAAAAAAGTTCTTGGTTGTATATTGACGGGGCCTCTGAAAATCAGAGGCCCCGTTTTACGAGAGCCCTCTAAACATTAATTGTTCTTCAGGATTAATTGAAATCATAAGAATGGAAGGAGTTAGAAGTATGACTGGGGCTGATCTTATTGCGCGGATACTGAAGCAAGAAGGTGTCGACTTCATGGGAGTTATCCCTTTCAACACTTTGGAGGAGGCTGCGGCTAAGGCTGGTATAAGACCATTAATATTTCGTCAAGAACGCGTAGGAGTAAACTTGGCGGATGGCTACACCCGGGTAACTAATGGGAAGAAAACAGGGGTATTTTCCATGCAGGCAGGACCAGGGGCTGAAAATGCTTTTGCCGGCGTTGCTCATGCATATGCAGACTCGGTACCGATCTTACTGATGCCAGCGTCTAACCCGAGAGATCGCTCTGGTGTACATCCTACATTTAGTCCCAGCCGAACCTATGAATCAGTTACAAAGTGGAGTGGGAAAATTGATCTGATTGAAGATATACCTAACATGATGCGTCGCGCGTTTAGCCAGATAAGGCTTGGTCGGCCGGGGCCAGTTTTACTGGAAACTCCAATGGACATATTGAGAGGAGAGTTACCAGCGAGGAATCTTAACTACATACCAGTTGCGAGTCACAAGGCTCTAGGGGATCCTCAGGACGTAAAAACTGCAGCCAACATATTGCTTTCAGCAAAGAGACCAATCATTCAAGTGGGACAAGGGGTGTTATATGCGGAAGCCTGGGAAGAATTAAAAGAACTAGTAGAACTTACCCAAGTGCCGATTATGTCTACCATGGCGGGGAAAAGCTGTTTTCCTGAAAATCATGAACTATATTTGGGAGCAAGGTCAAGTACTACCACAGGAATGGTGGATCATTTTTTGAGGGAATCTGATGTTATTTTTGGAATAGGCTGTAGCTTTACGAGAATACACTATGGTGCCGATCAATTTGATAGCAAAGTGCTTGTACATATTACTAATTCGCAAGATGATATATATAAGGATTATTCTCCTGATCATGTCGTAATGGGTGATGCGAAGTTGATTATCTCTCAACTAATCGTGGAGATCAAAAAAACATTAGCTACTCAAGGTAAATCAAAGGCCGACAGGCAAGATTTTGCTTTAGAAATAAAATCTGTGAAAGCTGAATGGATGAAAGAATGGTTACCAAAACTGAACTCTGATAAAACTCCGATAAATCCTTATCGGGCCATTGCTGACCTTATGAAAGCCGTTGATAGAGAGAATACTGTAGTGGTGCATGATTCTGGAAGCCCTAGGGATCAGATGATGCCTTTTTATGAAAGCCTTACTCCTCATGGATTCATAGGCTGGGGGAAGTCCACTCAGTTAGGCTACAGCTTGGGGGTTTCCATGGGTGCAAAATTCGCGTCACCGGAAAAACTGTCCATTGCAGTTATTGGTGATTATGGCTTTGGCATGGTGGGTATGGATGTTGAGACTGCTGTTAGAGAGGAAATTCCCACACTTACTATCATTCTTAACAATGCCACTATGGGTATATATAGGCCCGAGCATTTTGCTACTGCACATGACTTATTTGGGACCAAGAACACAAGTGGTGATTATGTTAAGATGGCGGAGGCCATGGGTGCTCACGGGGAGCGAATTGTAGATCCTTCCGACATTATACCTGCCATTAAGAGGTGTGCAGGTATCACCATGCAGGGACAAGCCGCAGTATTAGAAATAGTGACTGATCCTAAGGAAAAAGACATGCCGTATAGGGGGTTTTGAGAGGTGATATGAATGCTCAGGGAGGTGCAATTATTTGCTGCAGATCGTCCTTTAGGGTATCCTTATCGACTGGATTAGTTCACGGTAGTTTTATCACTTTAGTTTAAAAATGGTGGAGGATTTTGTATGAACGCAATGCAAGCACTGGCAAGAATTTTAAAGGAAGAAGGGGTTGAATGGATCGCCTGCTTTCCTTCAAATGAGTTAATTGAGGAGGTCTCTAAGGTCGGGATCCGCACAATTATGTTCAGGCAAGAGCGCGGTGCGCTTATGGCGGCAGATGCGTATAGCAGGCTTAATCATAGGCAAAAATTTGGAGTCGTTATAACACAAGGAGGACCAGGCTCTGAAAATTCAATGGGAGGACTTGCTCAAGCTTTTGCAGACAATATACCTATATTGTATTTGCCAGCTGGTCCTGCACTAGGAGCACGATCTGTAAGGCCTAATTTCTCACCCGCGAGAACATATGATTCGGTGTCAAAATATTCTGAGGTTGTTTTTGATCCGAATTCGATAGCCAGTGTGATGAGAAGAGCTTTTCATAACCTTCGAAATGGAAGAGGTGGTCCCGTTACAATAGAATTACCGATGGATGTCGGAACGAAAGAAGTATCAGAAAATGCTTTGAATTACCAATCTCCAAAGAGGCATATACAGTCGCCTGCACCTAGTGATGTAAGCGACGCAGTTAGAATTTTGTTGGATGCAAAAAAGCCAGTTATCTGGTCTGGAATGGGCGTATTGATGGGTGATGCTTCCGAGGAACTCAGGGAATTTGCTGAACTAACAGAGATCCCAGTGTACTGTAGCATGCCAGGTAAATCGGGATTTGATGATCGGCATCCTCTGGCTTTGGGTTCTGGTAGCTCGGCGACGTCCCAGCAGGCTAGAACATGGCTACAAGAATCTGATGTTCTTTTCGGAATAGGCACCAGTTTAAGCAGGACTAACTATGGACAGCCAATTCCCGATGGGAAAATAATTGTACATAATACAGAGAGTATAGAGGATATAAATAAGGATTTTGGTGCTGATGTTGGGTTGCCTGGAGATGCGAAGGTCACCTTGCTAATGATGATCGAGGAAGTTAAGAGCCAAATTGGTGAAAATGGCCGTAGAGGCCAGACCGGTATTGCCGCTGAAATAGCCAAGATCAATGAAGGTTGGATGGCTAATTGGACTGAGTTACTTAATTCTGATGAAGTGCCAATTAACACTTATAGAGTGATAGGCGAGCTAGAAAAGATATTGGACCATGAAAACAGTATAGTTACACATGATGCTGGAGCTCCACGGGATACGATAATGCCGTTTTATAAGGGCACAACTCCACACAGTTATATAGGCTGGGGTAAAACAACTCATCTCGGATATGGAATTCCTCTAATGATAGGTGCTAAGTTGGCTAGGCCAGATAAATTCTGCCTTAATTTTATGGGTGATGGCGCATTTGGGATGTCTGGATTAGATATAGAAACCTCGGTACGTTCTGGAGCACCCATAACAACTATCGTTTTAAATAATGGTGCTATGGCTACTTATCCTGGTGGATATATGACTGCAAAAGAGCTTTCTGGGACTACATATATGACTGGAGATTACGCGAAAATAGCAGAAGGTATGGGTGCTGTAGGTATTACGGTCACTGATCCTTCGCAGATTGCGGACGCACTTAGAGATGCACAGAAACTCAATGCCGATGGGAAGACCGTTCTGATAGATGTGCATTCAAATACTGAGTCTAAGCGATCGAATTACAGTTAAAAAACATTTTAATTTTATTTGGAGCCGTTCAAAATTAGTTGGGCGGCTTAGTGTTTACATACGGGTTGGTGTCCTAGTTAATTAGTTCGTTTATCCTTTTGACCATATCTTCCTTGCGGATAGCGCCTACCCATCTTTGTTTAATAATTCCTTCCTCTGTAATAAAGAAAGTAACCGGAATTCCAATGACGCCGTAATCTATTGTTATTGATCCCGTTGTGTCCGCACCATTTGGGTAGGTTATCGCAAATTCACGAAGATGATTTATTGAATCGGTTTCTGAATCTTGTATGGCCACTCCCACGAATTCCACTTTGTCCTGATAAGTTTTCCACATTTCCTGTAAAATCAATGCTTCTTGTTTGCAAGGCGCACACCAAGAAGCCCAGAAATTCACGACTACAGGTTTCCCATTAATATCCAATAAATCGAATTCATGTCCGGAGAATAATGTCATATTGAAAGGTGGAGCAGTGTTTCCGACCCGAGTTATCCCACTTCTAGATGTGACCGAAGACTCATTACAAAGCCCAATTCCGAATAATAGAGACATGAGTAAGATACAAATACTGACAGTAGTTATCACAAATATTTTTTTGTAGCTGCGATTTATAAACATGGTGAGATTGTAAGGTATTGAATTCTAATAATTAGGGTTTCTGAACTCTTGCAATAGATTTGGCTATTCTTATGAGATGCTCTTCAATTAATATCGGCTCCTCTTGGGCCACATCTTTAAAACGTGCCTGAATTACGAGAGTGAGTGGACTTTCATTAAAAGAGCAATCGAAATACAAGGATAGGGATCTTTTGTAATCCCATACGGCATCAGAAGGGTCTATGCCAGGTCCAGCCATGATGGTATCTGTTGACCATCCGCCCTTTAGTAAGTAGGCTTCGCTTTCATGTAAGTTTATCGATGTTACTGCGTCTTCTGGATTTGTCAGTCCTAGTTCTCGCATTGTTGGGCTGCCGAGGGGATCAAAATTTACTGGATAGGCTATTACAATAGTAGCATTTGAGCTTTCGTATATTAAATTTGCCCTTCTTCGGTTGTCTAAGGATATTCCCTTTATTATGAAATGTTCGGGAAGATTAGTGGGCGAGAAAGCATAGCCAAGAGCGTTGATTATTCCCTCAAATGAGATGTCATAGGTCTCATTATCACATGTTTCGTAAGGTACATCCAAAATGGAGTTACTCGTTTCATGCTCATTTTCAATTATTTGTGAACAGGCGAGTAATAATAGGGAATTTAGAAGTATCAGTGTACAGATGTGTCGCAGTGATATTCTCAAAGCTTGTACCATCCCCTCTAACGCGTAAAATTACTTTTTATGTTCATTTACAGGTTGATTTATCGAGTGCATTTCATTGTATGCCGAATTTAAATTTACGTCATCCCAATCACAGTTGGTGTTATGGGGTATTTTGAGGTTTCGCTAGGCTCTTGCCTTTGAGTTTGTGAAAATGAATCTTTTCAGAGTTTGGTTTTTAATTTTGCGCAAAAGAATTTGTCGCGCGGTTTTATTTAGGAGTTTCTAACTTACCGTACTATTGTTATAGTCGATTTTGATTGACACGTAAAATTTGGGATGCGATAATTCTATACGCTCCGGCACAATGCGGATGTTAAATAATTTAATCGTTGGCGAGTAATGATCTTTATGCTAGCGTCAGCGAATTGGGAAGCTAAGTCATGCCTAAAAGAACGTATCAACCTCGTAAACGGCGTAGGGCCAGAGTCCATGGATTTCGGTCCAGAATGAGTAGTAAGAACGGACGTAATGTTCTTAAGCGTAGAATGTTTAAAGGGCGTCACAGGCTTACAGTTGCTTGAAGAATTCTTGTATGAGTTTCGGATCAGCAAATGTTGAAAGAACGGCGGCTTAGGAAAAGGAATGACTTTTCCGCGCTTCGCAGCGGCGGTAGGAGCTGGGCCAACCGATATTTTGTATTGCTTACTCGCCCTAATGACTTAACCGTAAGTCGCTTTGGGTTCTCCATAAGTAAAAGAGTTGGAGGATCGGTCGTTCGTAATAGGCTAAAGCGCCGCCTGAAGGAAATAATTCGTGTTCTTGATGTGGATGAAGGATGGGATGTGTTGTTAATAGCCAGAAGAGATGCTGCCTGTCCCCATTATAATCACCTGAGAGCCTCCGTCGCAGACTTATTGCACAGGGCAAATATTGCTGATAGGACGATATGGAACAATGATGAGAATTAAGCGCTCTCAGGAAGATAGACAATAAACAATTATGAAGAAAGCTTTACTAGTAGGAATTAGAGTTTACCAAGTTATTATTTCTCCTTATGTTGCTTCGGGTCTTTGTCGTCATTTTCCGTCTTGTTCTGCCTATATGATGGAGGCAATTGTTAAGTATGGCGTCTTCAAGGGAGTTTGGTTTGGTGCCAAAAGATTAGTAAGATGCCGTCCTGGGGGGTCTTACGGTTACGATCCGTTACGATAGTTATGATGTCTTTACAGCTATTTAGATTCATCTCTCCGTTTTGTTTTGTCAAATGGTATGCTCTCTTTGCCAAATGGGTTGGCTTTTCTGTTCTAGTGATTTTGGTAGGTTGTATCCTAGGATGTACTGGTCAGCGGTTAAGTGCTCCAGAGGTTTGGTCAAGTGGAGTAATCTCCGAAGAGACTCTCTTTATTGGGACTCGAGAAGGTGATTTAAGAGCAATAAACATCTCTGATGGAAGCACTAAGTGGATTTTTGAATTGCAGGGAGAGAAGGGACTTAGAGGCGTTTATGGTAGTCCTGTGATTGATCAAAACATCCTCTATGTAGGAGGATATGATGGGTTACTTTATGCTCTTTCGCTAGATGGAAATTTATTGTGGCGAGAACCGGTAGGCGGACCTATAGTAGGTTCACCATTGGTAACGGAAAATGCGGTTTTTGTTGGTTCAAGTGACGAGAATATTTATGCCATAGACACAACGGATAGGTCCAGAAAGTGGGTATATAAGACCGATGGGCGGATTTGGTCTACACCAGTGGCGAGCGAAGATATATTGTATGTCACCTCTTTGGATCACAAGTTATACGCGTTAGATTCGCATGAAGGAACACTAGTTTGGGTATTCGAGACTGGCGGGGCTATCGCAGCATCTCCTGTTTTGGATGATGACACCATTTACATTGGCTCCTTTGATGGTAACTTCTATGCTCTGGAGGCTTCATCTGGCCGTGAAAAGTGGCGATTTGAGGAAGCAGACAACTGGTATTGGGGAACTCCTTCGCTTGTTGATAATATTCTTTACGTACCTTCACTTGATGGGAACCTTTATGCACTTGATAAATTCACTGGATCACTAGTCTGGACAGTCGAGACTGATGGTCCTATTGTTGGGACCTCTGTTACCGTGGGCGATAAGCTTGTAATTCCCTCCTATGATGAAAAAATATATGTTGTGCGTTTGAAAGATGGAGTGGTCCTTGATACATGCGATGTTAAGACAGAAGTGCGCTCATCCCTTACAGAGCAAGCAGGTGTGATATTTATGAATGCGCATGATCGTAGTATTCGGGCACTACGAATTAAGACGAATGGAAATCCTGATGAAGAATGGGTGTATCTTGCCAAGGAAGATAATCCAGTACAGATGGGCAGGGCACCAGATTGCTAATATGTCGCCTATCAAAATAGCAGAGAGAAATTAAATTTTGCAGATTTTTATTGACATATGGAATATGGCAATCATACAGCCGATGATAAACAGTCTTGTGCTGCTTTATAGTTTAGCTTTTCTAAATTTCGGAATAGCAATACTTATCTTCACTGGAATAATACGCGCATTAATGATTCCACTCACAATCAGACAAAGTCGTCAACTGAAAAAGATGACAGACTTGCAACCCAAGCTCAAAGCTGTTCAAGCCCGATATCCTAAGGATAAGCAGAAATTATCTCAAGAGACTATGAAGGTTTATCGTGAGAATGGGGTAAACCCAATTGGATGTCTCGGGCCTCTTGTGATCCAATTCCCGATATGGATAGGATTATTTCAGGCAATAATTCAAACTTTGCCTTCCACTCCAGAGCGATTAGTTGGCTTGTCTCAGCATATGTATACATGGCTCCCCTTCGTACACGAAGTGATTCCATTAGATAGTACGTTTTTGTGGCTGGATTTATCTGTGCCGGACCCTACACCAGTAATGCCAGTGCTCGTGGGTGCTTCAATGTGGCTCACTCAAAAGATGACAACTATGCCATCTGCAGATCCGAGGCAGGCCCAAACGAACCGCATGATGCTGTGGATGATGCCACTGATGTTCGGGTTTTTTACAACGACATTTCCCAGTGGACTTGCTCTTTACTGGACTGTGTCAAATATAATAGGAATTGTAATTCAAGGATTTGTCACTGGTTGGAACCCGATCGTCGACTTGTTTAAATTCAAGTCTGGAGGTGCTGACGCAGAGTTAGCGACACCTGTTTCAGAATCGTCCGCGACGGGAACACCTTTGACTGAGGAGGCACCTAGTAATGCCAACGATAGAGATAACAGCCAAGACTCCAGAAGAGGCAATCGAAATCGCACTAAAGGAGCTGGACGCAGAACGAGGCGAGGTCGAAATAGACGTCGTTAGTCATGGTAAGGCGGGTATATTAGGTATTGGAAGTGAACCCGCAAAAGTGAAAGTCACTTTAGTGGAGCAACCTGCTGACGTGGTGAAAGAAACTCAAGAGGTGCTAAATAGTCTTATTTCTGCCATGGGTGTCGATGTTATAGTTAATCTCAAACAGGCACATAATGAAGATTTAGGTGGTCCGATGTTTGAGATAGAGGGCGAGGACTCAGGCTTATTGATTGGAAGAAGAGGTGAAACCCTGAGGTCTTTACAGTTTCTTGTTAAATTTATAGTTAGTAAGCGGCTTCAATTCAGAGCAGCGCTATCTATCGATGTTGAAGGTTATCAAGCCCGAAGATACAATTCTTTGAATAATTTAGCAAGGCGAGTGGCGCAGAGAGTTCTTAGTACTGGAAGTCCTATAACCTTGGAGCCAATGCCCGCAAACGAGCGCAGAATTGTACACGTAACACTGGCAGAACATTCTGGTGTCACTACAGAAAGTATCGGGATTGGAGAAGAACGACAAGTGGTGATCCAGCCTAGTTAATTTCAGATGGCAGATAGATTTTCGAGCATGTAGATTATTATCAGTAAGATAATTACTGTACAATTTATATATTAGAGCAATTGTAAGGTCCCCACTAGGGCGTTGGTTATAACTATGACGGAGTCAATGAGCGTGGTGGTGTCATATTCCAAAAACATTGCCACAGTGAAACTTAATCGTGGAAGCCATCACAATAGGATTAATGAAAATATGGCTTTTGAATTGCAGGATGCGTTCGGCCACTTAGGACAAAATCCCTCTGTAAGAGTTGTGATATTGAGTGGCGTGGGTGAATATTTTTGCAAAGGAACCGACTTCCCCCCTATTTCTTCCCAGTTAAGCAATGTATCTTATGAATCCACTTTGGAAATGCTGAGAGTGTCTGACGTTGTAGCCTCTATTAGACAGCCTGTCATAGCCGTTATTAATGGGGATGCGATTGATCAAGGCATGGAATTGACACTGGCTTGTGATATTAGAATAGCATCTACGAGCGCTATGTTTGGCCTAACCCAAATGAGTAAGGGGTATATTCCTTGGGATGGAGGTAGCCAGAGACTTCCAAGACTAATAGGCCAGGGAAGAGCTATGGAAATGATACTTAATTCTCGTATTATTGGTGTTGACGAGGCTCTTCACATGGGATTGATCACTTCGGAAGTTCCACCTGAAAAGCTTGAAAATATTGGCTTGCTGATGGCTTCAACAATTGCATCCCATGGCCCAACAGCTACACAATATTTAAAGGAAGCTGTGTTGAAAGGTTCAGATCTAACTTTAAGGCAAGGATTGCGATTAGAGGCGGATCTGAGCTTTCTGCTACAAACTACTTCTGATAGATCCGAAGGAATTAAGTCCTTTTTGGAACGGAGGAAACCTGAATACAAAGGGGAATAACTAGTTTGAAATGAAAACAGTTCTTTGTTCGAAGACCGGATCAGTATTTAGTATAGTTCTGAACAGGCCGGAGGTGATAAATGCTTTCAATGTTCAAATGCGAGATGAATTATATATGAGTTTGGGTAGCGCCTGTGATGACCCTACTGTGAAAGTGATTGCGATAAGTGGGGCTGGCGAAAGAGGTTTTTGCGCTGGGGCTGATCTTGGGGAATTCGGAAGTGCACCATCTATAGCAACTGCAAGGGAGGTCAGATGGGAAAGAGATTTGTGGGGGATGTTCTTATCAGTGAAGAAACCCGTTATTGTAGCGTTGCATGGGTATGTGATTGGATCAGGACTAGAGATCGCGTGTTTAGGTGATATTCGAATTGCTTCTAGAGACGCTGTTTTTAGTATGCCTGAAGCAGCTTTGGGATTGTTGCCAGCCGCTGGAGGATCACAGACTCTTGCTAGAGTTGTAGGGCAATCTAGGGCTGTTGAGATATTGCAGATGGGGATCAAGATTGATGCGGATAAGGCAAAAAATATTGGCTTGGTTCACGAAGTTATCCCCAGGAAGAATTTGCATGACAGGCTTCTTTCAGTGTCGAATTCACTGGCATCAATAAATCCATCTTTGCTCGCTGCGGTCAAGCGATCTGTCAATGAAGGTATGGATTTATCACTTGAGGGTGGGATACGTCTGGAAAAGAGACTAGCTGCCAGCAGTATACAGGCATTATAAATCTGTTTGGAGATACATATGTTGAAACTATTAGAAGCTAATGGTGCATTTATATGAATATTCCCAATATCTTGGTGGTGGAAGATGAGATAAACATAGCTGATGCTCTGAGATATAATCTGGAACATGAAGGCTATAAGGCAATAATAGCTGGGGATGGGGAAGAGGGACTTAGGCTGGCTCGGGAGTCATCTCCTGATTTAATTGTGTTGGATGTTATGTTGCCCAAATTAGATGGGTTTGAGGTGTGTCGAATATTGAGACGGGAAACGAATGTACCGATCCTAATGCTCACAGCAAGGGGCGAGGAAATAGATAGAGTCGTCGGTTTGGAAATTGGTGCCGACGATTATGTTACAAAGCCTTTTAGCACAAGAGAGTTGTTAGTCAGGATAAGAAACATGATTAGGAGATCCAGCACACCTAATGTTAACTCTAAAGTGAATCAGTTAGGGAATGCAATCGTATCAGGAGATCTTGAAATTGATAGGTCCAGCCATCTTGTTCGAAGAAAAGGCGAATTATTAGAATTCAGACCTCGTGAATTTGAGTTATTAGCTTTACTCGTGGAAAACAAGGGGAAAGCTTATACCAGAGATCAAATTCTTGAAAATCTTTGGGGCATTGACTACTACGGAGACATAAGAACTGTAGATGTCCACGTTCGATGGATCCGCGAGAAGATAGAGAATGACCCTAGTCATCCTGTAAGGATTGTGACGATTAGGGGGATAGGTTATCGGTTTGACGGATGAGAATAAGGCTTCCTCTACATTGGCGTATAGCATTGGCCTACACCGCACTGATATTTTTGACTATGGGAATTGTCAGTGCTTATTTGGTTGGGTTCATTGAAGACAGATTCTATAAAGGCATGGAAACTAGGCTGGAAGAAGAAGCTGGGCTAGTGGGTGAATCCATGATCTCATTCTTATATCCGACACCGGATCTGGAGAGCCTACACGAGGCGAGTATCCGTGCAAGCGTAATTATTGGAGGAGATAAAGGCCAGAGCTCACGGATTACCATAATAGATAGTAATGGAAGAGTTTTGTCTGATTCTTCTATTGATCCATTGTCTCTCCCTAATCAGTCGTACAATGAAGAATTTATAGATGCAATATCAACTGGATTGGGCCGTGATATGAGAGAAAGTTCCCATCACCCCGACAATGTTCTTTATACTGCGGTGCCGATCATATTGGATGACAAGGTTATAGGCGTCTCCAGAATAGGTCTGCCACTTCGGGAGCTTCGGTCAAGTATCAATAGAATACTTGGAACGATTGCTGTTTCTGCATTAATAGTAGCTTTTCTTTCGGTTGCCTTAGGCTATTATGTCTTTAGGCGAACCACTAGATCAGTACAAACTGTGGCTGAGGGTGCAATGCAGTTGGCAAGTGGAGATTTGGAATACAGAGTACAGGCATTGTCGTCTGATGAAACACAAGATTTAGCTGATGCATTTAATAAGATGGCTACCACTATACGCAAAACAGTTAGAGACCTTTCCGGTGAAAGTGCTAAGTTGGGTGCAGTCTTGGATACTATGGCAGATGGCGTTGTGGTGCTGGATCACTCCGGGAGAGTAGAATTAATGAACCCTGCCGCGGAGTGGCTTTTAAATGTTGGGGTAAATGATTCGGTGGGCAGCCACTTTGTTGAGTTGGTGCGTGATCACGATATACAGGGTTTGCTAACAAAATCTTCGGAGGTTGGTTCTATCTGGCAAACAGAGTTTGAATTACTTCCAACCAGGAGATTTTTAAGTGCTATCGCTACTCCCTTAGGTGAGAAAGGCGAGAAAGGCACCCTGATTACATTGCATGATTTGACACGCCTCAGACAGATAGAAACAACAAGGCGAGAATTTGTTACTAATGTGTCTCATGAACTCAAAAGCCCCTTGGCATCAGTGAAGGTCATGGTTGAAACATTGGAGAGTGGTGCTGTACCTGTTGAAGACACGGCACGAGATTTTCTTAACCGCATAAACACTGAAGTGGATCGTATGCACGCCATGATTGATGAACTTTTGGAACTGTCGAAGTTGGAAAGCGGACAAATACCTCTCAATATAACCTTTGTAGATGTTAAATCTCTTGTTGAAGAAATTGTTGCTGAGTATTCTCCTTTAGTTGAGAATAGAGGCTTAGTAATTGATAGCGATCTTCCCTTGTGCGAGTGTCAGGCCACTGGGGAAAGGGAAAAAATTAGGCAAGTTCTAATAAACTTAGTTGAGAACGCGTTAAGGAACACCGAGTCTGGTGGTATATATATATCTGTTTCTCCGGGTGTGGATCAGATAACAATAGCCGTAAGAGATACTGGATTAGGAATATCTAGAGAACATATCCCTCATGTGTTTGAACGATTTTACAAAGTAGATAGATCTCGAAGAGATGGAGGGAGTGGCTTGGGGCTTGCAATAGTAAAGCATATTGTACAGGCACATGGTGGAGAGGTAGATGTGCAGAGTTCTATAGGCGAAGGTAGCGTGTTTTCGTTTACTTTGCCGGTGAATATGAGATCGGAATAATAATTAACATATTTCCCTTTAAATTAGTCATCACATAATCTGTTTTTAGCAGGATAGGGGAATAGGCTGCAAGGGCGGGTACATGAATTATTATTGTCAGTGGTCACTCTATTGGTTTTGCGATAGAAGATATTTTGTCTATTCAAACAGTTTGCCTTGTAACTTGAATCAATGTGGGTAAATATGTAAACTCCCTAGTATTTTCTAGGTAAATGACTACTTTAGAGAACATAACGGCCTTGACCTAAGTTAACGCAGTAGTCACTATAGATATTGATTTTAGTCTCAGTCTCGCAGGATTTAGAAGAGAATTTGTGAGGAGTCACCAGAGTCAGGAAGAGAGGGAATGAGCATGCCACGAGTAGATTTCGATAGGGACCTCAGAATGCTTCAAGATGATCTATTACTCATAGGAAGTATGGTTGAGAAAGCTATAGCTAGGTCTGTGGAAGCTTTGAAATCTCGGGATTTGCGCATTTCTAATGACGTTATTAATGAGGACGATATTATAGATGCGAAGAGAATTGAGATAGAAGAACGATGCATAGATTTGATCGCGACGCAACAACCTTTGGCTGGCGACCTCAGGGTGCTAATAACCGTTTTGCATCTGGTCGGAGAGTTAGAAAGGATGGGGGATTATGCCGAGGGCATTGCGAAAATTACGTTAATGATGGGAGAAGAACCGCCTCTTAAGCCGCTCATTGACATTCCAAGAATGGCTGAAAAATCTATGGATATGTTGCGTAGAAGCCTTGATGCATTTATAAATCGAGACGTTGTCTCGTCTATGGTGATAATGACTGATGATGATGAGATAGACAAACTTTATGAGCAAGTTTACAGAGAGTTGTTAACGTATATGATGGCCGACTCTGAGACTATTAGGCGTGCAACTCACTTGCTCTGGGTGGCGCATGATCTGGAACGAATTGCTGATCGAACTACTAACATAGCTGAAAGGGTTATTTATTTGGTCACGGGTCGACAGGCGGAATCAACCGTATCTCAAAATCGGTAGACATGCTGAACGAAGCACCATCTATAATTAAGACCAGTCCTTGTGGAATCTGTAAGATATCGGATCAAGCCGTTGTTGAAAAAATAAAGGTCTGTTATACTAGGCCCGTCGTTCGTTAGATGTTGTACTAGTATGCCTAAAAGCCTGTATCAGCTTGTCCTGAGGCCGTGGGTAGAACTGCTCATCAGAATTAACGCTCGGCAGAAGAAATTGAAGGGATTAAGAAAGGAGGTGGGCCTTTGCATTGGATTGATTATGAAAGCCCTCATTCTATAAAAGACGCAGTGGATCTGCTTAATAGTTCTGGTGGTGCACGTCCTATAGCAGGCGGTACTGATGTTCTTGTTCAGCTCAGGGCTGGAGCTATGCCTGGAGTCAATCTGTTGGTTGACGTGAAAAATATACCTGAGATGAATGAACTTAAATATGATGCTGGCAGTGGGCTTACCATTGGAGCCGCTGTTCCATGCTATAA
>Ga0310344_10000856_pt1 | contig 23780 bp, 25 predicted proteins | sample HC15DNA20200_MG_FD_203801 | JGI IMG/M metagenome (GOLD analysis project Ga0310344, IMG submission 203801) | Marine microbial communities from station ALOHA, North Pacific Subtropical Gyre - HC15-DNA-20-200_MG | ecosystem: Environmental > Aquatic > Marine > Oceanic | place: Pacific Ocean: North...
AGCTATACTTGGATGCATATCTTTTGGAATGATTAGCGACAAGTTTGGACGAAAATTTACATTTGCATCATACCTAATAATAGTAGCAGTATTGGTTCCAGTGTTTGGGAATGTAGTCAAAGTACAGGAATTTTTGGGATTTATTTCTCTCGATGCTTTAATTTTAATTCTCGCACCTTTGCTTGGATTCTTTAATACAGGTTTCTATTCTGGTTTTGGTGCAATTTTTTCAGAAATTTTCCCAACTAGAGCCAGAGGAACTGCACAAGGTTTTAGCTATAATGTAGGTCGTGGAGCATCAGCAATTGCACCACCACTTTTCGCTTTTATCGCAATCACCTCTGTTGGTTTCTTGTTTAATGGTGAAATTATTGGTAATGGTAGAGCATTAATGGCAGCTTCTGTATTTGCTCTTTTTGCCTTATGTGTCCTACTTACTCTTCCTGAAACTAAAGGAAAAGAACTAGAATAGGGCTCCTAAGCTTTTTCTTAAATTATTCGAATTTCCGTCTAATTGGTACATTAATTGCACCCATAAAACTATAATTCTATTTTTTTTAGAGGAGGAAAATATGAAAAGGTTAATTTTAACGCTTTTTGCTTTTGTTTTTATGTTTTCAACTATAAATTCATTCGCAAAAGAAGATGCCACATCTCAAATACCGCTTACATTTTCAGGATATGTACATACAGCTACAACCTATAATTTAGGCGATAACGAGGATGAGAATAACAACTTCCATACATTTAGCGATGATGATTATACTATGACACCATCAGCCCAACTAGGAGTATCGAACGATTATTTTGTAATTGATGCTTTGTTTGGAAGCATTGCTCAAGATGTTGATGGATCAGGTACGGACTTTTTCCTTCATCAGGCTTATGGAATGTTGCCAGTTGGAGCTGCAACGCTTATGGTTGGTCATTTTGATACAATGTTAGGCAATGAAGTTATCAATCCAGCTGACAATGCTAACATTACTCGAAGTTTCCTTTTTGGCTATTCGATAAATTTCCAAAATACTGGGGTAAGAGCATCATATGCACCAACCGAGATGACTATTGTAGACGAAGTTTATCTTGGCATTGGTAATGGTTCTGATGTTATTTATGATGAAGGTGAAAACCAAGGTAAAACAATTGAAGCTGCTGTAGGAAAAGCAATCGGCGACGCTTCGCTTTTTCTTGCTATGAATTACGGACCGGAAACTGCAAATGATTCAGCAATTAGGCAAACTTATACTGCTGTATTTGGTATGCCTCTTGGATCACAATTATCAATTACTTTAAATGGAGTTTATGCTCAAGAACAAGATGCAGGTCCTACAAGAACTGACAACAGCAAGCATACTGCTACATGGTATGGTTATGCAGGTTATCTGGTTTACGATCATTCAGATACAACTTCTATTGCTTTAAGAGGCGAATACTTCCAAGATGAAGATGGTTCAAGATTGGGATTTGGAGATGTAACAAGTAAGGGAACATGGAACGAAGGCAATGACAATGCCACCCTTAAAAGTTTAACTATAACTCCACAAATTCTAATAGGTGAGCACGGTATATTGAGAGCTGAGTTTAGAAGAGATTATGCAAATCACCAAGTATTTGGAAGAACAGTAATGGCTCTAACCTCAACAACAGAAACTGCACAACACAAAACTCAAGATACAGTATCCTTACAATATATAGTTTCTTTTTAATACGGTAAACATAAACTAGAGCTCTTTTGAGGGCTCTAGTTTTTCTTGATTAACAAATTATTTTATATACACTTTAAGTTTATTTTACTAGCCCGGATAGCTCAGTCGGTAGAGCAGAGGACTGAAAATCCTCGTGTCGGTGGTTCGATTCCGCCTCCGGGCATTCTAAGTCGTTAATTGAAAAGAATATAAAAAAACAGTATTCTATACCTATGTTGAATTCAGATAAAGTTTTCGCTTCTTTTCTTAAAAAGTTTAGGAAGAAGAGAAAAATAACTCAAGAACAACTTGCTACTTCTATTAATGTTTCAACTGTTTATATTCACCAACTTGAAACCGCTAAAGTTGATGCACCATCAAAAGAAAAATGTGAAGCAATTGCTGATGCTCTTAATGTTGAGACAGAATTGGTTTGGAATGCGGCTAAAGAACAAAAACTGTTAAGATTTCTTAAAAAAGAAAACATAACTAATAATCTTAATGAACCTATTACGTCTTCAGAAAAATTACTTTTAGATTTATTTAGAAACCTATCTGATGATGTTAGAAAAGATTTTGTTGGAATGATCTATATGCTTCTAAAATCAGATAAAAGAATTTCAGACAAAAGAGTTCTTGCTTCAATAGAAAAGCTCTCTAAAACTGCATGATGTATTTTTTAAAACGATTTTCAGTGATTGCTTTGATTCAATTGCTTATACTCTCTTTAATCTTTCTGCTTTTCCTTTTTAATTTTAATCAAAGAAGAGAAGTCAATAAAGTCCAGACCAAGGGATTTGCCTCTATAATTGCAGAACAAGCTACAAATTATTTTAAGGATAATCAGTTCAATTATTCCTCTAATGACTTTTTTGAATATCTTGATAACAGAATAGGTGTACAGAAGCTAACAAATGCTTTTGGTATCAACCCACCTGAAGTTTTAACAATATATTTTAGATCTGATATCGAAAAAGGCTTAGTCAATGCCGGGATAAATTCAGATTTTACGAAAGATGATACAGCTGAAGTCAACAGAAAAATAAAATATTTCTTTAATAATAAATATGTTGCTATGAAACCTTTCTTTATTTCTAGTGACAAAACGCCGTTTGGTATAGTTAGAATTGAGACTAGCACGATCCCAATTCTTACAGATGTATTAGCGAACAACGGAATCTTTTATTTGTTTTTATACTTAATTTTGAATAACCAGGCTTTTCTCTTTTACCTTTGGGTTAGAAAAAAACGAGACGATGTCCTCGAAAAAGGTTATTTGAAAAGAAGCTCCTTAGGTGCCATTAAAATAATGCATAAATTGCTAGAAGATATCATTCATGACCATAAAGACGAAAAATATTCAGATGATGAAAATAAGGCAAATATAATCAATTTAGACGATAAAAAATGAAATTCTTTCTGATATGTATATTTAGTTTTTCCGTGCTTGTGTCTTGCGATAGTTTCAAGGCTAAATCAAGCATAAGTTTCTATGGACCAATTCTTGAAACCATAAACGAAGAGGGAGCCATAGAGTATGTGGGTAGGATAGTGAATAAATCTTCAGAGAAAGTAAAAAATGTGACTTTACATTATGTCGCTAAGGATAATCAGGATAATATAGTTGAAGCTATTACGTATGATATAAATAGCACAGAAGGTAATCATCTATCGGCAAATGAGATTGTAAAGTTTAAATTTTCTATAAGATCAAATTCAGATGATACATTCAATAAGGAGTTTGTTTTAAAACACGATTAAAACTTTTTGTAGATTCAGAATGTCAAAAAATAAAAAAATTAGAATACTAATAGCAAAAGCCGGTCTTGATGGACACGATAGAGGAGCAAAGATTATAACAAGAGCATTGAGAGATGCCGGATTTGAAGTTGTATATACTGGTCTTCACCAAACACCAGAGATGATTTCAGAAGCTGCGCTACAAGAAGATGTTGATGCTATAGGAATAAGTTTGTTGTCGGGCGCACACAATTTTTTATTTCCTGAAATCATTAAAGATTTAAAAAAGAAAGGGCTTGATGATTTAGTAATTTTTGGTGGAGGAATAATACCAGATGAAGATATTAAAAGTCTTAAAAAATGTGGAGTCAAAGAAATATTCGGACCTGGAACCACAACTTCCGAAATGATTGACTGGATCAATTCAAATGTTCAACCTAAATAGCTTTTATTACTTTTTTGAGAGATGGGTTGTTAAACCAACAAAAATTGCTAGTACCAAAATTGCTGCAAGAACTTTAATGTAAATACCAAAATCTGCATGTGAAGCTTTAGATATACCTAACCCAAAAAGACTAAAGAGAATTAAACATACAAGAGCTGAACCAAAATAATCTTTTCGCATCATGTTTCCTATCTATTCCTTAAAATTAAAATATAATATACTTTACTATGAAGTCAAAACAAGCTGTGACTGTTTTTGGTGCCGGAAGCTGGGGTACTGCTATTGCGAAAGTATTAGCTGAGAATAACTGGAAAGTTAATCTCTGGGCAAGAGAAGAACAAGTAGTTGATTCAATTAAGAATTCGAGAGAAAACAAGTTATTTTTACCCGGAATTAAACTACCTGGAAGAATTAATCCAATTAATTCTTTAGATGATCACGAATTGTTTAACACTAATTGTCTTATTTTTTCATTTCCCACTCAACATATCCGTAGTTTTTTAGAGACAATTAAGACCAATATTGGAAAAGATATAATAATAATTAATACATCAAAAGGTATTGAACAGAATTCGACTAAAAATATTTATAGAATCTTTGGAGACGTCATTCCTTACATTAAAAATAGGTACGTTACCATGTCAGGACCAAGTTTTGCGAAGGATGTTGCAAATAAATTGCCAACAGCGGTTTCTATGGCTTCTTCTAATGATAAAGTTTTATCCAAAGCAAGGTTAATGTTCGATAATAAATATTTCAGAACCTACCCTAGCAAAGATGTAATAGGTCTTGAACTGGGTGGATCAATAAAGAATGTAATAGCAATAGGTGCTGGTATTTTTGATGGAATGGGATATAGCGAAAGTAGTAAGGCGGCATTTATCACTCGTGGATTATTTGAAATTCGTGTATTGGCTGAATTGATGGGAGCGCGAAAGACTACTTTTCTAGGCTTGGCTGGTATTGGAGATTTAGTGTTAACTACGTATGGCGCTAAGAGCAGAAATAGAAATCTTGGCTTTATGCTAGGAAAAGGGAAAAATCTAAAAAAGATTATGGACTCTACACCTACAATTGCAGAAGGTTATTTTACTAGCAAGGCAGTTTACAAACTAATTAAAGAAGTAGGAATTCGTCTTCCTATTTTAGAGGCAATTTACGGAGTTCTTTATAAAAATAAAAGTCCAAAAAGTATCTTAGAAATTTTGATTAAAAAAGATGTTTTTGTAGATATTTAAACTTCATTTTCACTAATTAAAATGTATAATTAACTTACTCTTTATGTTTAACACCGGAGTATAACCATTTCGTCAGAAGATAATATAGAAGAAAACATACAACCTACTGAAATTTTCGATGAGTTAAAAGACTCTTATTTAAGTTATTCACTTAGCGTTATAATAGGTAGAGCATTGCCAGATGTGAGAGACGGACTAAAACCAGTCCATCGAAGACTCCTGTACGGAATGAAAGACTTAGGCCTAGATTTCAATAAATCATATAAAAAATCAGCGAGAGTAGTAGGGGATGTCATGGGTAAATTCCATCCTCATGGTGATACAGCTCTTTACGAGGCTTTGGTAAGAATGGCACAGGACTTTTCCTTAAGATACCCTCTTGTTGAAGGTCAAGGAAATTTTGGTTCCATAGATGGTGACCCTGCTGCCGCAATGAGATACACGGAGGTTAAACTTTCACGACTCTCTTCACAGATCCTCGAAGACTTAGAAAAGGAAACAGTAGATTTTGCGGAAAATTATGATGGATCAACTAAGGAACCAAAAGTTTTACCGTCAAAAATCCCCACACTTTTACTAAACGGTGCATCTGGTATTGCTGTAGGAATGTCTACAAATATACCACCTCACAATTTCAAAGAGCTTTCATCAGCAATAATTGAACAGATTAAAAAGCCAGAAATAACTATAGATCAATTGTTACAAATAATGCCAGGACCTGATTTCCCAACAGGAGGAATAGTGCATGGCTCTAAAGACGTAATTCAACAAGCTTATAAAACAGGAAAAGGGATAATTAAACTTAGAGGTGTTGCAAATATTGAACCAGAATCTAACAAGATTGTAATTACCGAAATTCCTTATCAAGTAAACAAGAGCAAGTTAATTGAAAAAATCGCTGATTTAGTAAGAGAAGAAAAATTAAAAGGTATATCAGATATAAGAGACGAATCTAACAGAGATGGTATTAGAGTTGTTATTGACCCTAAAAGAGGGGAAGACCCTAATGTTTTATTAAACAACATATTTGCGTTAACACCCATGAGTACCAGCTTTGGGATTATTCTTTTAGCCATAGACAAGGGAAAGCCAAAACTTTTAAACCTTAAAGAGATTAACCAATGTTTTATCAATCATAGATTTGAGATAATAACAAAAAGATTCCTGTACGAATTAAATAAGTCAGAAAAAAGGCTGCACCTCTTGGATGGATTTAAAGTTGCCTTGGACAATCTTGATAAGACAATAAAAATTATTAGAAAGTCAAAAGAACCAAGTGATGCTAAGGAAGCCCTGATAAAACAGCTTAAGATATCTGAAGTTCAGTCCACAGCTATCCTGGAATTAAGACTTCAAAGACTTACAGGGATGGAACAAGAAAGAATATTGGATGAAAGAAAACTTCTAATAAAAAGAATCAAAGAAATAAACAAGATTCTTGCAGATGATAAAGAAATCAACAATATAATGATTTCAGAGATTAAGGAAACGATTAGTGATTATGGTGATGAAAGAAAAACAGTAATACATGATAACAATTTAGGAGGAAAGACAGTTGAAGACTTAATAAAAAAGGAAGATATGGTTGTTACACTCACTCATGAAGGTTTTATCAAACGAACTGTTTTGACATCTTATCGAAGCCAGAAAAGAGGTGGAGTAGGAAAAACAGGAGCAACAAGTAAAAATGATGATTTTGCTGAAACTGTATTTGTTGCATCTACCCATGATTATATTGTATTTTTTACTAATAAAGGCAAATGTTTTTGGAGAAAAGTCTATGAATTGCCTGAAGCTAGCTTAATAGCACGTGGAAGGGGATTAAACAATGTTTTAAATCTTTCTAATCAAGAAACTGTCAAAGCTTGTGTTTCTATATCTACTTTCGAACAAGATAAGTATCTAATCATGAGCACAAAAAGAGGTGTTGTTAAAAAAACTAAATTAGAGGAATATTCTCGTCCTAGAACGAATGGAATAATCGCAATTAATCTCAAAAATGATGACGAATTAATTTCTGTTCAGACCACTTCTGGAAAAGATCAAATTATAATTTCAACAAAAATGGGTCAAGCACTTCGTTTTAATGAAGAAGGGGTAAGAGCAGTAGGCAGGAATAGTATGGGAGTCAAAGGTATAAAATTGAACAAAGATGACTATGTTGTTAGCTCAGAAGTTATAAAAAACAAGAACTCTCATATTCTAACAGTAACCGAAAATGGTTTCGGCAAAAGAACTGAAATAGAAAAATACAGGCTTACTTCTAGAGGTGGCAAGGGTGTAACTACTTTAAAAATTACTGAAAAAACTGGCGAAATAGTAAACGCTTTTCAAACGGATGATGATTCAGACATAATATTGTTGTCATCAATAGGTAAAGCTACTAGATTAAAGGCATCAGACATATCGATAATTGGAAGAGCAACTCAAGGTGTTAGGCTAATGAAAGTAAATGACACTATTAAGGTTGTTGCTGTTGCAAAGATACAGGAAAAGTAAATTGAATAAACTCTTTGGGGATCTAAGGAATCTTTTTAAATCAATCGATAATTATAATTGTTTTGTATGTTCTGACACTAACCCTATAGGTCTTAATTTAGATATAAGATACGAAAAAGATATTACCTATGCGATATTCAATCTCTCTAATCTTTATTCTGGATTTCCATCCGTAATTCATGGAGGAATACAGGCAACTATTATAGACGAGATAGGATTTTGGTCGATGTTCAACAATACAAGGTTGCTTGGTTTTACTAAATCACTTTCTGTTGAGTATTTAGCAAAGATTGAAATTGAAAAAGACCTGAAAGTTATTGGTAAAGTTGTTGAATACAAAGAACATATTGCCAAAGTTGAGGTTGAGATAATTTCAGATTCTTCAACAAGGACAAGAGGTATCGTTGAATATAAAACAATTAATAATAATTTAGTAAAAAAATATTTTGGATCAGATTTCTGCGAAAATTTTAAGAAAATTATAGAAAAAAATTAGTTTATTTAAGCGGGAAACGGGACTCGAACCCGCGACCTTCTGCTTGGCAAGCAGATGCTCTAGCCAACTGAGCTATTCCCGCACTATAGACTTTGACTAATTATACTTCTATATTTGAATAATGGAAGATAGAGAGGAAATACTAAATAAGACAAAAAGAGTTGTAATCAAGATAGGCTCGAAAGCTTTAGCTGATGAATCTGGACAAATTAGTTATTCAAGAATTAAATATCTTGCTTCATCGGTAAAGCATCTTCGTTCGAAGAACATAGACTGTTTAATAGTTTCATCAGGAGCCATACTTGCCGGCAACGAGCTTTTCTCGCTTAATATAAAAAAAATAAATATTGTAAAGAAACAAGCAATAGCATCAATAGGCCAATTAAAATTAATGAGTTATTACATTAAAGCATTTCAAAAAGAAAAGATTGATGTATCACAATTATTGTTAACAAATGATATTTTTTCTGATAGAAAAAGATTTCTCAATGCACGGGCGACGATTTTAGAATTAATAAATATGAAAATAGTGCCTGTTATTAACGAAAACGATACTGTATCCGTAGACGAAATAATGTTTGGAGATAATGATATTCTAGCATCTAAGGTTGCTTCTATGATGGATGCTGACTGTTTAATTCTCCTTACTGATACGAATGGATTATATAGTTCAAATCCGAAGAAAAATAAAGAAGCTAAACTTATTCAAGTTATTAAAGAAGAAAATTTTGATTCTACAGTGATTAGCGATTCCACAGAAGATATATCATTTGGTGGAATGAAATCTAAGATAGAAGCTTCTTTGGAAGTATCTAAATTTGGAATGCCAACAATAATCGCAAACGGTAAAAACAAAGATGAATTAGTAAGAATCTTTAACTATGAAGATGTTGGTACAGTCATTATGCCGAGTTCAAACAAAATTAAAAATAGAAAGAAATGGATAAGCATTGGTCCGAAATCATCAGGAAGACTATTGTTGGATCAGGGTGCTTCAGAAGCAATAACAAAAAAAGGAAAAAGCCTATTACCATCAGGGATATTAAAAGTAGAAGGGAAGTTCATTAAAGGCGCACAAGTTAGTTGTGTAAATGTTAAGACAAACAAAGAAATAGCTAAAGGTTTAATTTCTTATGATTCTAAAGAAATCAATCAAATAAAAGGAATGAAGTCAAAGGATATAGAAAAAATTCTAGGATATAAATATTCTGACGAAGTTATTAATAGAGACAATATGGTTATAGTCAAAGATTTAGATGAAATTTAAAGGGTCCAAATTTTTGTTGTAATTCGTTCCTCCTTCTTTAACCACACCTTTTGGAACATGGAATTTAATACTAGATTCTTTTCTTTCAATAACAATCTTCCCGTGTTGGTTCTCGTAAGCGACGAATTGAGACCCCCAGGTTTCTTTAGATATTGTGTTTAGAATTTGAGGGAAGTTTTTTGATCCAATAAAAATTGAATGTATACATATACCAAGTTTTTTTGCTCTGATTCTTTCTTTTCTTACGTCAGTATCCCCAGATGTTGGAATACCATCAGTAATGAAAAGTATATGTTTGTTTCTTAATCCTCTGCCTTTGAAGTCTGATATAGCATCTTTAAGCGCTTCCTCATAGTTAGTATTTCCAGAACATTCTGTTTTATTGGCTGATTGTAAAATCGTGTCGTATTCCTTAGTGAAAAACTTTTCTTCTACTATTGTTTTAAAAGATTTGTGGTTAAATTCTATATATCCAACCCTCATTCTTTTAGTTCTGGCAAGTTCCAAGACAGCTTTAACAACCGAAGAAGACCATTCACTATATACTCCCATCATTGAAGTGCTGATGTCCCGAAGAATAGCAATCTCTCCTCCCATCATCTCCCTCTCTCTTTGGTGTACTCTTGGTAGTTGGGGGGAAAGATTCTTAGTCCAAATCGTTGCATCCATTGGATCAACATCTTCAATTTCATAAAAAGAGTTCATCCTTTTGTATCTTCTAGGAAGACCACCCGGATGCGTACCTTTTTTGGCTAAACTTCTTTGTATGTTACCTTCCAAGCATTTCATAACAATCTGAACATTTTGAGCAACCTCTGAGTTGTCTAAGGTTCCTGTCTTTGTGCTATCGCCATCACCAGACCGTTTAGACTTTGTAGCATAAATTTTCTCGGATAAGGGAGCATTCTCAATATCGCCTTCACCGTCATCTTCACTTTGGTTGCTGGGATTTGTAGGTATCTTTTCTTCAGGCTCCATGGGTTTCGAGTTATCTTGACTGGTTAGATTAGATTCTAGTTCTTCTAAGGCTTCCATAAAAGCATCTTGAGCCTCATTAATTTGTTCTTCTGTTATATCAGAATCTTTATCTTGGTTTGACCCAACTTCTTTATTTTCTGATCCTTTTTCGAAATCTTGGCCGGGGCGATTTTGCTTATTCTCTATTTCTTGGTCTTTTTTTTTTGCTTCTCTATGGACTCTAATTTCTGTTCTGCTAATTGTAAAAGCTCTTCGGGTATACGAAAGGCTAGAAGAAATTTTAATGCTTTAAGGTCTGACAAATCTGCTTGATCTCTTCCATCAAGAATAGCATTTGCTTTAATGATTTTAATTGACTTGACCAGAAATGTCCTGTCAGATATTACAGAATTCTGTTCATTAAGTTTTTGATCTTCAATGAGCCAGCTAACAAAATTTATAAGACCATCTTGTACATCCACAGGTACTACTACTTTTTCAAATTTTTTATAAGTATCATTTAAAATCTTTTTTCCGACTTTTGTAACATAATCATAAGAACCATTTTTTGCAGAATACAAGTTTACGATTTTTTTAACATCTTCCCATTGCTTTTCATAGGAAAGCCCATTTGAATTAATTTGGATGACAAATCTATCAAGGTTTGCAGGATCAAGGGGTTCGTTATAGTACTCATCAGCTGTAGGGTTGCTTGTAGCAATTGCAGTTAAAAGAGGAATTGACTCTTCCCCATACTTTCTCTCATTTAATATTCTTAAAAGAACATTCAAAGACTCACCTGGAGCCCTGGATATGTCATCAAGTAAACATATTTCTGAAGTTAGGATGCCTCCTTTGATTATATCTTGCCTAATCAATTCTCCATCTTTAGTATCTTCTCTTGATATAACTAGGTCGCCAACTAACTCAGACAGCCTTGTGTCTCTATGCATTTGATAGAAAAAGAAATCAAGCTCGGCAGACTTAGAGATTATCTCTGAAAGCATCGTTTTTGCTGTTCCAGGAGGTCCTTGTATATAGATATGTTCACGTGAAATTATTCCTAATAAAAGAGCAGTCTTAACATCAGTATGACCAACAACTAGGTGGTCCATCTCTTCTCTTAATAGCTCAAACGGGTTTGACATGTTCTTTACTAATCCGGGGTAGATTTACTACCTCTTAACTTTACAGCAATAACATTTTATTTGCAATAGACTTAAATCTCTCAATTTTAGAAGGAAATGTTAAGAGTTTTATGATAGATTAGGCTAATGGATTTAGAAAATAAAATAAAATATAAATTTAAAGACAACCAATTACTAATAAAATCTGTAACCCACAAGTCCTATGGTTACGAAAAAGGAAAAGCAGACAATGAAAGACTAGAATTTTTAGGAGATTCAATTATAGGCTTTGTTGTGGCCAAGCACCTTTTTAAGTCTTTCCCAGAATATGACGAGGGAGGCTTATCAAAATTAAAAAATCAAATAGTTAGTACAAGGTCTCTTTACAAAATTGCAAAAAAATTATCTCTTAATAAATTTATACTTTTGGGAAAAGGGGAGTTGAAATCTCGCGGTAGGTACAAAGAATCCAATCTTGCTGCCTTATTAGAATCTTTAGTTGGAGCAATCTATATAGACTCAGGGATAAAAGAAGCCGAGAAATTTTTGAAACGATTTCTTTTGAGCGAAGATTTATCAAAACTTATTGAAGAAGATTACAAATCAATTCTCCAAATACTTTCTCAAAAAGAATTTAACACTTTACCAATTTATAAAACTATCAAAGAAGAAGGTCCATCACATAACAAGAAATTTCATGTTTCAGTTTTTATAAATAACAAAAAACATTCTACCGCTATTGGTAAAAGTAAAAAAATAGCTCAAAACAATTGTGCTAAAAAAGCAATTCAAAAACTTGCTATTTCTTTATAAGAATTTCATCAATGTTTAATAAACTTATTTTCTCATTCAATAGTGACTCATCTATAGATAACTGTTTAGCTGTCATAGAGAGACTGCCACTGTTTTTTATTAATAAAGACTCTATTAGTGGTTTCTCTATTTGATTTATAATAAAATCGTATAGTCCTGTTTCAGGTAGGTTCTTGTCGTTAAACAGATTGTCTATTAAGTTTCTATAGTCAACATTAGTATTAGTTGTTTCAGATTTTTGAAAAATTTTGGGCAAATGTTCTTTGATTGAGTCAATTGTAAGCTCATTATCAGGAACCATTAAAACTAATTTCTTAATTGAATTTTCAAGTTCTCTAATATTTCCAGGCCAATCATATTGCAAGAAGATCTCTAAGAAATTCTCGTCTATAGACTTGGTTGAACTTTCCTCTTCGGCATATTTTCCTAGAAAAAAATCAATCATTAAAGGAATGTCAGACTTTCTTTCACGCAAAGGAGGTATATCAATATTGATTGAATTTAATCTAAAGAATAAATCTTCTCTAAAATTCTTATCATTAACTTCCTTTTCTAAGTCCTTGTTCGTTGACGCGATAATTCTACACTTAAAACTGACTGGCTTTTGAGACCCTAATCGATAAAATTTTCTTTCTTCCAAAACTCTTAACAACTTGCTTTGTAAAGCATAAGACATATCACCAATTTCATCTAATAGAATTGTTCCACCATCTGCTTCTTCAAATCTCCCAATCTTTTTACTGTCTGCTCCTGTAAATGCTCCTTTTTCATATCCAAACAATTCACTTTCAAGTAAATCATTTGGAATAGCAGTTATATTTATTTGCACATAGTTTCCTTTTGATTTAGAACTACTAAGATGTATTGCTTTTGCTACAAGCTCTTTCCCTGTCCCCGATTCCCCAGTTATTAGTATTGTATGCTCTGATTTTGATATACGTCCAATATCTTTAAAGATTTTTTTTATTATTGGTGATTTTCCTATTATTTCTAATTTTTCATAATCCTTATTATTTAAATCCTTTTCTAGAGAGAGAATCTTCTTTGTATTTATAGAGTTTTTGATTGCTCTATCCATAGTTGAAGCAAAATCTGAATCAAAATTAAAAGGTTTAGACAAATAGTCATACGCACCATTCTTCATTGCTTCTATAGCATTATTCATTGTGTCTTGCGCGGTAATTACGATGATCGAAGCGTTCTTTCCTAAATCCTTGATTTTTTTCAGATACTCTAATGAATTCCCATCAGGAAGATTGATATCTAAAAGAATTAACTCAAACTCACCCTTTTTTAGTGCGGTATAAGTTTCAGATAATTTTGTTGAAGTATTTACGTGGTATCCCAAATCATCAAGATGTAAGGATAGTATTTTTCTTATGCTTTCTTCATCATCTACTATTAATACTGAGCTGCTCATAATCTTTTACTTGCAAAAATTATACCTAATTAATATTTTTCATGATTAATTAATAGGCAAATAGACTTTAAAAGTCGCACCATTTTTTTGAGATGATGCTTCAATAAAACCCCCGAATTTGTTGATTATTTTTTGACTCAAGAAAAGTCCAATACCTTGTCCATTTTCCTTTGTAGTGTAAAAAGGTTGAAAAATTTTATCTAATTTATCTTCTTCAATTCCTTGACCTGAATCATCTATACTTATAAGGAAAAAGTTCTTTTTATCTAATTTAAAATCACTAATTCTATTTGTATTAATGCTTATTTTTCCGTTGACGTCTATCGAGTCATAAGCATTCTTAAGTAAATTTAGTATTACTATTCTAAGTAGCTCTTTATCACAAAGAATGTCTGCATCTTCATACTCTAAAGACATAGAAAGAGAGACTTTCTTGGTTCCGTATTCTTTTGAACAAATTTCTATTACTTCATTAAGAAGCTTATTTATATCTACTTTACTGTATGTCTCCTCGCTATGTGGTTGTAAATGTCTAAAAATATTAACAAGTTCGGATAATCTTACTGCTTCCTTTTCTATAATCTCAGAGCATTCTTGAGCAGTAGCAGTTAAATCTTTCTCTTTCTTAATAAGCTGTGCGGCTCCTTTAATACCAGCAAGAGGATTCTTGATTTCGTGAGCCAAACCATAAAAGAGTTGACTCATAATCCTTTCTTCTTCGTCGTACTTTGTTTTTTTGTTTAAGATGTACATCCCTTCTAGGTTTGTAAATTGGATTAAAATATATTCAAGTTCAGGATTAGTTGATTCATAAGCTAGAATAGGTCTAACATAAACAGAGATAATATTTTTTTTGTCAAAAATGTTACTAAAAACAATTTCGTTTATGTATCTTGTCTCACAGTCTTCTTTAGTCTTTTTTACTAAATCAACAATCTTTTCATCAAGAAAATTTAAATCATTTCTGTTTATAAGACGGTTGCTTGATATACCAATGATATTTTCAGCTTCTTGATTTACTAACACAAAATTAAAATCAGAATCTAAAATTATTATACCTTCCCTGATATTGTCTAAAATGAGATCTCTAAAATCTATATCAAGTTTTCTCAAGAAATATCCTCTACTGGTATAAGCAGAGGACGACCAGAAACAAATTTGAGCTTTCTTATTTTCTCTAAAGCCCTATTGATATTCTGGAATTTAGTTTTCTTGATAAAAATAATTACCGGAACTTTCTTTCTAGAAACTCGAACATTATCTTGAATAATTTTTTCTATACTTATCTTACTTTTCCCAAGCATGCTAGTTATTTTCCCTAGATTTCCGCTTTTATCTTCTAAGTCTATTCGAAGGTAAAATTTTCTCTCCAACCTCTGCATAGAATGTATTTTCGCAGTATTTTTTTTATTAATAACTAATTCTAAATTACTATTTGATATTTTTATTATGTCTGAAACGACAGCAGAAGCAGTGGGAAGCATCCCAGCTCCATATCCATAATTCATTACCGGTCCTAAGTTTTTAGAGTTTATTAGTATCGCGTTAAATTCATTGTCCACATTTGCTAGAGGATTATTGTTCTCAATCAGAGTAGGATGAACTCGAGCATCTATATAATTATTTGTAATTCTTCCGATTCCTAATAATTTAATCTTGTATCCTAGGTTGCTTGCACACTCTAAATCATACGAAGTTATCTTTTCTATACCAGCAGTAAAAACATCTTTCAGATTAATATTTAATCCAAAACATGTTTTGCATAAGACAGCAACTTTATGAGCGGTGTCCTGACCGTTTATATCCAATTTTGGATCAGCTTCTGCAAAACCTTCATCTTGTGCAGATTTAAGAGCATCTTTAAATTCTGTTCCATTTGCCATAAGCGACAAAATATAATTACATGTACCATTCATAATTCCTTGAAAAGAATTTATCTCGTTTATAAGAAGTGAATTTTCAATTGTGTTAATTAAAGGAATACCTCCTCCAACACTAGCCTCATAACCAATATTCTTTTTATGTTTCCCTGCAAGACTTTCTAAAGTATCACCGTATTTCGCAAGCAGTGCTTTGTTAGCAGTAATTAAATTTTTGCCACTTTTTAATACTTCTTTTGATATCAAATATGCTACAGAAGTCCCACCTATAAGTTCTATGACGGTATCAATTCTTTCGTCTTGAATAATACTTTTGAAATCTTTTGTAAAATTAGAGGAAGGAATTTTAAGTTTTCTTTTTGTTGAGTCTGATATGTCACAACATTTCAAAACTTGTATATCAATTTTGTATAACTGTCTTATACGATTTCTTCTTTGTTTCAGTATTTTGTAGACACCTGAACCTATTGTTCCTAAGCCAATTATTCCTATATTTACCTTTTTCATAATTATCCAATTGAAAAAAAACTGAGATGAATATATTCTAACAAATTATATTTCTTTATTAAAGAAAGGGGCCGTAGCTCAGCTGGGAGAGCGCTTGGATGGCATTCAAGAGGTCGAGGGTTCGATCCCCTTCGGCTCCAATTACAATTTCGAGAGACTTTCCTTAATTCTCTTCATTCCTTCTTGTATGTCAGACATAGAAGTGGCATATGAAATTCTTACATGATTATCTGAACCAAATTCTACACCAGGTACTACAGCAACTTTTGCTACATCAAGCAAGTAAGCAGATATTTCCATCGAATTAGTTATTGTCTTCCCATTGTGTTCTTTGCCAAAAAAATTCGAAATATCTGGAAAAACATAAAAAGCTCCTTCAGGTAAAACACAATCAACTCCATTGATTTCATTTAATGCTGAGGTTATAAAGTCTCTTCTATCTTTGAACTCTTTGAGCATTTCTTTAATTGGTTCTTGTGGCCCAGAAAAAGCTTCGATTGCAGCCTTTTGCGATATAGAAGTAGGGTTAGATGTTGACTGACCAGATAGATTGTTCATTGCAGAAATCACACTAGAGTTTCCAGCAGCATAACCTATTCTCCAACCAGTCATAGAATAGGATTTAGAAACCCCATTGACCAAAATTGTTCTTTCTTTAACATCTTCTCCTAATTGTGGAAAAGAAATATGCTTTTCGTCTTTGTAAATTATTTTGTCATATATCTCATCAGAAATAACTATCAAATCATTCTTAATTGCAATCTCAGCAAAACTTTCAAGCTCATCTTTGTTGTAAGTTGTTCCTGTAGGATTAGATGGATAATTTAATACAATAGCTTTTGTCTTATTAGTAATCAAAGCTTGTATTTCATTTTTGGTAATTTTAAATTTATTTTCTTGTAGTCCTGGAACAATAACGGGTTTTCCGCCAGCGATTCGAACTTGTTCCGGATAAGAAACCCAGTACGGAGAAGGAATTAATACTTCGTCACCAGAATCAATAAGAACTTGAAAAAGATTATATAAAACATGTTTTGCGCCCGATCCGACTAGTATTTCACTTCTTTCATACTCCAAATCATAGTCACTCTTGATTCTGCCTATAATTGCATCTTTAAGCTCAACTATGCCACCAGCGGCTGTATATTTAGTAAATCCAGCATCTATAGCACTTTTGGCTTGTTCTTTTATATTTGAAGGAGTATCAAAGTCAGGTTCTCCAGCACCAAAGCCGATTACATCTATCCCTTGAGACTTTAGTTCTTTCGCTTTTGCTGTAATAGCAAGAGTAGCTGAAGGTTTTAACGTTTTAGCAAGTTTTGATAATTTCATTCTACTACTATCTCTTTTTTAACTCTTTCTTTAATTCTTTCTCAACAATTTTAGGTACAAATGCACTAGCATCTCCACCCAGTTTTATTATGTCCTTAATCAAAGAAGAACTAATATGAGAATAATTTGCATCTGCTACCATAAAAATTGTTTCAATTTTAGGGTCAAGTTTATTATTAGAGGTCGCCATCTGTAATTCATATTCAAAATCTTGAACAGTTCTCATACCTCTCAGTATTGTATTGATTTTCTTTTTTTTAGCGAAGTGAACAAGCAATCCTTCAAATTTATCTACCTTGATTTTTTTGTTTCTACTGAAAACTCTTTTTATTATATCAACTCTTTGATCAATACTTAGAATAGAGTTTTTGCTCGAATTTACTGCTACACCGATGACCACTTCATCAAACAAATTAGAGGCACGTTTAATGATATTCATATGCCCATATGTAAATGGATCAAAACTACCAGGATAAATTACAGTTTTTTTCATTTTATTTAGACCAACAAAATGTTATAAATTTGTCCTTATACTCCTTAACTCTAGCCGATTTGACATCAACTTTAATTTCTTCTCTCTTGGGATGTTCGCAAACGATTATCCCTCCACTTGCAGTTAATTTTAGGGCAGTTCTAATAATACCATTAACTGTTTTTTCATCAAAATAAGAGTATGGAGGATCAATAAAAACAAGATCAAACTCTTTACCTTGTTTAATCATTTCTCTTAATCCTGAAGCAGAATCTTTCTTTATTACCGTAGATTGAGCTTGATATTCACATTTAGTTAAATTGTCTTTTATACACTTAATCGATACAGGGTTTTTATCAATAAAAGTAGAATGTTTAGCTCCCATGCTTAGAGCCTCAATTCCCAGAGAACCACTTCCTGCAAATGTATCTAAAACACTCATCCCAACTACAGAAGGGAGTATATCGAAAATCATCTTTCTAACCATACTTGTTTTTGGTCTTACTAATCTATTTGTTGGTACTTTTAGCCTGAACCCTCTTTTTTCTCCGTTTGCTATCTGTATCATGTTCTCAGGTATTTTTTTTAAACAAGCTTTCAGCTTCTTTTAATAAGTCTTTCATCAAATACATACTGCTTTCCCAAAAATCTTCCTTTGTTATATCTATGCCTACTTTTTTTACAAGGGTTTCGGGAGAGCCTGTACTTCCAGAAGACAAAAGAGTTATATATTTATTTATGAACTTAGAACCCTCTTTTTTGTATTGAGCAAATAATCCATGTACTAATAACTCGCCAAAAGCGTAAGAGTAACAATAGAATGGAGAATGTATGAAATGGGGTATATACATCCACCAGCATTTGTAAAACTCAGAAATGCTTATTGATTTCCCAAACATTTTTTTATTACTCTTAGTCCAAATCATATCAAATTCTTCAGAAGATAATTCCCCTTGCAATTTTCTCTTATCATGAATTTCAAGTTCGAAATTCGTCATAACTATTTGTCTAAAAACTGTAGCAAAGATATCTTCTAATTTTGAGCAAATCAAATACATTCTTTCTTTAGTGCCTTTTTCTTTTGATAGAAGCTTATTGAAAACTAACATTTCTGCAAAAACACTAGCAGTTTCTGCTGTAGTTAAAGGTGTGTTTTGTTGAAAGTATCCATTCTTCCTTGAAAGATATTGATGAATCCCATGGCCAAGTTCATGAGCGAGTGTCATTACGTCTCTGATTTTTCCGGTAAAGTTCATCATTATGTAAGGGTGAACTGATGGTACACAAGAATGACTAAAGGCCCCGCCTCTTTTTCCATTTCTTAGAGAATAATCGATCCAATTTTTATCAAAGAAAAGAGAAGCTGTCTCAGCCATTTTCGGTGAAAATTCTTGAAATGATTCTAGAACAATTTGCTTTGCCTGATTATAAGTGTATTTCTTGGTAGACTGGCTTAGTGGCGCATATCTATCATAATCTTTAAAATCTTTAATTTTTAATATTTTACTCTTTAATCTGAAGTACCTTTGTGGGATAGAATTATACTTATTGCAGGTGCCAATTAGAGCATCTACTGTTTCATTTGATATTTCATTGGATAGGTTACGTGGCTTTATTGGCTTGTCGTAGCCCCTAATATCATTAGTAATTTTGTAATCACTAATTATTTGATTAAATATAAAAGTTAAAAGTTTTCTTTCTGACTTTAAGCCTTCTGTTAGAGATTTTGCAGCATCAATCCTTGTAGATCTTTTTGAGCTGTACAATAAAGCAAGAACTTCTGTCTCTGTCATGATTTTATTTTTTTTATTAATTTTTATGTTGAAACGAATATCATTTATTGTCTGATCAAAGAGTCTGTTGAAGGCTCTAGAAGAAGTAAGAGATTTCTGATCGAGAATTCTTTCTTCTGGCTCTGTGCGCATGAAATCTTTGTATTTCCTCTCGGATTTTAACAAATGAGAGTAGGGTGCCAATATAGGAGAAGAGTAAATTCTTTTCGCATCAGAATTCTTAATTTTATTCCAATTCAAAAAAAAGAATATTAAATCTTTTCTAATAAAAGAAATCTTTTCGCTTGAGTATTGATAAAATTTAGATATTTTAGGATCGTTAGTGTCTACTGCAAATAGTAATGATGCATAAGAAGAGATCTTCCCTAGTCCTTCATATATTTTTTCTAATTCTTTTATTGCCTCCAGAATAAGTTTAGGCCTAGCATTGTTAGTAATCTTTTTGCTATATTTTAGATTAAATTTCTTTGCTGCTCTTTCAAGTCTTTGAAAATCCTTTTGTATTTCTTTTGAATTTATATTGCTATAAAGATCTTTTAGTTGCCATTCCATTTACTTTGATTCTCACTTGTTTGAAATTATTTCTTTAGCTATTTTGCTTATGGTTCCATTGTCAGCTTTACCAGATAATTGTTTCATAGATTCTTTCATTAGAGCGCCCATATTTAGATTTTCTTCAGACTCTAAACTCTCATAAATCTTCAGAACTTCTTTTTTTACTTCTTCGTCTGACATTTGTTCCGGAAGATATTTTGCTAGAATTTTAAGTTCTCCTTCTTCAATATCCTTTAAATCATCTCTATTATTTTCTTTATATAGATCTATCGCATCTTTTCTCTTTTTAATTTCTTTCTTTATTGTTTTAAGTACTTTTTCTTCACTATTTTCAGCGTCTTTTCCTTCATTCCCAATTGCCGCAATTACACTTCTTATAGCATTTGTGGCCATCTTGTCTTTGGATGTTATTGCTTTTTTTAAATCTTCCCTCAGAATTGCTATCATAATGCTAAAATACTTTAACATATATATTTTAATAGGTGTTCTCTTACTCTTCCCTTTTGTTTACAACTCTAATTCAGATGAATATGAAAAACGTTATTCGGACTCAATCAACAAACAACTAGTAGAACGATGCTATGAAAAACAAGGATGGGGCCAAAACGACTCTCATTTCGGAGCTTTTAATTGTTCTTATGTCTTCTTAGGTGTTCCATATAAAAACAATACTTTGATTGGAAACATGGATATTAAAGAAAAATTTGTTATCAATTTAGAGGGAATGGATTGTTTTACTTATATAGACTATGTCCATGCTCTAAATCTCTCTAGAGACTATTATGATTTCGTTGATAACCTCAAACTTACTAGATATAAAAAAGGATCTGTAAGTTTTAAAACTAGAAACCATTTTTTTTATGATTGGAGTCTAAATGTTAACGGTATAAAAGATGTTACTAAAGACATTAGAGAAGAAAAGATTACAACCGTAAGAAAAACACTTAATTTAAAAAAAGATGGTTCATTGTTTCTTGATGGTATACCAACAAGGAAAGTAAAGATATCATATATAAAATCAAAATTTATTACACCAGGCTATCTGATGTGGTTGATACCCGGAGACTATATCGGGATATATTCAGAGGAAGAAGGGCTTGATGTATCACATGTAGGCATTCTTTTTGTATCAAAAGATGACAAATATTATTTTAGACATGCATCGAGCATAGAAGGGAAGGTGGTTGATGTAGATTTTATAGAATATATAAAAGATAAGCCAGGTATAATTGTTTATAGGTACTACGATTTATAACTAGGGGGTTCATATGTCAGATTTATCAAAAAGCAAACAGATACAAGAAAGTTACTCAGATTCAAGGTCTTTAACCTATCTAATTAAAGAACTTAATAATGCAATTCGTGGTCTACAGTCCGTTGATGAATATCTAACTAGAGTTACTAGAGCTAAAGAAATTCTAGGAAAAGAATCAATGGAATTAGGAGAAAATGTTGATCAGAAAAAAATTGATTTACACGATTCTCTTTTAGAGATGGGTAAATTTGTCCAATCCACACTCGACAGCATTCCTATTGAAGACGAAGAACTTGATGCAGCGGTAGAACAACTTATTAAATTTATGGGGACCAAGGAAGAAGCAATTGAATATGCACAAAAAGAGCTTAAAGGACAGGAGCAAGATTCTTACTGGTTTAAATATTGGTCTGGCTTAATTGAACGTCTTAACAATATTAAAGATTAGGAATAAGTTCTTTACTCAGAATTTCCATAGTTTTCATTGTCTCATCTATTTCAGGAGATAAAAAATCCAATACAACTTCAGATATACCTAAATCTTTATAAGCCAAGATATGATCGAATACCTCATTCTTTTGACCAATTATAAAATTGTTAGGATTATCTTCTTTTTTATCTGAAATCAAAATACGATTTCTAAGGGATATATCAAAGCTATCTACATTTATATTTTTAGTAGCAGCATATTCATTTACAAAATTCATTTTTTCTTTTAATTGGTCAGGTGTAAACCATATGGGCTGCCATCCATCAGCAAATTCTACAGCTCTTTTAATTACTTCGTCTGATGTTCCACCCATCCAAATTGGCAACTTCTTTTGTTTTGGTTTTGGGTAGAATGATACATTTTCAAAGGAATAATACTCTCCTTTAAAACTTGATGGATGATTATTCCATAGCTCTTTAATTAACTTTATATATTCTAAAGTTCTAGGCAATCTTTGTTCAAAAGGTACATTTAAAATTTTAAATTCTTCTTCCATCCACCCAATTGCCACGGTGCAAGTGACCCTTCCATTTGATACATGATCTAAAGTCGAAAGCATTTTAGCAATGATGATCGGATTTCTATAAGGAAGTATTGCAGCACTTGTTCCAATTTTAATTGTCTTTGTATTTTCAGAGATTGCTGTAAGCATAATAAAGGGGTCAGGAAAAATATCAGCAAATCTTCCCTCCCATTCTTTAGGAATAATTACGTGATCACTTGCCCAAACAGACTTATAACCTAATTCTTCTGCTAATATAGCAAGTTTAAGTTGGTCATCTACATTGATATTTTCTAAAATTGGTAGAGCAACACCTAAATTCATTTTATTTAGTAAACTGGAATTATAATTTTTGTCAACAAATTAAGTTAGGTAGTTTTTTTGAAAAAAGACAAATGAACAGAATATATTAAGCCTAGAAGTAAAATTACCTGAGGAAGGGTTGTTTCCACTGTAGGGTATATTCCTAAAATTTGTATTTTAGGGATTGATAAAACCAGAGTGGTTGAAACCATCCCAACTTCTTGTAGCTCAGTAATTCCGTAACCAAGGAAACTTAAGGATAGGATAAATAACATTATGCTAGTCCCTATAAAATAGTGTCTTAAGTTTACTACAAATGCCATTTTTAATATCAAGTATGAAATAATTGATACAACGACAAGACCGACTATCAATCCATAAGAAATAGCTTCTCTATCAAATTGAATTAACAAAGCTTGGTAAAAAAGAATTGTCTCAAATACTTCTCTATATACTGCAAAAAAAACAACCATAAATAAAGCCATCAAGTCTTTATTTGAAATAGCACACTGGACTTTTGATTCAATATATTCCTTCCATTTTTTTGCTTCAGCTTTTGAAATGAACCAAACTCCAACATAGAATAGAACTACTGACGCAATTATACTGGTTACTCCTTCTACAATTTCTGCGTGCTCTGCTGTTAAATTAAAAAGATAATTTGCTGCAAGAAAAGTCAATCCTCCAACAAACAATGCTGAGATCCAAGCATAGTTTATAACTTTTTTGGCTTGGCTTTCACCAATCTGAGTTAAGTAAGCATAAATTGCAGCAACTATAAGAACTGCTTCTAAGGATTCTCTAAAAATAATTGTAAAAGATGCAATAAATGCGGTGCTCATAAATAGTAACCTTTATGGATATGGAATATCCAGAATATATAATAACCAGAAAAATTAAGAGTTCAAGAGCTATTTACTTATCTATACCAATTTTTCTAAACATAGCCAAATCATCAATGATATGTTGCAACCAGTAGTCAACTTTATCACTATCGACATTGT